>Ga0169931_10004561_pt1 | contig 21504 bp, 9 predicted proteins | sample Kivu_15m_20L_FD_129675 | JGI IMG/M metagenome (GOLD analysis project Ga0169931, IMG submission 129675) | Freshwater microbial communities from Lake Kivu, Western Province, Rwanda to study Microbial Dark Matter (Phase II) - Kivu_15m_20L... | ecosystem: Environmental > Aquatic > Freshwater > Lake ... | reverse complement strand
TGATATACTTTGACAATTCATCGTAAGAGCAGCATTTGTTTGCAAGCAGCTGGATTGCACTCGGATTGCGAGCAAACTTTTCGAACTTATCATCATGAAAAGGTATATTGTTGTAGATGAAAAAACTTTTCAGGGGATTCACGTGGAGAGTATTGCAAAGACTTTTGGACGTCACCATAGATTTGCATAATGGGATACATGTTTTATGCGGAGTGTAATCGTAGCCAGAGTAATAGTCGGGTAGATCAAAAAATCCTACAATGTTAAACCTGTTCTTTTTTATCTTCTTTTGCGTAACGTTATAATATAAACTATTGTAAATATCTGCGTCTACAGTGCCGCGGGGCCACATGTATTCACGTATTATGTTATCGCCTGAAAAATGTAAAGTTGTATCGTCTAGGTTATCCATGTCTAAAAATATCTGTTGATACAATTCATTGCTAACAAATTCCAATTCGTTGGATTTGTACAGTTTGTGTATGTGAAACAGTTTATCGAATATACTAGTAAAGAAAGGATATGTGGCATTGAGTTTCATAAAAGCTATTCTAAACTTGTTAAACAACAATTTGGTAGCGACGTTACATTTCCTATTTTCACGCGCATAAAATTCCATGTTGTTGCCGTTCATGCTGTCACGTGTATAAAATTCTATATCGTTAGATTTCCTATTTTCACGAATATGTGTATAAAATGTCATATCTGGATAAATATCCAAGACATGTTGAGCAAATTGGTCAATGATTCTAGTGGATATACCACTACACGAATACATAATATATATTATGATCCTATACAGTGACACTATAATCTTTGGATCTTTTCCATACGACCAAGCCTTTGAAACAAAGTCCTTTTTAATATCCTCCTCTGGAAATGCGTTACATTCTTCCATCAGCTCAGTATCCAACTCTGCAGTAACCACTTCATATAAGAAAACAGAGTTGCTCAGCACCAAACGGATACTACATCCAAAGTCCGGTCCCTTTTGCAATTGCAGATAAGAGTATACAAGTTCACACGACTGTGTAAAATATTTAAATTCTACATAGTCCAATTCTACCAGATATTTAGTAACATCCTTTTTTAGAATGAAATTAAATATATTGACATAGAATTTCTCAATGTCAAAATATCCCATACCCTTAGACTTCTCCTTGCATATTTTATACACGGAGAATGCAATGTAATTGTTTCCAAATATGAACGAAGCGTTGGTTTCGTTAAATGTTTTATTGAGTATATCCAATTCATCTTGATTAAAATGTTTAGCAAACCGTTTCAACAAATTGTCTCTAAAAGTCTTCTTGTCATAGTGCACCTTATTATAATCATTGAAAAACCATTTACAATGTTTACGGTTAACAAAGTCGTCTATAAGCGCTTGTTCCATTTATTATTCTTGTAGATATTCTCTGATTTCAGTGTACATTTTCCCTCTTTTGATACAATCGTCGATAACGCGATTTTTCTCGGATAAATATTCATCGTCTCCAAAGCGCTTTCTAATTTTTTTTGAAATTTTTTTTTGAAAAATTTTTTTTTGAAAATTTTTTTTCAAAATTTTTTTTGAAAATTTTTTTTGAAAATTTTTTTTCAAAATTTTTTTTTGAAAAATTTTTTTTTGAAAATTTTTTTTCAAAATTTTTTTTTCAAAAAAACTTTTTGAAAATTTTTTTTGAAAATTTTTTTTCAAAATTTTTTTTGAAAAATTTTTTTGAAAAATTTTTTTTCAATACCTAAACTCCGTTAGCGATTCGTCTGAAAATCTTGACCACATCTGGTTTCGTTAAATGTTTTATTGAGTATATCCAATTCATCGTTATTAAAATGTTTAGCAAACCGTTTCAACAAATCGTCTTTAAAAGTCTTCTTGTTATAGTGCACATTATTATAATCATTTACAATGTTTACAGTTAACAAAGTCGTCTATAAGCACATGTTCCATTTATTATTCTTGGGATGCGTCTTATTGCTGCTCAAGGTATAGTTTTCCTTTTCTTATACAATCAACGATTGTGCGATTCTGCTCGGACAAATACTCATCATCTCCAAAGCGCTTTCTAAAAATAGAGCAGGGCTCGTTGAAATTTTTTTTGAAAATTTTTTTCCAATACCTAAACTCCGTTGGCGATTCGTCTGAAAATCTTGCCCACATCTCTACTAGTTTATCGTTTCCATCGAAGGTTGTTATGTAGTCTTCGAGTGTCATGTTCACACTATTCAAATGGTCAGTGTCTCCAATTGCGTATCTGTAAAATATAATATTGCAGTGTCGCCTAGCAAAAAACCTTTTTTATTACCGTAAACCGTTAATTTTGTAGCGTACATGTTGTAAAAAATATTCCATTCGCGACATGCAATAACCAATGTTTTCCTTTACAGTAACATTTTTTAGAGGAGTTATAATTTTATGCGCCATTTGGATAACTCTAAATGGATTGTATTGAAAAATGTTATCAAATGCAGACTTTAAAGAAAAATAAAAACAAAAATGCGCGTTCCGAACTGATATGCAATCACAAGTCGCGAAGCACTTGCCTAGACCAAACTGAAGGCGAGGATATGGAACTTCGTTTGATTCTATCCCTAGATATGAAATTGGTTCTACGAATTCTTGTAACATCACGGTAGAGAAGCACTTGCCTAGACCAAACTGAAAGCGAACTTCGTTTGATTCTATCTCTAGATATGAAATTGGTTCTACGAATTCTTGCAGCTTCACGGTAGTTGGGCTTCGGCCTATCAAGAGTCTGCGATCTTGTAACCATGGGCATGTTGCTGCTAACCGCTTGAGACGTGAATGGTAACGATCATGATTCTTGCTTCGATTTTTATAGAGACGCTTATCTCTGTCTGAATTTGGATTCCGTTTTGGAAAAAAATTTTCTAGAAAAAAAATTTTTCAAAAAATTTTCAAAAAAAAATTTTTCAAAAAATTTTCAAAAAAAAATTTTCAAAAAAAATTTAAAAAAAAATTTTAGAAAAAAATTTTAGAAAAAAATTTTCTATAAAAAAAAAATTTTTCAAAAAAAATTTAAAAAAAAATTTTTCAAAAAAAATTTCTAGAAAAAAATTTTCAAAAAAAATTTAAAAAAAAATGGAGTCCCGGAAAATTTTTGAAAAAATGGGAAAGAACATTTGGATGGAATAGATCTCCCACTTTCTTTAAAGCCCAAAAACAATAAATAAATAAATATGTTTGACGAGACAATATATGATCCTGTTTTACAAAATGTAGAGAGCTTACACGATGTTTTACATGTAACCGTGCGGGCAGATGGAATTCTAAACATGTATAACATCATAATAGAAAACCAGGAATTGTTTTACAATGAACTTGTATATTGTATATCACAGGCACAATATACTGATGATATTAATGCATTTTTTAAATCTGAATATACTATAAGATATGAAAATGCGTGTGTTGATATTTGGACGCTATATGTTCTCCACAAACATTTCGACGTTCCAATGGATTATTTTGATCTGTACATGTTGACATCTTTTCGCGGTGTACAAGTTGTCGGTAACGTGAGAAGTGAAAAGCACTATGAACTAAGAGAGAAGCTATGTGAGCTTTTTGAAACACTTTCAGATAGACTTAAACAGAGTCCCGAATCGTTTAGAGGATACTGCAATGAAGAATTAATCAAAGAGATTAAATCTCGTGATATTCAATGGTTTAATGATGATCCAATTGACATATATTCAAATCACAGAGATTTGTTACTTTCCATGTTAATAAATAAATCCACTCCTACACCAGTAAAAGTTTCCAGTGATACGTGTAACACTTCAGCTGTAGGCCCTCTTATTTCTGATATCGTGTTGGAAGATTTATTGCTGTTGGACTATAAAGCTTTATCGCGAAAAGCAAAAGAAGAAGGTTGGAGAGACAGGGAATATTACGACGGTAAACCCAGAGGCAAGGCGTCTATAGATTTGCTTCGCAAATTTCTACTGGATCCAACTCGTAAGAAGCCAAAATATAGAAGACCTAAAGGTTTTGATCCGGTAAATTACAATAAGAAGCAATTGAATACTCTAGTCAGAGATCTTGGATGGTTTGATACTATTCTATGGGAAGGTATTTCTAGATCCAGAGCAAGTAGATTACAGTTGGAAAAGTATCTTGAAGAATTAGAGTCTGATACTTCAGACGAAGATTCAAGTGACGATTCTAGCGACGATTCTAGCTCCGCAGAAAATAGCTTCGCTGATTCTAGCTTCGCTGATCTTGGCTCCGCCATGTCCGCTTGCAACTATCAGCCCGTTCGCAAGCTGCTCTCTGAAAGGGGATATGCTACAAGCCGTGCCGGTAAAGGAGAAGACAAGCAATTCTTGTATACAATATATGCGGAATATCTTAAATCGAATCCCACATCAGATCCAGTATTTGAAATTCCGTCAGATTTAAATCTTCACAGTCCCAATGAAACTGGCACACAAATGTGTCTCCGTAAACGTCATACCCTTTTAATGAACGGCATAGAAGACGATGTGTTGTTGAATTATACAGACTACTCTCCGGTTACATGTGATGCAGTAAACGCTTTATACGGAACTACAATGTTAAATATTTCATCTAGCCCAGTTACTAAAGACAATGCTAGAGCAATTGAACGATATATTACCGTAATACTACCAACTTTTATAGCGCGTTCAAATGACGAAATACGCGCATATACTTACACCGCATTACTTTCCGAGATGCGTACAAAGTGTAATCAGCTGTCTGGAACTGGAGAATTTGTACGAATTCCATTTAGCGTATTATACACAAACATTAGAAAAATTGCAATAGAGTTAAATGTAGATGTAAAAACCAGACTTGTATCAAGCACAAATATTGGTGAGATGATGCAATGGGTAAGACAATTTATAGAATCCCAATACATAGAACCGACACCTAAGAAAAGAACACTGTCCGTTAGAAAATCATCGTATAGTCGAGTTATTGCTCCATGTCCACCCGCTCTAAGCAATACAATAGAAGAGGATTTACGTTCACAGATTCATCATCTAACTGTAACCATTGCAGAAAGAGACAAGGAAATCTCCATTCTGCGATCCAGCAAAGCAATGACAAGCGATGAGGCTAAAAGAATGCTGGCTCAAAAAATTGCAGAGGTGGATTTACTCAAAGACAGTTTGGATGATAGAAACGGTGAGATTGATAGATTGCGTGCACATAATAGAGAATTACTGGCAGGAAATGCTCCAGTTGCCAATTTACATGCAACCATTGCGAGATTGGAGCAGGAACTTGCAAATAGACATCAAAGACTCGATACCTCTAGAATCGCACAGTTGGAGGATACAATTTCGCGATTAGAAAGAGAGCTCGCACATCGACCCGTTTCGAGTGAACTCGTTTCGATAAATCCCACGCCCGCAAATCTAGAAACGCTAGCTGAAGACTTTGTTAGACAGCTAGCACAAAAAGATGCAGAAATAGCGCACTTGAAACAAAATAGGGGAGCATTTTCAAGAGAAACGGGATCTCCAGGAATAGAAGACAGAATTCTAGAATTGGAAAGCACTCTTGCATTACGGGATCTTACTATATTAAATCTGAGACAAGAAAGCACGGAATCGCCTAATAGAAACGCTGAGATTTTAGAACTGCAAAACACTATTACACGACAAACTACTACTATAGCGGGTCTAAGAAAAGATATAGAAAACCTGACGAGTAATAACGCACCCACAAATCCAATCATTCCACTAAACGAACAAAACAGAATCATTACGAATATTATCAACACGTTTGGATTAGAACAAGATGAGCCATCTATAACTGCATTTTTGGCAAGTACTAAATCATTCATAGACAATATAAACAATGAAATCACTCTCAACAACAGAAATGCCACACATATAATGCAAAATCTATTTTACTTGATAAAATTGTCATGGGGACCATATCGTCAGGGAGTGCAATACTTTAACGAGGAAGTCATACGAAAAACAGTTCCTGTGCTAAATGATATATATACTAAATATGGAAGTTTTGAGGCTGCACTAGAAGCATCACAGGTGGACGTTGTTGAAATACAAACACGATGCAATGAAATTATGGCAAAATTACAACAGAGACCCGATATAACACTCGATGCGTACAATGCTCTTTTGGCTGAAATACAATCTCTACGATCTCCATCTGGTGAACAAATTTCAGTATCCAGAGATGAATGGAATATTGCTCGAGAGTTGGCGGCTAAATATCAATCGGGTCAATTAATTGATGCAGCCAATTACAATGAAACGTGTAGACAATACGGCGAGCGAGAACGGCAAGTTTTAACGTTGGCTCAACAAGAAATAGACAGTCTCAATGGTAGATTGCAAGCTGCTGAAACAAATCTCATTGTAAATGTCATTGATGGTAAGCTGTATATTGGAGGTTTGGTACTTGGAGAAGCCATGTACGACTATGATGAGAGTAAAAGCGAGGATGAAAATGATGCAATGTTATTGGCACAGGCATATGCCAACTTTTTACTATTAAATGCATGTAAGCAACAACTCGAAGAATGTAGAACCCAGTACAATCTACGAATATGTGAATTGAACAACCTTTTTGCAAATAAGACACTGCTCGATAGATATTTGGCTCAGTTTGAACGAGTCTTTAAAAATCAGGCAAATGTAACAGACGCACAGCTTTTGGCAGAGTACATACTCTTACATTTCACCAAAGGACAGTTGAGTACCGATGAATACGATGCCATAGTACAAACATGGAAACGTATAACAAACAAGAATGATCCTAACATAAATGGCACATGGCTCCGTGATAGATGTGTAGATAATATACAGATGCTTGATCCGAATCTCGTGAGACCTAATATGGAACAAATTATTAGAAATGGTAAACCAGATTCTCAAGATGAATATCGTCTCATTTCTCAAGTGCTGGGTATGAACATTCACATTCTAGATTTATCGGCACCTGGTATTGGATACAGTTTCTTGTATAACGACGTTTTTTATCAACTAAATCCTGAAACCTTTGATACATATGGTCAAGCTATATGTATTGTAAGGACAATGGATGGTATATTTACAATGATTCCACCTGCTACAACTGCATATAGAGCGTATGCGGCTGGTAGACGCAGTGTTGAAGACAAAGAATGTGAGCAACGAATAAATAAAATTATAGATGAGGGCAGGGCCAAGATTAACCAACTTGAACAGGACTGTGAAGGAATGGAACGAGACCTTCAAGGGGCATTGTGTACCAAATATATGGAACAATACTTTCGGCGAGAAAAAGTTCCCAAAGACGGTTCTTGTTTTTATCATGCCATTGCTAGATCTATGCAAGACATTGGTATAAATACAGATGCCAAAACTTTGCGTGAAAAATGTGTAGAAATGGTTAACACATATAGATATGATGAATGGTTTGGAACGTTTTTAGAAACGCAAGTCGGTGAACTCGGCGATTCTACTAGCACTGACGCAAAAGTAGAGCAATTGCTAGTTAAAATTAAAGATCCAAACGGATGGGGAAATGCTGCAATTGAGGGTGTGTTAATAGCGAGAGCATATGGTGTACACATACACACTGTCGTACCCGTTGTAGATAAAAATGGAGTCGAAAGAACTAAGCACCTTTTAACGAATGGAAGTCTGACCATACCACCACTTGATGAATTGCCATTAGATAGAACCGTGCATATTGCGTATTATAATAGAAATCACTATGATGCGCTGATTCCCATCGGGAACATTCCATCATTTGAAGATTATCTTAAAAAACCGATGTCAGAATCGAGAACGAATGCTCCTGAAGATTCGTCAACGGGTGCTCCTCTTACGAGTGCTCCTCTAACGAGTGATCCCCTAACGGGCAATCCGCAGTACAACCCCGAAACTCAGATTGTGCTGAACACCACCGACTGGAATACGGTAAGTACATTTATACAATGCATGGCAAATGGTAACTATGAACAATGTAATTTACCCATTAACGATGGCACTGCAGTTTTGGCTAATATGCATGCCGCATGGTATCGCGCTACAAATAACAAAAATGCACAGTTGAATCTCGAGAGGTTTAAAGAAGGGGTTGAAGATCTTGTAGATTTAAAATTCGACAAGTTTACTCAGCTGTTAATATCGATGCCAGTTGACGACCCGTCTAAACAATCGATGCAAACGATTCTTGAGAAAGCAAAGCGTTTAGAAGTATGTTACATGTACTCGCGTATAGTAAGCAGTAGATCTGATAGTGATGATGATAGGAAAAAGTGTATTGATTTAGCAGACTCTCTTATTTCGAGTGACAAACTAATTCAAGACATTATATACTCGTTAGAACATATCGATGTTATTTTGCAAGGTTATATATTGTTTACATACTTTACTAGGCTAGATGATCCCAAAAAACTCGTAGATGAGATTATAGCGTTTAAAGAAGCATATGCTTCAAAAGAAGGTTTAGATGTAGTGAATAGTAATTTTTTCAGTAATATTAAAAACTATTGTCAAACTCTTTACGATGACCGTCAAGTGGAAGCGTGTAAAAACACGCTGCAATACTTTGCAACTCTAGGAGTTGTATCTGTAGAAGACTTTCAGAGATTTGTCGATTCGTACAAAGAGTTGACTGGCAAACTCGATACAGTATGCAATAATCGGGAATATAATACAATCGTGGAATATCTCGTGAAAATAATTAAAACGGTTAATAGGAATTTTATCTATAATTCTACTGCTCCATTAGACGAAATACAAAAACTGTTAAGCGAAATTGTAAAATACGGAATCGATATTGACACGGATAAGTACATGCTAGAAAAGGTTTTACGAAAGCTACAGGATGCTCCTCAAACAAATTTCGACAAACGACTCAAAGATCTCTACAAGATAATCTCCGACGACGAAGACAACTACACTAGCATAGAAACCATTCTAAACAGTGTAAAGAATGTATTGTATGGAAAAGATTCGGCGGGCTTTAAGATGTTCGTATCTGGAAATTTTAATACTTTGTGCGACAGATTGCAAAGAAATGTAAATGAAACTGTAGATGATATATACAGGGGCAAAAATGCCAATATATCAACTATAGAACAAGCAGTACAAATACTTGAAATGGCAAATAGAATTTCAACTGGATTGGCGTTTAACCGTGACGGTTTGACGGTAAAGCCTTTCATGTACTCGGAATTTGCAAATGGTATTTTAATGTTTAGAGATTACAGCGGAGCGAGTGCCGGAGGAGTAAATGGAGCGTCAATTGACGTGTTCAGTAAGGTAAAAACGGATCTAGACAATTGTAAAGCATCTATTGCCAGATATGAAACAATATGTACACCGGGTGATATCGATACTACAAAATCTGATCTGGCCAAATGTAAGGAAAAAGTAGCCAAATACGAAACCCTTTTAAAATATGAAGATATTGACTCTATATCCAGCGGCGGAGATCTTAAAAAGAGACTTGAAGAACGAAATACATACGATTCATTCTTTAGATATGCAGAATCTGTCAATGCCATGGGAGAGCGAGTTGAAATGCCAAATGCACTTGGTGGTATTAGTCCAGTTGAACTATTAAAGAGATATAATGGCATGAAAACCATTGATACCATTTTACAAAACGTTGATGGTACTGATGCTGCAGTCCAAAAAGTTAGAGAACTTCAAACATCATGTAATCAAAAGGGTGTAGAGTGTGGTACTTTGCAACAACAACTAAAGTCTGCCACAGAAGAAAATCAACAGTTTGCACCCATAAAGACATTGCCTTACGATAGCGCAACCATTGTTAATATGTGCAATTATGCAAGCCATATTCGTAAACAGTTGATGTTTAATGAACCATGGACGGATTATACAAAAGACGATATTGCTGTAAATTTCTATAACGAGTTGAAAAACATTATCCCAAATTCTACAGACTTTAAAAATGTAGTACAGTCTATAAATACTAGTGTGGATATAACAAGTGCAATTAGACGTATAAATGATAAGGTCACTAACAATGTGGACAAAATAGACTATTTACTCACAAATCTTAGTGATAGTGCCACACAGATAACAACAACTTCTGCTGTAATAGATGCTGCTATAAAATCACTTATGACCGGAACACCCGTAACAAATGCCACCGATACACTTTTGATTCATATTAATAACACAATCAATGCATTTACAGCAAATGAGACAAATCGTTCATATCCTAAAGTTGCAAATGATATTATACAATTACGAGATACAGTAGAAGGATTAAGACTTGCACAAGACGAAAGTTTACAATATGAAACGTCTATAGACGTTTTGTTTAAAGAGATTACAAATAAACTTTATAACATAGCACAGCCCAACACTGCGGAATTTTCTATATCTAGCAACGGTAAGATCGATGAAAATGTCATTCGTAATCGATATGAAACAATATACGTTGATTATAATAATCACAAACGTTTTTACAATGAAACTCTAATAGAATTGGAGGCGTGTAAAGCGCAACTTGAACAGCTTGCAAAAACTTATGACGAACGAAAAGAATCAGAGGCCGAACTTCTAGACGATCGACTTCAAGAACAACAACTCAAACTCAAAAAAACATCGAATGAGCTCGACAGTATCAAACGCCTTAACGAGGCGTTACAGAAAGATAAACTTGACCTCGAGAGCCAAACTAGTTCTTTGCAGAGCCAAAAGAGCTCTTTGCAACAGCGAACACTTGAACTCGAATCTGAAAAGAGCTCTTTGCAGAACCAAAAGGTTACATTGGAAGAACAGATACAACAACTCGAAAGCAATGGCAGAGTGGAAGAACTAGAAGAGTGTAGAAATAAGTTATCTACTTGTACTGCTGCATTAGCAGCAGCTGAAGCTGCATTGGTGTCAGGTAACAGGGAACTGGACGAATGTGCAGTGAAAATCGGCGCAGGCAACTCGAAAATTGCCGAATGCGAGGCGAAGCTCGCCGAAGGCAACGAGAAGCTAGGCGCAGCTACCGCGAAGCTCGCTGAAGGTAACGCGAAAATCGTCGAATACGAGGCAAAGCTCGCCGAATGTAAACTCGCAAACGCGAAAGTTGGCGACGCGAAACGCACCGACGTTGAGCTATACGCACAAATCGCCTCTCTAAAAGAACAGCTTCGATCCAAGAGCTCTGGATATTCAGATGTTGCAATTAAAGAATTATCAGTTGTACTACTTGCAATGTACAAGATGTTACACTATTTCATGGATAATTACCCTGCATGGTCGATGAAGTATGCGTTTTTGATATCTCGCGGTACCATGGATTTGAACTTGTCAGATAAGATGGTTAGTTACATCAAAGTGTTGGATTTCACACCTACACAGTACATTAAAATTAGAGACGTTTTACTCAGCTCTGAAAAGATTATTCTTGAGCATGTTGGAGATTTGTCAAGTTTGATAATGTTATCTGCATGTATACGCAAATACAGACAAAGGCGTATGTTTGCTTCAACATGCCAAGGTGTATCGAAAGATGTAATGGATCGATTCGATATATATTCACAGTCTAAATTTCTAGTTCCGAGGCTCAACAATTACAAAGACTTGGGTATGAACATTGACCCGAAGGGATGGTTTTCATTAAACAATAGATCGTTCAAAGATCTTTTAACGAATGAGCCTAGAAACTTGCCGCGCTTGCCATTTGTGGTGGGTAAACATTTTGCATTGGATTATATGACCAATGAAAAGATTGTACAATCAATGAAACTCGAAAACATTAAACCATATGTTTTATATGACAGTTATCATACCATTGCAAATAATGCAATAGTCAAGAATGACGTACTTGTACCAGAGCAAAACATGAATATTCCACGGCTATCGACTCTGAAACGCGATGATCCTGAAATCGCATCACTACCACCATATACAGATTTTTCATGGGGTGATTTGATTGATGCGGCAGCAGACAAAACAAAGTTTGTTACAAAGTACACTAGCTTTAACAATGTCCTACGACAGCAAATGGAACCGATGTCTGAATATTTTAAAATGTACAATGGCATTAAAAATGCACCATTTGGAAAGCCCATACATGAAATATGGTATTATAACACACTTGGTTCACAGGGACTTTCTAATATTACAATGGAAAAAGATCTCCCTCAGCACATCGTTTGTAAATACTTTAGTTCTTTTAAGGCATCTGGCAAAGACTATGAAAAGCTACCATTTTACTTTGATTACGATGATATAAAATCTGAAATTCCTACACGCTATCATTCTAAATTACCAAACAGCTACAGATGGTACAAGATACGGAAACCAGATGATATAGATAGTACTTTAATCTCAAAGGTACCCCGAGATCCCACCGATATTATATTTGCAAGTTACACACAAAAGGCACAGGATGAAATAGTTGACAAATTTATAGACTACGATTTCTCAAAGCTACCAGAAATAGCATGGCATGATCTAACTACTTTTAATTTCAATACATTGTTCAAATGTAAAAACATAGACTGGAATATATTGCTACCTAAAATAGGATATGATAACTTGGGCGTGACATTTAAATGGAGCAATTTGCTGGCAACAGACTTTGACTTTACCAGACACGTATTTTCCAACAGACTATTAAAACATTTCATCGACATAAAATTGGATCTTCCGGTTAAATTCATAGAGACGTTGCATGAAGACTATAAATCTAGAATCCGACAATATCTATACAACGATCCCAACATGAAACGTGTCATATCAACAGATATATCTATGTTACAAGACGATTATATCGATTATTATAAAATTCTACCGTATGAATATGAAGAGATAATTTTACAGAATGCAGACCCTGCAAGATGGAAATCTCTCACACGATTCTGGAAGAATGTTCCTCCATACTTTAACTTTACACTATTCTATACGTACACTGAAATGGATCCACGTACAATAGCAGGCTTTGATGCATCGAAATTACCTTCTGATTTCCCTGATATTAATAACCGAGATGCTTCTATTTACAATGCGACATCTTTTGAAAAACTTCCCGAAAATGCCACAAACTATAATTTCTTTATATACAAGGCATTTAGACAGGGAGTTCTAGTGACGCCAGATATTTTCAATGCAATTCCATACCTTAAATATGATATAGTGTTTATACTGCGCAAAGTAGAAGCACGTGGCATATACGATAAACTATGTCCATTCTTAGATCCATATCTATCTCCCTTTACCGATGATGATAATTCAGATATAAGCAAATCGAGACCGGATAATGTTGATATGTATAATCGTAATATTACAATGTACAATGGTGCAATTGAATGCATAAAACAAGATACTGCAAAAACCCTTGTAAATGGAACCTATGTAATTGACGATAGTGTGCGTTATAGGGCAGCAGCGCTTTGTTTTAATATTAGGTTAGGAGTAAACTCTGTCTATTCGTCTAAATGTGATTTAATTATGGCTCTAGTTTTAGCAGCTCCTACATTTAATAATATTGCATATGGTTCACTAACACACATTTTTCCTTCAAAGGGCAAACCCAAGTCACCAGAGGCTATGGATACAGCTGGCACTCAAACATCTGTTAAACGACCCGCGTCGAAACCCCCGTCAAAACAAACCACTAAAAAAGCTGCAGTTGAAACCACTGCGATATCTCCCGTTGGTACAATAGCTCCCACTGAAAATATTCCCGTATTTACTTTACCTGCCACCGGAAATCTTCTATCTTCACTGCCACAGGGAAATTTTCCGTCTTTGGCGTCTCATGGAACGCAGTCTCGGGCAGATATCGTAATGTCAAACGGTGCAGAGGCTGGTACATCCATGGCTTCTCAATATATTATAATGGATCCATTTGAGAGTCGCGAGAGTCCTGTAGCAAAAAGTCGCGAAGCGTCGAGTCCCGTAGGGACGAGCCGTGAAACGGCGCCCCGCGAAGCGTCGAGTCCCGTAGGGACGAGTCACGGTGTTCCGAGCCGTGAAACGGCGCCCCGCGAAGCGTCGAGTCCCGTAGGGACGAGTCACGAGCTGAGTACACCCCCTGTAGCAAAAAGTCCTTTTGAGATGGGGCCTGTTTTCCCCGAATTTACTCGCCATCCGTTTGCAGAAAAACTCGACTCTAGAAGTAAGCATTTTACATATTTCAAACCAGACAATGTCACATCTTCTTTTGCAGGATTAAAAAACGTTGGCCGTATAGATATTGCCCGCGAAACCGTATCGGATGACCCTGTAACCAAAGTGGATTCTGGTGCGTTTAATCTAAAGTCCATGTTAGATATTATAACTGCACATCCCGATGCAAACATGGGAAATGTGGACAAATCGTATTCTACAACCACTCAACTGCGGTCATTGGCAAATCAGAAAATCCGAACACGAGATCGAGCGGGAGCTGCATTTGTAGTGGAATCCAAATTTAAAAATGTTGCATTTGTTTTCCAGGCTCTCGTAAATACGGATGAATTTAAATCACATAACATGCTACGTGAAAAAACCATTAACATTGACAAGTTTTTCGATTCTAAAAAATTGGAAAGATCATCTATATTCGACACGTTTCTTGCAGTAATGGCATCATTGAAAATTAAAACTCTTGTGCTGGACAGTATCGACGAGATTGATAAACGCAATACGTTACCAAATATTATCGCAGTTCATAGTACATCTAGTGTGGATGTTGTGCAAACTAAACATACATTGTTTAGCGAGTACCATCTTAAAAGTATCCTGTTTAGGCAGGACAAGGAGGTTTCATGTATTTCAAAATATGACAAATCTTTTATTGATATTACGGGGGGAGTTAGGAAATTGCAGTTGAACATACCGAAGACCATTGTTCCAGAGCTAATAGTGTACGAGGTGTTTAATGGAGCATAACATGAGAAAAATTTTGTGGCCTCCGGATAAAATTTTTTCAAAACTTTTTTCAAAAAAATTTTGAAAAAAAATTTTGAAAAAAAATTTTCAAAAAGTTTTTTGAAAAAAAATTTTCAAAAAGTTTTTCAAAAAAAAATTTTTGAAAAAAAATTTTCAAAAAAAAAATTTTGAAAAAGTTTTTTGAAAAAAATTTTCAAAAAGTTTTTTGAAAAAAAATTTTCAAAAAAAAATTTTGAAAAAAAATTTTGAAAAAAAATTTTGAAAAAAAAATCCGGGAGAGGGTCCGGAAAAAATCGTAACGCCCCGGGGGCATATTTTCATGACTTTACTAAGCGTTTACTGGAGCACGCACTGAGATATACAAAATCCTGTATTATCCGGATAAAAAACTTTTTTCCAAAAACTTTTTTCCAAAAAAAAATTTTGAAAAAAAATTTTGAAAAAAAAATTTTGAAAAAAAAATTTGAAAAAAAAATTTTCAAAAAAAATTTTTCAAAAACTTTTTCAAAAAAAAATTTTTCAAAAACTTTTTTCAAAAACTTTTTTCAAAAAAAATCCGGGGGCAAAAATACACCTTTAACATTTGCGGGGCTCATCAAAATCATATGTGAAAATGAATCCTTTATATAGTAGTTTTTGATAAACGTATATATTACTGTACCTTTTAATCCTGCTTACAGAGAATACATTTTTTTGAAAGATATTTTTGTAATAAAATGGTTAGAGATAAAAAAGAAGCCCTGAAAACGTTGAATGATGTTTTCACAACCGCGTTTGTTGGAGATTTGCAGAAAGTGTTGAATGAGTCGACAATTGGAATTATCCGGTCCAAGTGGGAATCTCCAGAGATTCAAAAGTCCATTGCAAACAAAGCTTTTGGTATCAAGGGTAAGAATTTCCTTCCCGGGCCAAAACGCAACCGATCTGCTTTCATGTTTTTCTGTCAGGAACGTCGTAAGGAGCTCGCTGAAGAATTCAGCACCAAACAGCCCAATGATTGTATGGTAATTTTGGCAAAGATGTGGCGTGAAGTTGAACCCGAGAACAAGGAGAAATACGAACAAATGGCACTCGAAGACAAAGAACGCTACACCAGCGATAAGCAAAAAACTAAATCATCCACTCAAAGCAATAAGAAATCATCGTATATTCTTTTCTGCCAGGATGAGAGATCTATTGTCAAGGAACTCTACCCTCACATGAAAACTAAAGAGATTACTGCAGAACTTGGTAAGCGCTGGAGTGAACTTAAAATCAACAATAAGGAAAAACACAAGGAATATGTGTTGAGATCACAAAACTACATGTTTGGAACTCCCACAGATGAAACGAGCATTGATACTGCCCCAGAAGAGGTCCCGGAAGTCGTTGAGGCACCCGTCGTCGCACAAGAGCCTCCACGCGAACACAAAAAGAAAAATAAGCGTAGGTAAATTTTTATTTTAATGTGTTGTACACATTAAAATTTTTTATTGCGAAGCCCCATCACACGTTAGTACCCTGCAAGTGTACGATATCCCCTTGCACTCTGAACAATACTGTGTTCTGAGGGTGCAGGCTGTTTAGCACTAACCATTCCAATGTTTGCAAGATGGCATTTTCCATTGGTATTAATGGAGCTGGACATTTGCTGTCCAAATTGTCCGGAGTGCAAGTTTTGGAAGATCTGGTTTTTATGTATAGTTTCCTTCCTCTGGAGATTGTCAAAATCACCAAAAACACCCTCGGGGTTCAAGTTAATAAATTGGAAATATCTAGGCCGTACAACCTCGATTTCCCTGGCAACCAACTCTAACGGATCGTTGCATCCTGCAGATTTGTTGGTTAGTGACATGATGTTAGCCTCTCTACCGTAGTCGTCGTATGGTCTGGGCATCGGACATACTCTACTGTCCAAACCTCCGATGATTCTATCGGAAAAAACTTGAGGTGCCATTCCGGCACTTACTTTACATGTTTTTAAAGATCCTTCTAAAGATAGTGGTCCTGACATTTTATTTTAAACAGAATTGTTTTTTTATATACCGTTTTTGTTTTTAGATGTCTTTGCTTTCCATCTTCGAAGCTACGAAGCTACGAAGCTACGCTGCTTCGCTGCTTCGCTGCTTCGCTGCTTCGCTGCTTCGCTGCTTCGCTACGCTTCGCTGCTTCGCTACGCTTCGCTGCTTCGCTACGCTTCGCTGCTACGCTACGGTGATATGAAAGTCTCTACTTTTTAACTGTGAAATTGTGCTGTAAGATTGATTTTCTTTTATGTTATTTTCACGAAATATTGTTACATTGGTTTCTGTTGGCTTTCTACCCAAGTTGACATACGATCTAGTGGTGGTACCATTTGGACTCTTGTGGTATATCACCCCATATGCATCGCTATTATTGAATGGACTATCTGTAGTAGTATAATATTCTATTTGACCACTTACAGGTTTTCCATATCCTATAGTGTATGTAGGATAGTCCCCTGGCGCTATAGTACCTGACTGTGGAACCGTTGCAAATTGTAATACTTCATCTCTCATATTAGTGTATCCGTAAGGCTTATTGACCACATATCTTCCATTATACATAAAAGTGTTTTTATCTGGGTCTGATACAGAATTAAAATAAACGTACATTTATTTTAATCATGTCTAATAACATTCCCGACGGGGCGACATGTGCGTCGTGTGCAGTTGAAATCATACACGATGGAGAATATTTCTGTAGTCACACTTTCCACAAAAAGTGTATTAGGCGCATGGGTATAACTAGCAAAAAATCTTGTCCTATATGCAGTAATAGTGTAGATGAGATAAAGATGGGTGATAGAAGCGAAAACTTTACACGTTTTATAGAATCGTTTATAAAACCGGCAATGCACGAGAAGGCGTGGGACGATTATTGGGAGACAAACAAAGCAATTCATATGGCAAAATTTGATGCTGCTTTTACATGTGAAGATGTTGATGTTACATCACCTAAAAATTATCAACCATATGAGAAATGTGGAGACCCTATTATAACATGTTATTTGGTGTTGGAGTTTTTTAAACGCAATCCTCAGACTTTTAACAAGTCTGGAGTAGAACTAAATGCTAGAAATCAAATATGTCTATCTGCAGGTACACATCACGCAAAAATGGCTTCGTGTAATAATTTTGAACCGTACATTACAGCTCGCTACGGGAGATGGAACAACGAATGCGAACGTATCCAGATATTGGAAGATGTGTTTGAAGCATTCATTGGTGCATGTGTCATAGTTGCAGATGATTTTCTTAACGGTTCAATTATAGGCTTTTCCATGTGTATTGTTATGCGTGTGTTACACGAATTGTATAAAAATGTAGAAATGACTATATCTCACACTAGAATGGTAGACTCTAAAAATAGACTTAAAAATTTACTAGAAAAAAACAAAACAAAAATGCCTTTAGTTGATAACAAGTTTCATAACGACATAGTTATTGTACAGGGTGTTGGTGGAGAGCCTGAAAAACTTACAGTTTCAACGGTATATGATAAGAATATGAACGTTATCGGCACTGGAAGGGCCAATAAAAAGAAGGACGCAGAGCGAATAGCAGCAGAGAGTGCCATAGATTATCTGGTAACACACCGTCAGTATATAGAATACGTTCCTGCAATATATAAAAATTATTGTTGATGCGCTGTTAAAATTGATACATTTAAAAGCCACAACACCAATTTTAATAATCATGTCTTCAATGAAAAGCGCAACGGTTGTAGAGTCGCCTAACCCTAATTGGGTCGGTCTTTCAATCGAAAACAATATTCAATCAATTGACGTTTGTAATTTGGATCTTTCCGCAGTTGACGTTACTGTAGGAAAAGATTCTAGTTTTAAATACGTTAACTTTTACACCAGGATTCTTAACCCGACGCTCTATAATGGCAAGAAATATTACAATTTGAACCTGTTTGAGCAATTTTACTGTGCTGCAGTTAGAGGATATGCTAAACTTGCTAATCCATTTCGTATAAAATTGCGTAGTCGACTTGTGGAATATTTTAAAATGGAAGATGTGCGCAAGTTTACCTTTAAAGAATATGCAGAGCTGCTTTCATCTAAACCACTTGGTGCCCCGGTGCAGATTGGATTTGAAGGCGTTGGTAATTTGTGCAAGAATAGAGACTTGTACAAGGGTCTTTCAATGCCGGACGATAAAAGTTTGGAAGAGCTCGAGAAGGAGGTGAAGACGATTGGCTATTATGATATTACTGACTATTTTGTAGCACCTATACTGCGAGAGGCGAATACGCACCATTGCACTGACAAGAATGTGTGTAGAAGTGTCAACGGATATTTTATATACTTGGTACCCGAAGATTTGTTTTTCAAAGATTTCAAGTCGGATTATGTTCAAGTAAAGGACAAGGAAGTTCAACTGTCTCTTGCAATGTCTAACAAGAAGACATTTCCATTTATGCCAACCGTTTACAAGAAACCTATTCGATCACACGAGTCTAAGATGCCTGTTAGATTGTCGGGACCCAGAGATGTCGTTGGAGACAAGAAAAAATTTACTGAAGCGCCGCTTTTTAGTCGCAATTATCTGACCACTCCAACCGTTCACGAAGGCTCGATGATGGAAGAACGGAAGCTTTTTTGGTGCATGGTTACTGCAATTGAGCGGTGTCGTGCACTCGATGGAGCCATTGAAATTAAATTGTGGTCATCTAGTTCGTGGAAAACTAAGGAAATTAAGGGCAAAAATAAGATTACATCTTTTGATGTTAGACTTGCGCCCAGAAATGCTTTGTATCTTAGAGGATCTAGTAAGATGCAAGATATTAAAACTAAGGTCTCGGAAAACTTTGAACTAAAAAAGTTGAGTGAAGAGCAACTAAAGTGGATTGTTAGGTGGGACGCAAATGGTCAGATATCTCCATTTGTGTATTTGCGATATAACGAAAAGTCTTTTGAGTTGTGTGACATGTTTGAAATTCCTGAAGAGTTTGCCAATAAGAGCGATACCATTCAACGGTGCAAATTTGACAATGCATCGTCTCTTAAAGATAATGAAGATTATGAAAAGTATGCAAACAAGTTTGATCTTGCACAGGGATGTAAGAGTGCCGCATATTGCAATCTTTTTACGCATAGAATGATTTTGATACCCAGAGTCACCATGAGCAGCAAAGACAATTCTTGCTCTATGCGATTTGTTGTAAGTCATATGTGGTCAAGTATTATGCCCGAAAGGGATACTTCCAGCGACGATGTAGAAGAAGACTATAGTGCATATGAAGAGGTTGCAAAGATTGAGCAATTGAAGATTGAAGAAGGTGTCGTGGATGATGTTTCTGAAGATGAAGATGAGGTAGATTACGATGAAGATAGTTTTGAAAGTAGCTAATTGTGTTTTTTTATAGGGATCCAAACGACCAAATTCGGATGACGATGAGGTAGATTTTGATGAAGATGGTTTTTGAAAGTAACTGATTGTGTTTTTTGTAGGGACCAGATGCAAAACGACCGAAATCTGACGTGGAAGAATCTTATGATTTTTAGTTTACACACGGCACGTGTACACGGCATTTGATAACGCGAGTGCTAACGCGAGTGCTTACGCGAGTGCTTACGCGAGTGCTTACGCGAGTGCTTACGCGAGTGCTTACGCGAGTGCTTACGCGAGTGCTTACGCAGTGTGTATACAATATGTGCTTACAATTTTTTAATGCTCGTTCGAGTATTAAAATTACAATGTTGTTTATGTGAGTTGACTGAAATAAATGTTTGTATTTGGTTATGGTAAACAAAGTAGTGTTAAAAAACTGTGGAAAAATACACAACCATGCAACTGTGGACATTGCTATGCTGGAACTGAAGTTTTAAAATGTCCTAAAGATAAGAATGGAGTAATGGATTGGAATATTGGCTGGGATTCTTGTTGTTTTACATGTCCCAGTAGAGCAATATGTGCTTCTGTAGATAGAGACGAATTTTTCATTGGTAATAGTACCAAGGGAAAAAATCCTCTTGTATCTGCAGAATGGCACGTTAAAGCACCAAAGGTTGTATGTAAATACAATTCTGATGATATTGACACTGCAGAACAGATGAATGCATTCAAGGCTAGATTTCAAGCCGAAGACTATACACAATTAGCGCTAATTGTCTTTTCAAGACAGTCTTTTAAATGTCCAGTTGGAATGACTTCGTGCTCAATGCTACTTGCAACGGATGAACTCGGTGAACTATGTAGAAAGTTTGTTGAGAAGAATGATGTGTTGTACGATACCATTGCACATAAATACTGTTTCAAATATAACACCCCAGATTGTGCATGTATTAACAGAGGACAAGAGAAGTCTTACAACACACTAAAGCTATCGTATCCATACGATGATTCTTGCTGGTATTCTCCTTGTGCCGACAGCGACCGACATTTGGTACCCAAAACAATGTCAAAGAAATTGTGTCCAAAATCTTTATGCGGTTCATTTACTATAATTGGTGGGGTGGGTGGAAATGTGAGCAAGTCTAACAATACAGATGTTGTTCAATGTGGAGAAGGATTAAAAACCAGCGCGCCTCCAGTGGACATTGTTAAAGCTATCAAAGATTCACAATCGCGTTATTATGTTTATGTAGGCGCAGCCATACTTGTTTTGATTGTTATAAAAAAGTTGTGT
>Ga0169931_10004560_pt1 | contig 21509 bp, 19 predicted proteins | sample Kivu_15m_20L_FD_129675 | JGI IMG/M metagenome (GOLD analysis project Ga0169931, IMG submission 129675) | Freshwater microbial communities from Lake Kivu, Western Province, Rwanda to study Microbial Dark Matter (Phase II) - Kivu_15m_20L... | ecosystem: Environmental > Aquatic > Freshwater > Lake... | reverse complement strand
GGTCCGTAGTGGTACGCGCCTGCCGCGACCGGCAGGAGCAACCACACGCACAACACCAGCTTCTTCATTGCACCATCCTCGGGAGGGAATTCGACACGGAGGGCGTCGCTCGCGCGGGACCGCGCCAGCTGGGCCTCATGCTACATCGACCGGCGGGGCCGGTGACCGTGGGCGGGGGGCGCCTGGGGCCAACTTTGACGCGGCCGCGGGGGCGCGCTTGTCGGCGAGGACACCGCGTCGGTCGGCGCCTGGACGCCAGGAGGTCCCGGCGAGCTGGAGCAGGACCGGCAGGAGCGCCAAGAGCGCCGAGCCGCTGGCCAGGGCGATCAGGGCGTACTCGCGCCGCGTCAGTCGCTCGAACACGGACTCGTCCTCGCGGCCCATGGCCGCGGCGATCAGGTCGGAGGCGAGGTGCTTCTCGTTGCCGTCGTGGAACGAGCCGCCCAGGCGCGCCGCCACCTGCTTGAGCACAGCGACTTCCTGGCGTGAATTGCGCCCGTCGATGAACTTGCCGGTCTTGGCGTCGCCGACGCCGACGACGATCGTGCTGCGCACCGAGGCCGGCATGCGCGGCATACCCGTCGCCGGCACCGTGTCGCCGTCGGAGATGATGATCAGAGTCGTGCTGCGCGGCGGCCAAGGTTTGGCGAGCTTCGCCGCTTCCTCGAGCCCGTCGAAGAGCTGCGTCTTGCCGGCGTTGAAGGCGTAGTGCATCGGCAGGTCGCCGAGGATGTTGCGCACCACTTCGATGTCGCGCGTGTCGACCACGACCGGCTTCGCGCCGGTGTAGAAGGCGACCACGCTGACGGCGTTCTGGTCGATCGGCGCGCGGTCGAAGAACGACTCCATCAGGCGCCGCGCGCGGAGCATGCGGCTGTCCTTCTTTTCCGGGCCGGCGTCGACCAGCCGCATGCTCGGGCTGACGTCGAGCACGAGCAGGATGCGGCCTTCGATGTCGCCGAGCGCACCGGCGCCTTCGCTCGAGTAGCGCTTGGGTTCGACGGCGAGCAGCGTCGCGAAGCCCCAGGCCGCGGCGGACGCGGCGAGCACGCGCAAGGTCGGTGCGCCTCGCGCCCACCAGGCCGGCTTGCGTGTCGGCCCGAAGGCGAGGTGCGCGATGCGCGCGACGCGTCGGCCGTGGAGCCACTCGCCGAGCACGGCGAGCGCGAGCACGCCCAGCGCGATCCACTCGGGGCCGAACTCCGTGTCGCGCAGGTTCAGCAGCTTGTCGAGGTTCACCACGGCGTGCACCTCAGTCCGAGCCACGAAAGCCCCAGCAAGCCGAGCGCGCCGAGCGCGATCCACGAGAACAGCTCGAAGTCGTCGATCGACTCGGCCAGCGTCTTCTCGAGCTTCACGCGCTGCATCGCGTCGATCTCCGCGAAGATCCGCGCCAGCCCATCCTGGTCCTCGGGCTTGAAGGCCTGGCCGCCGGTGATCGCGGCGATGCGCACGATCTCGTCGGGAATCGCGAATTCGGCGATGTGGATCGTGTTGACCACGATCCCGTCGCGCGCCAGCTCCGCCGCCAGCGTCTCCTCCGCGCCGCCGCCCAGGTCGGAACTCTGGCCGTCGCTGATCAGAATGATCATGCGGTCGCCCTCCTGGCGCTCGACGAGCTCCTTGCGGCAGGCGCGCAGGGCCTTGCCGATTTCGGTGCCGCCGAACCAGCTCGGGATGCGGTCGGGCCGCATGAAGGGCGGCGAGCACTTGAGCGCCGACGCGTCGTTGGTCAGCGGCACCCAGTGCAGAACGTTGTTGCCGAAGAACGTCAGGCCGAAGGCGTCGCCCTTGCGCAGGTCGAGGAACTCGTCGATCGCCGCCATGGCCGCGTCGTAGCGATCGCCCTCGCCGAACTTGGCGAGCATGCTGCCCGAAACGTCGACGCAGAACTGGATGTTGGTCAGCGCGCGCTTGGAGCTCGGCACGCCCCAGCGCTGCGGACCGGCCAGCAGCAGGATCGCGAGCGCGGCGAGCAGTGCGGGCAGCGACTCCGCGATGCGCACCGCGAAGGACCAGCGCGAATCGCGCGTGTTCTGCGCGTTGTCGAAGGGCAACACGACGCCGGCCGTGCGGCGCGTCCAGATCCACAAGAGCAGCGCGGCTGGCAGCACCAGCAACAGCAGCACCTGCGGATTGCGGAACAGCGCGAGAGTTTCGAGTTCCATCGGCTCAGCTCCTCGCGCTCGTCGCGGCGGGCGCCTGTTCGAGCGCATCCGGCGGCAAGTTGCGGTAGGGGGCCAGCAGCGCGGCGAGGTCGACCTGCTCGCGCGGCAGCGGTTCGTGCAGCCAGCGTTCGAGCGCGCGGAGCAGCGGGCCGGCCTCGGCGTGTTCGCGCAGCTTGGCGAGCGCGATTTCGGGGCGCTCGTTCACCAGCCCCAACTTGCGGCGCCAGTAGGTCACCAGGCTCAACTCGAGCTGGGCGCGTTCGACGCTCGAGAGTTGGCCGTCGCGCGCGCGTTCCACGAGCGGTTGTAGCCGTTCGGCGAGCGTCTTGGGGCGCGCGGCAATTCCCGTCGCTTCCGCGCGCTTCTTGCGGCCGGTGACGAGCAACATGACGAGCCCAACCGTCCACAACACGCCGCCGACGATCAGCGCCTGCGTGTAGCCGCCGAGCTTGCTCGGCGTTGCGGGCGCGGGTTGGCGCGGCTTGGCCTTCGGATCGCTGAGCACGGCGCCGACTTCGACCGGGATGGCCGGCAACTCGTCCGCGGCGAGCGCGGCGCCGTCCACGCGCACCAGCCGCTCGCGCAGGTCGTACTGGCCAGCCTCGAGCGCCCAGAATTCCAGGTCGTAGCGCAGGGCGTCGCCGTGCGGCCAGGTCGCGACGATGCGCACGACCAGCGGCGCGTCGGACTTCGCCGGCGCGACAACCAGTTCGCTGCCGGGCAGCACGAGTTGTTCGACGCGCGCCGGCATGCCGACCGTCGTGCGCGCGAGCGGCGTGTGCTGCAGCAGCAGGGCGAGGAGCAGTGCGTTCATCGTTGTCCCTTGCCCGCCCAACCGCGCGAGCGGAACAGCTGGCGCAGCTTGGACTCGAAGCTCTCGTCGGTGCGGATCGCGAGGTGGTCGACGCCGGCGCGCTTGAGCGCACGCACGTTCTCGCTCGTGTCGACCCAGTTCGACTTGCCGCGCGCGAAGAACTCGCGGCCGGATTCGGCTTCGCGCGCGCGAAAAAAGCCTGCGCCTGCGAGGCCGCGCTCGGCGGGATCTTCGAGTTGCAACACGACGCAGTCGTGCAGTTGTGAGAGGCGTCGCAGCGCCGGTACAGCCTCGGCGTCGTGCAGATCGCTTATCGCGACGATCAACGAGCGCTGCGCGAGGCTCGGGCCCAGGCGGTGGATCGTCGCGCCGAGCGTGGTGCGCTCGTCGAAGCGGTAGCGGCGCAGCTCGAGCACCCACTGCAGCACCCGCGCGGTTGAGAGGCTCGGCTGTACGCGCAGGCCGCGCTCGCCGACGGCGAACACGCCGACCGGGCTCACGCGGTCGAGGCAGGCGAGCGCGAGGCCGCCGGCGATGTACAGCGCGAGTGCGTACTTGCTGCGCGAAGTCGACGACACGGCCATCGAGGCCGAGGTGTCGATGAGCAAGTAGCACGGCATGCTCTTGGGCGTCTCGAATTCCTTGATGTGGAAACGCCCGGTGCGCGCCGTGACCCGCCAGTCGATGGCGCGGATCGAGTCGCCTTCCTGGTAGGGGCGCGACTGCACGTACTCGACGCCCGAGCCGACGAACGGCGAGCGGTCGACGCCGTACATCAAGCTGTTGGCGAGCTTGCGCAGCGCGATCGCGAACTGGCGCGAGTCGAGCTGCTCGAGTTGGTCGAGGTAGGCTTCCACGCGATGTCGAGCGTGGCTCAGGCCTTGAGTGCGAACGCTTCGCTAGGCGCCTTGGCGCCGCTGCCCAGGTCGGCAAGCAGCTCGTCGAGCACGCTGCGGTTGGTGATGCCTTCGGCGATCGCCTCGTACTTGAGGCGCATGCGGTGGATCATCACGTCCTCCGCGAGTGCGAACAGGTCCTCGGGGATGGCGTAGCGCCGGCCGTGCATGAGGGCGCGTGCGCGCGCCGACTTGATCAGCGAAATGCCGGCGCGCGGGCTGCAGCCCAGCTCGACCGCCGGGTGCACACGCGAGCGGTTGACGAGGTCGACCACGTGCTCGACAAACGTCTCGCTGACGTGCACGCGGTGCACCGCTTCCATCGCGTCGATGAGTTCCTTGCTCGAGCCCACCGGTTGGCGCGCGAGCGAGTCGAACTCGGTGCGCGCCAACGCGCCCTTGTCCGTCTTCTCGATGCCCAGCGCCGCGTTGCGCAGCAGGATCTCGCGCTCTTCCTCGGGCTTGGGGTAGCCCAGCCGGTGCACCAACATGAAGCGGTCGAGCTGCGCTTCGGGCAACTCGAACGTGCCCGCTTGCTCGATCGGGTTCTGCGTCGCGATCACGAGGAACGGCGCGGGCAGGCGGAAGGTCTCGTTGCCGAGCGTGACCTTGCGCTCCTGCATCGCTTCGAGCAACGCGCCCTGCACCTTGGGCGCAGCGCGGTTGATCTCGTCGGCCAGCAGCAGGTTGGTGAAGATCGGACCCTTGCGCACGCGGAACTCGCTCGTCCGCTGGTCGAGGATTTCCGAGCCGAGGATGTCGGCGGGGAGCAGGTCGATCGTGAATTGGATGCGCGCGAAGTCGAGGTCGATCGAGCGCGCGAGCACCGACACCAGCAGCGTCTTGGCGAGGCCCGGCACGCCCTGCAGCAGGATGTGGCCGCCGGTGAACAGCGCGATCAGCAGGCGCTCGACGACGATGTCCTGGCCGACGACCACGGTGCCGACGCGTTCGCGCACGGCGTGGATGAAGGCGCGGGTTCGTTCGAGTTCGGCGGGCGAGAGCGGAGCGGGTGCTTGCATGTTCGAGCGAAGACAGCGGTGGGTGAACCGGAACACGGCGCCGCGGCAGCGGACGCGAGTGCGAGAGCGTAACGCGGCGAGTCCCTCTCGTGCCCGCGAGGACTCAGGTCGGTCAAGCGGGCTCCAGCTAGTCGAGCAAGACGACGCAGTTGCTCGCCTTCTTCCGAGAAAGCGCTACTTGCCGACGACGAGTTCGACCCACACGCCGGCGCTGCCGGTGGCCGAACCCTCGGGGCCGGCCTGCGCGCCCAGGCCCCAGGTCACGGGGCTGGCGAGCTTGCGAGGCAGTTTCACGTCCCAACTCTGCTCAGCGAGCCGCACGCGCAGGTCTTCGCCAGACACGACGACCTCGAACGGCGTGGGCGTGTCGAGCTTCAGGTTCGGCGCCTCGGCGTCGTGCACGCGCGTCCAACTGTCCGCTTGCGAGTCGTAGGCGAGCACGGTGAAGCCGTAGTCCGCGACAAAGGCAATCGAATAGAAGCCCGCGTCGCTGCGCCCGAACAGGAAGTTCAATTGCCCGCGGCCGCCGGGGAGGATGTGCAACTTGCCCTTGGCGCTGAGCTTGGGTCCGACGACCGGCGCGAGATTCCAGGCGATGGCGTTGGACGTCGGGAAGGCGATTTGAACCCAGTCCTTGCCGCGTGGCGCGAGCGAGCGGAACACTTCGTCCCACTGCGGCTCGAGCTTGGTGAGGTGCTTGGTGAACTCGCCGCTCCGGCCCTCGAACGCCGATGTGGCGTGCTTGAGAAGTTGTTCGGCGTACCCCGGCCCGCCGCCGAGCTGACGCGCGAAGGTGAGGCTCTGCGCGAGCTTGGTTTGGCGAGACCCGCTCCACAGGAAACCGAACCACTGCGCGCGCAGCCCGTAGCGCACGTGCCAGTCGAGCGCGTCGAGCTTGTCGCCGAGCAGGTCGGCGACCGACGGGAGCTTGCCATCCACTGCCAGGGCCCGCGCGTCGCGCGCGTGGGCGGCCCAGAACGGCGCCTGTGCGGGTTCGACGCCCCAGACCTTGCAGGTCACACGTTGCGCGATGTTCGACGCGAGTCCGTCGACCAGCCAGTCGGGGTGGCTCTCGTAGTTCGGGCACAGCTCGAAGCGCGCGACGTGCGTGGTCTCCCAGGCGAGCAGCAGCAGCGTTTGCGCCGGAAGTCCGATCGCTTGGAGTGTGGCGTCCGTGCAGGGCGGCTGCAGCGCGACGTGCGCGCTGCGCGACGCGTGGTGCGCCATCGCGAGGTTGCGCTTCAAGCGACCGCTGGTGAGCTGGGCTTCAGCGGCTTCGTAGCCAGCGACTTCACTGTACAGATGGATTTCGAGCGGCTTGGCGGGTTTGGCGTCGGGCGTTCCGAAGGCTGCGGCGACGAGCGGCCAGACTTGGTCGACGACAGCGACCGCGGAGTCGGCCAGCGCCGCGTTGGCGCCGTCGTAGTGCAGTTGCGTGAACTTGCCGCTGCGCACGAGCGGCGCGGCGACTTCGGCCTGCGCCTGCGCGATGGGCGCCGAAGCTCCGAGTGCGAAGAAGGCGAGTGCGAACGACGTGAGCGAGCGAATGTGCATGGAGCACCGAGCGAGGGCGAGGGAAGTACGCGGCTCGTCGCAGGAAAGCGACGAAGTGAAAAGCTGCGCTCCGGCGAAGTCTCGCTTCGCCGCCGCGAGTGCTCAAGCGCTGTTTCAGGGATAGAGCAACACGCTCCGCCGAGCTTCGAGGAACTCCTCGAGTCCGTCCTCGGCGATCGAGTCCAGGTCCCAGACGTGCCGCGCGCGCATCAGCTTCTCCCACGCCTCGTGGTTGCGCAGCAGCGTGTCGACCTTGGCGACCTCGAACTGTTCGCCGTGCGAGCGCAACAAGGTCCACGCGAGCGTGAGGCCGAGCTTCACGGGCGAGATCGCGTGGCGGTCGGTGACCTCGATCTGCACGCCGTGGCAGAACTCTCCCGCGAAGCGACTTTCGCGCGGCTTGAAGCGGATCGGCGTGAAGCGCACGCCGGGCACATTGGCGAGGTCGAGGTGCGTCCACCACAGTTGCGCGTCGATCCACGGCGCGCCGACGCGCTCGAAGGGCTCGTCCGTGCCGCGCCCCACGGACACGTTGGTGAACTCGAGCAGCGCGACGCCCGGGTAGAGCAGCGCTTGGGTCGGATTGCGGAGGTTGGGGCTCGGCGCGATCCACTCCAGGCCCGTCTCGGACCAGCCTTCCGAACGAATCCAGAACTCGCACGGCACGACCTCGAGCTCGCACTTCACGCCGAAATGCTCGCGGTACAGGCGCGCGAGTTCGCCGAGCGTCATGCCGTGCACGATCGGAATCGGCTTGTAGGCGACGAAATCGAGTCGCGCTGGATCGGCGAGCGGACCTTGTGGCGCCACGAAGCCGATGGGATTGGGGCGGTCGAGCACGACGACGCGCAGGCCCAGCTCGCCTGCGGCTTCCATCGCGTAACCGAGCGTCGTCGCGTAGGTGTAGAAGCGCGCGCCGACGTCCTGCACGTCGAACACGAGCGTGTCAGCGCCTCCGAGCATCTCGCGCGTCGGTCGCTTCGTCTTGCCGTACAAACTGTAGAGCTTCACGCCGCTCGCGCTGTCGACGGCGTCTTCCACCGCGCCCTCGAGGTTGGCGTCGAAACCGTGCTCGGGCGTCATCGCGCACACGACTTCGATGCCGTTGCGCCGCAGAAGATCGAGCGTGCGCTCGCCGTTGCGTGTTCGGCCGGTTCGGTTGGTGAGCAGCGCCACGCGCCGACCGCGCAGCTGCTCGCAGTTCTCGCGCGCGAGTACGTCGGCGCCCGCGAGCCGGGGATTGAACATCCGCAGCTTCTCGTCGTAGCCGCGCGCCGGCGCTCCGAGCACCCTCGCTCGTCCACGATCGAAGTACATCTTCATCGCCGCGCTGTCGAACTGCGCTCTCGAGCCGAGCAGCTGACCCAAGTCGCGGCGCAGCTCGCGCACGTCGCCCTTGCCCGCCGGGTGGAGCCGGCTGGTGAGCACGACGCCCCAGCAATCGCTGCTCGGATCGATCCACAGCGACGTGCCGGTGAAGCCGGTGTGCCCGACGCTGACACCGCGCGCAAGCTTGCCGCGCGGCGACGAGTACGACGTGTCGCAATCGAGCCCGAGCGTGCGGCCGCCTTCGCCGCCCGGGAGCCAACGTGCGGTGACCAGCCCGTCGACGCTCGCTTTCGACAGCACGCGCTTGGCGTCGATCCATCCATCGTTCAGCAGCACGCGGCACCAGCGCGAGACGTCGTCGATCGTCGAGAACAGTCCCGCGTGTCCGGCGACTCCGCCGAGAGCTGCCGCGCGCGGATCGTGGACCTCGCCGCGCAGCATGACGCCCGCCCGCGCCTCCGTCGGCGCGCAGCGTGCGCGCAGTTCCGGGCCTGGACGGAACAGCGTGTCGCGCATGCCCGCCGGCTCGAAGATCTCACGTCGCGCGAACTGGTCGAGCGGCGCGCCGCTGACGCGCTCGACGAGCACGCCCAGCACGATGTAGCCCACGTCGCTGTAGACGAACTTCGAACCCGGTGGATGCTGCGGCGCGAGCGCACAGATGCGCTCCCACGCGCGCTGCGGCCCGTCTTCGTAATCCGCGAGCGGGTTGTCGGCGATGAGCCCGCCCCAATGCCGCAGCAGCTGTTCGACCGTGATCGACTCCTTGCCGTTCGCTCCAAACTCCGGCAGGTAGCGCGCGACGGGCGCAGCGAGTTCGACTTTGCGCAGTTCGACCAGCTTGAGCACGCTGCTGGCCGTCGCGATCGGCTTGGTGAGCGACGCGAGATCGAACAGCGTGTCGGGAGTGAGCTCCTCGCGCTGCGGCTCGAGCGCGCGCGCACCGACGCACGCCTCCGCCAGAATCGTCTCGCCGTCGCGCAACCCCATGCGCGCCAGCACCCCCGGCGCGGCGCCCGACGCGAGCGCGCGGTTCACGATCTCGTCCGTCTGGGTTTGGAACGGCGGAGCTTCGCGTGGCTTCAAGAGCCGGCCCACGCCAGTGCAGTTCGCGCACAGCAGCGTTACGACTAGGACAGCGAGGAGCACAGCGAGGCGGGGGAGTCGCATGGCGCCCAAAGTAGCGCGCTACGATGAACTCATGCTGCCCACGCACCTCGCGCCGCTCGTCCGCGGCGTCCACCACATCGCCATCGTCGTCCCTTCGATCGCCGAGGCGCGCAAGACCTACGAAGGCGTGCTCGGCCTGAGCGCCAGCGCGCCCGAGTACGTCGCCGACCAGAAGGTCAACGTGCTCGTGACCTACGCGGGGGAGCAGCGCATCGAGCTCGTCGAACCGGCCGCGCCCGACTCGCCCGTCACGCGCTTCCTCGAGAAGACCGGCGGCGGCCTGCACCACGTCGCGTACCGCGTCGACGACGTCGCCGCTGCGATCGCCGCGCTCAAAGCCGCCGGCGTGCGCCTCATCGACGAAGCGCCGCGCCCCGGCGCACACGGCACGCGCATCGCTTTCGTGCACCCCAAGTCGACGGGCGGCGTGCTCAGCGAACTCGTCGAAGAGCCGCGCGCGCACTGAAGGCGTCGTGCCGCGAGTGGGGGCCGGGTCACGGCCCGACCACGAGGCGTTGGGCCGCGCGCGCGGAGGTCAGAGATTGAGGTACTCCCAGCGCCGCGTGTCGGAGTCGAAGCTTATCGAGTCCGCGTCGATCGAGATCGCGGCGAGCGGCTCGCACCACACGTGCATCGACCAACGCCACTCGCCCTCGACCTGCGACACCCAGTATTCGAACTCCTCGCAACGCGGGAAGCCGCTGTCCGGAAGCTCCGCCAAGCAGCGCGGGGTCAGAAGTTCGAGCTTCTCCGGCGGTCGTCCCTTGTCGGCCACGAAACGATCGATCGCCTCCACGAGCGGCGCAGCGCTTTTCGCCACGTCGGGGACGTAGCTCTCCGGCTCGCTATACGGCGCGAGCCACCACCACAGCGCCGCTACGCCGACGACGAGCCAGAACACGGCGCCCGCGAGCACGAGTAGCACCACCTGCAGCCAACGCGGTTGCGCAATCGCCACGGGCCGATCGTAGCGCCGGCGGCCAGGCGCGACGGATCTCAGATACCGAGCGCCGCGCGCTGCACTTCGAACACACGCCGGATTCCTGCTGCGCCGGAGTCGAGCAGCTTGTCGAGTTCTTCGCGGCGGAAGGGCGCGCCTTCGGCCGAGCCTTGGACCTCGATGAAGGCGCCTTCGCCGGTCATCACGAGGTTCATGTCGGTTTCGGCTTTGCTGTCTTCGCTGTAGTCGAGATCGCAAAGAACTTCGCCGGCGACGACGCCGACCGACACGGCGCCCAGTTGCGAGGTGAGCGGCCAGCCGCGCAGCACGCGCTTTTGGTCCATGTGCTTGAACAGGTCGTAGAGCGCGACCCACGCGCCGCTGATCGCCGCCGTGCGCGTGCCGCCGTCGGCCTGCAGCACGTCGCAGTCGATCCAAATCGTGCGCTCGGTGACCTTGCGCAGGTCGACCACGCCGCGGATCGAACGCCCGATGAGTCGCTGGATCTCGATCCCGCGGCCGTCGACCTTGCCGACGCGGTCGCGTTGTTTGCGCTCCTTCGTGGAGGCGGGGAGCATGCCGTATTCGGCCGTCAGCCAGCCTTGGCCCTTGCCCTGCAGGAACGCAGGGACGCCGTCGGTGTACGTCGCGGTGCACAGCACGCGCGTGTTGCCGAACGACGCGAGCACCGAGCCGGGCGCGGCGTTCGTGAACGCGCGCTGGAAAGAAATCGGGCGGGGTTCGTGGGGCTGTCGGCCGTCGGAGCGGGGCATCGGCGGATCGTACGCTCCGCGCCGCTCGCCGTCGCTGCGCCTTGCGTCAAACGACGCGCACGGCGCGCACGTGCTCGAGCGCGCAGCGGCGCTCGAGTCCTTCGGCGCTACGCACCACCAGGCCGCGCAGCGTGAGTTCGACAAACACGCCCGCGAGGTGTTCGTCGCCGCACTCGACTTCGAGCACGTGCCCGGCGAACTGCGTCGCCGCCACGTAGTCGGCGCACAAGCGCGGCGCTTCGGCCAGGGCCTGCTCGAGGCGCGACGCAAGGCGCGTGAACAGCGCGTCGCGCGCCCGTTCGAGCGTGCACTCGACGCCACACAGGGCGAGGCTCGTCACGGCGCGTTGCGCCAGCAATTCGGCCGGGAATTCGCGTTGGCGTACGTTCAGCCCGACGCCCACGACGTAGTGCGGCGCGGCGAGATCGAGGCCGCGCGTTTCGACCAAGATGCCCGCGAGTTTGGCCGCGCCTACGAGCACGTCGTTGGGCCACTTGAGGCGCGCGTCGAGCGCTCCCAGGTCGCGCGCGGCTTCGAGCGTCGCGAGCCCGGCGCCGATGGTGAGCGCCGCCGGGTGCACGGGCCGCGTGGGGCGCAGCACCACGCTCGCGTACAGCCCCATGTCGCGCGCGCTCGCCCAACTCGCGCCGCGCCGACCGCGGCCGGCGGTCTGCTCGCGTGCGATGTGCACGTCGCCGTGACGGGCGCGCCCCGCGGCGAGCTCCTCGAAAGCGCGTTCGTTGGTCGAGTCGACGACGTCGTGCTCGACCACGCGCAAACGCAGCGCGGCGCCCGCGGCGGTCACGCTTCCAGACTGTTCGAGCTGGGCGTGAGCAGGCCCTTGAGGCGGCTCATCACGTTGGAGTGGATCTGGCACACGCGCGACTCGGTCAGCGCGAGCATCTCCCCGATTTCGCGCATCGTGTGTCCCACGTGGTAGTACTGCTCGATGATGAAGCGCTCTTTGTGCGTCAGCGACTTGGTGATGTAGAGCATCACGTCGCGGCGGTTGAGCTCGGCGATCGGGTCGACGGCCTTCTGGTCCTCGACGATCTCGACCTTCTCCATCGAGTTGTCGTCGTCGCGGTCGTCCCAGCGGTCCGAGAGCGAGAACATCGTCTTGGCGCGCGAGCTGGAGATCTCCTCGGCCAGTTCGCCGTGCTCCATGCGCAGCGCGTTCGCGAGCTCGGCGTGCGTGGGTTCGCGGCCGTACTCGCCCTGCAGGCGCTGCAGCGCCTTTTCGATGCGGCCGGCCTTCAAACGCACCAGGCGCGGCACCCAGTCCTGCGAGCGCAGCTGGTCGAGGATCGAACCGCGGATGCGCGTCGTGCAGTAGGTCTTGAACTTGATGCCGCGGTCGGGGTCGAAGCCGCGGATGGCGTCCATCAGGCCGAACAGGCCGGCGCTGACGAGGTCGTCGAGCTCGATCGACTTGGGCAGCGTCTGCAGGAGGCGCTCGGCGATGTGTTTGACGAGCGGAAAGTGCAGCTCCATCAACACGTTGCGGATCTTCTCGATCCACTCGTCGTCGCGCGGGCATTGGCCCGCCGCGGCGCGGTAGTGGGGCCACATGTCATCGACGTTGAGCGCGCGCAGCTCGTCGAGCGTGATGCGCCGGTCGGTGCGCACCTTGGCGGCCTTCTTCGCCGGGGCGGGCTCGGGTGCGTTGGGCGGCGAGATGGCCGGCCCCTTGCCGGGCTTGAGCGCGCCACGCGGCAGCGCCGGGGGCGGTTCCTCGATCGCGCGCGAACTCGCGGCGCGTTTGGCGGGAGCTGACTTGGCGGGAGCTGACTTGGCGGGAGCTGACTTGGCGGGAGCTGACTTTGCGCTGCGCGTCGCCTTGGCGGCGCGCCGCGTCTGGGGTCGTGCGCTCTTCTTGCCCGCTGCGCTGGCGCTCTTGGACTTGGACATGTTCGCCTCGGCTCCCGATTCCTAATACTTCACGAGCGAATGCACCGGAGTTTCGGCGAGCCGCTTGCGGCCGCCGAGGAACACCAGTTCGATCACGAAAGCGCACGCGGTGACGCGTCCGCCGATGCGTTGCACGAGCTTGGTCGCGGCGCCCGCCGTGCCGCCGGTCGCGAGCAGGTCGTCGACGAGCAGCACGCGCTGGCCGGGCGCGACCGCGTCGGTGTGGATCTCGATGCGATCCGTGCCGTACTCGAGCTCGTAGCTCTCAGCTACGGTCTTCCAGGGCAGCTTGCCCGGCTTGCGGATCGGTGCGAAGCCCTTGCCGACGCGCAGCGCGAGCGCGGCGCCGAAGATGAAGCCGCGCGACTCGACGCCGCACACCAGGTCGTAGCTCTTGGGGTCGACCAGCGCTGCGAGTTGATCGATGGCGAGCTTCAAGCCCTCCGCGCTCTGCAGCAGCGGAGTGATGTCCTTGAAGAGGATCCCGGGCTTGGGGAAGTCCGGTACGTCGCGGATGTAGCGCTCGATCACGGTTGGGGGGCTCGCGCGGGCAGGAAGTTCGGCGGGGGAGTGGAAGAAGTTGACCGGTGGGGGGGGCCCGCGCGGCGCTGTGGACCAGAACAGGGACAGTTCTCGGCGCCGCGGGCTTGGGCTTGAGCTGCGGCGTTCACATTTCCTCGGGCGCGGCCATGCCGAGCAGGCCCAGGCCAAGGCCGAGAACGGCCTTGCACGAGCGCACCAGCGCGATGCGCGCGGCGCCGGCGGCTGGCTCGCTGCCGAGCACTTTGTTCTCCGGCTGCGTGAGCCAGGTCGACACGTCGCGCGCCAGGGCGAGCAGGTACTGCGAGAGCTCGCTGGGCTCGGCCTTGGCGGCCGCGGCGCGCACCACGTCGCCGAACTTGGCGACGCGCACCAGGATCTCGCCGGCGTTCTCGAGCGCGGCGAAGTCCGGCGCGGCGCCGAGCGCGGGATCGTTCGCCGCGTGCACCTTGCGCAGGATCGAGGCGAGCCGCGCGTGCGTGTACTGCAGGTACGGACCCGTGTCGCCCTCGAAGGCGAGGAATTCGCGCTTGTCGAAGATCACGTCCTTGATGCGCTCGCGCTTCAAGTCGTTGAACACCAGCGCGCCGATGCCGACTTGTTCGGCGACCTGCGCCTTCGTCGCCAGGCTCGGGTTCTTCTCTTCGATGACCTTGGCGGCTTCTTCGACGCACTCGTCGATCAGGTCGTCGAGCACGAGCACCTCGCCGCGCTTGCGGCTGGCGATCTTCACGCGGCCGGGCCCGAGCAACATGCCGAAGTCGACGTGCTCGACGCGCGCGGCCCAGCTCTGCTCCATGCGCTGCAGCACGGCCTTGAGCTGGCGGAAGTGGAGCTTCTGTTCGCCGCCGACGACGTACAGGCAGCGCTCGAAGGCGAACTCCTCCCAGCGGCTGAACAGCGCCGCGAGGTCGCGCGTCGCGTAGAGCGTGGTGCCGTTGGACTGCTGCAGCAGGCACGGCGTTTCCTTGAGGCCCTTGTCGACCGCGCCGAGCATCACGACCAGCGCGCCTTCGCTGATCTCCGTCACGCCGGCGGCCTTGACGCGCTCGAGCGTCGGCGCGAGCAGCGGCTCGTACCAACTTTCGCCGCGTACGTGCTCGTGCGCGATGCCCAGGTGCTTGTAGGTCGCGTTGAAGCCGCGCAGCGAGACCTCGGTGACCCAACGCCACAGCTCGCGCACTTCGCCTTCGCGCCCGCTTTCGAGCTCCTGGTACGCCGCCACCGCTTCGCGCTGGAACTGCTCGTCGCTCTGGAGCGCCTCCTTGCTGCGCTGGTAAAGATCGAGCAGACCCATAACCGGGTCGCGCTCGAGGTCGACTTGGCCCTTCCAGCGCCGCAGCGCGACCACCAGGCCGCCGAACTGCGCGCCCCAGTCGCCGATGTGGTTGATGCCGACCACGCGGTAGCCCAGGTGGCGGAAGATGCGCACCAGCGACGCGCCGAGGATCGTCGAGCGGATGTGCCCGACGTGCATGGGCTTGGCGATGTTCGGCGAGCTGTAGTCGATGACGACCGTTTTGCCGGAACCGTCGTCGCCGCCGCCGTAGCGCGCGCCGCGGCGTTCGACGTCGGCCAGCACCTCGCGCGCGAGCAGCGGCCGCGCGATGCGGAAGTTGAGGTACGGGCCGGTGGCCGTGACGGCGATGCCCTCGAACTCTCCCGCGAGCTTGGCCGCCAGCTCCGCGGCGACGGCCGGCGGGGCCTGCTTGCGCTCCTTGGCGAGCACGAAGCACGGGAAGGCGAGGTCGCCGAGCGCGGCGTCGCGCGGGTTCTCGAGCTTCAGCGCGCTCGCCGCGAGCCCGGTGTGCTTGGAGAGGGCGGCGAGGATCGTGCTGCTGAAGAGGTGCATCGCGGAGCTGGCTTCGAAGAGGTGCGTCAGAGGATAGAGGTGCTCGCGCGGCCTATCCAAGAGCGTTTGTGAGCGCGCGGCCGCCTATACTCCGCTCCGACCATGCCCGCGCCTCCGCCCGACGCCCGTTCGTTCCTCTCCGAAGTCGTGTCCGTGACGCCCTGCGGCGCCGACGGCGTGTTGCTCGCGCTGCGCCCCGAGCGCGCGCTCGACGCCGTGCGCGCCAGCCGCTTCTTCATGTTGCGGCGCGAGGACGGGCTCTCGCCCGCCATCCCGCGGCCCTTCTCGATCTACCGCCAGAGCGGCGAGAAAATCGAGTTCCTGCTCAAGGTCATGGGCCGCGGCACGCGCGCGCTCGCGGCGTGTGCGCCGGGACAACAGGTGCGCACGATCGGGCCGCTGGGCAACGGCTGGCCCGCGCTCGACGGCGACGGTCCGCCGTGGGTGATGCTCGCCGGCGGCGTGGGCGTCGCGCCGTTCTACATGGCGATCGAGCAGGCGCTCGCGGGCATGGACGGACGCGCTCCGGCGCGCCCCGAGCAGCTGTTCTTCCTGTTCGGCGCGGCGAACGCGGGGATGCTCTACGACCTCGCCGCCTTCGAGCGTCTGCCGGCGCGCGTGTTCACGGCGACGGTCGACGGCTCGCACGGCGCGCGGGGCAACGTGCTCGAGCTGCTGAGCGAGCTGCAGCGCCGCGGCGTGATCCCCGAGCGCGTGCGCCTCGCCGCCTGCGGCCCCGAGCGCATGCTCGAAGCGGTGCAGCACTTCGCCGACGCACGCGGCCTGGAGTGTTGGCTGTCGCTCGAGTCGCTGATGGGCTGCGGCGTCGGCATCTGCAACGCCTGCCCCGTGCCGACCAAACCCGACGGCCCGCGCGGCTCGTGGCCCAACGTCAAGTGCTGCGTCGAGGGCCCGGTGTTTAGGAGCGACGAGATCGCGCTCCACGCCTGAGCGCCGCGGGTGAATTGCCTTGCGGCGCCCGGACACCTTGTCTTCGGCGGCATCGTCGCGCCCGAGCCTCCACGACTCATTTCGCTGGAGTCGCCTGAGCGGCGCGCCTCAACCGCCCGCGGAATTCGAAGCCGCGGGAGTTTTGCTCTCGCTGTGCGCGCGCAGCGCGTCGATCGCCTTCGTCAGCGCTTCGCGCCGCGATCCGTCGGGGTCGCGCCGGCGCGCTTCCTCCAGCAACTCGATCGCCTTCTCCGGCGTGCTGAGCTCGCTCGCGAGCACGCCGGCGTTGTAGAAGGCGTCGAAGGTCTGCTGCGGGCGCAGCGGATCGAGCGCGGGCTCCTGCAGCCAGCGCGTGGCGTCGAGGAACGCTTCGAGCGCCTCCTTCGGGCGGCCGAGGAACAGCAGCGTCTTGCCGCGCATCAAGTGCGCCGGTCCGTCCGAGCCGCGCACGCGCAGCGCGCGCTCGAACGCCGCAAGCGCGTCGTCGTAGCGCTGTTCGCGCGCCGCGAGCACGCCCAATTGTTTGAGCACGCCCGCGTCGTCGGGCGCGAGCGCCACCGCGCGCTTGAGCGCGTCGCGCGCGCGCTCGGCGAGGTTCGCCTCCATCGCGCACATCGCCAGCGAGACCCAGGCCTCGACGTTGGTCGGCGCGATCTGCGTGCAGCGCTCGAAGGCGCTGACCGCGTCGAGCCAGCGCGCGCGTTCGATCTCGAGCTTGCCGCGGTTGAACCAGGACTCGAAGTGCTCGGGGCTCTCGGACACGGCGCGTGCGAACACTTCGCTCGCCTCGTCGTAGCGGCCCAGATAACGCAGCGACACGCCGTGTCCGCACAGCACGTCCGCGCTGCGCGGCGCACGTTTGGCGAGTTCGCGGAAGATCAGTTCCGGCTCGTCGAGCGTGCACTCCTGCGGGAGGTGCAGCGCGCAGTACAGGTAGTACCAGCCCATTCCCAGGCTCGACTGCAGCTCGTCGAAGGGCGTGATGAGCACGCTCGGATCGGGCGGTTTTTCGATCGCCAGCTGCTGCGCGCGGTCGAAGGCGTCGTGCGCTTCGAGCAGCTGGCGCACGTCGAGCGAATCCTGGAAGCGCTGCAGCAGCACGCGTCCCAGGCCCCACTGCACGTACATGCTGCGCGGCGAGCGCGCGACCCCGTCGCGGAACAGCGTCTCTTCGTTCGCCCACACCGTGGTGCGCGCGAACGAATGCGAGCCCGCGGCGCCGGCGAGCAGCAGCGCGCCGCCCAGCGCCGCCGCGCGCGGCAAGCGGGCGAGCAAAGTCGCGAACAAGAGCGCGGCGCCGAGTGCGGAGAGGTACAGGAAACGCTCGGAGAGCGGGAAACGTCCGATCGACTCGAAGCGCAACACCGCCGGGAGAATCCCCGCGGGCAAGATGAGCAGCGCGCTGAGCAGCGCTCCCGCGCGCTTGCGCCAAGCGAAGTAGGTCGCGCCGGCCCACGCGGCGAGTGCGGCGAGCGCGCGCAGCAGTGTCGGGTCGCTCAGCGGAACCTCGGGTCGCACCTCGCGGAACAGGTTGAGTTCCGCGGGGAAAACCAGCAGTTGCAACGCGCCGCCGAGCAGTTCGAGGCGCAGCGTGAGCCAGCGCAGCGGCGTCGAGTACAGGTGCGAGGTGATGCGGTCGAAGCCGGCCGCGAGCTCGCCGAACACCGCGACGCGCAGCACGTAGTACACGCCGAAGGCGGCGAGCGCGGGTGCGAGTGCGGCGCCGAGGCGCTCGAAACGCCGCGCTCCGCTGGGCAGTTTGCGTCCGCAGTCGAGCGCGAGCGCGAGCGGCGCGAAGGCCAGCGCGCTTTCCTTCGCGAGCAAACCGGCGAGCAGCCACGCGCCGCAGGCCCACGGCGCGCCCTGCGATCCGTCGTCGCGCCAGCGCAGGTAGCTGAGCAGCGCCGCGAGCGTGAACGCGCCGGCCAGCGGGTCGTTGACGGCGGAGATCCAGGCCACGGGCTCGACCTGCACCGGGTGCAACCCGAACAGCAGCGCGGCGCCGGCGCCGATCCACACGCTGTGCGTGAGCCGGCGCGCGAGCGCGAAGACGAGCGCGACCGAGCCGAGGTGGATGGCGAGCGAGAGCGCGTGGTGGCCCCACGGCGCGCCGCCGCCGAGCGCTCGGCCGAGGAACAGCACGAGCATCGTCGCGGGGCGCCAGTACCCGACCACGGGCAGGTCCGCGTCCGCGCCGCTCGACTGTGAGTTGTCCCAGTGAGCGGCGCCGAACGATTCGAAGAGTGCGGAAACGCTCGCGAGCGCCGGATTGCGCGCCACGAGCAGCAGGTCGTCGTACACGAGCTCGCCGCCGAGCACGGGCCACAACGCGGCGCTCGTCGCGGCCAGCGCGAGTGCGCAGAGCAGCTGTGCGAGCCACACGGGCTGCGCGCTTCGCTGGAGGTCCAGCGGCTGATGCTCGCGCGCGCCGGCCGTCGAGGGCTCGGCGCGCGCTTGGGATCCGACGTTGTCGGGGCGGGGGGGCGTCACGTCGACGGGCGCGTGGTGGCGTGCGGAACAGGGCTCACTTCAAGAGGCTGCGCAACATCCAGGCCGTCTTCTCGTGCACCTGGAGGCGCTGGGTCAGCAGGTCCGCACTGGCTTCGTCGCCGGCGTCGTCGACCTGCGGGAACACCTTGCGCGCGGTGCGCGCGACCGCTTCGTGGCCGGAGACCAGCAGGCGCACCATCTCGAGCGCCTCGGGCGCGCCTTCGGTGTCGGGGATCGAGCTCAGCTTGCTCAGTTGCTTGTACGAGCCCGGCGCGTGGAAACCCAGGGCGCGGATGCGCTCTGCAATCAAGTCGAGCGCGTTCCACAGCTCCGTGTACTGATCCATGAACATCAGGTGGAGCGTGTTGAACATCGGCCCTTCGACGTTCCAGTGGAACGCGTGCGTCTTGAGGTACAGCGAGTAGGTGTCGGCGAGCAGGGCCGAAAGCCCGCTGGCGATCTTCTCGCGGTCCTTGGCGTCGATGCCGATGTCGATGGGCGGAACAGTGCCGGCGGATAGCTTCTTGGCCACGGGTGAGTCCTCGTATTCGGGGCGGTGGATCGTGACCCCCGATCGTACGCCTCAAGCGAGGCTGGCCCCAAGGCTACCGCGGCCGTTCAGCGCTTCTTCGCGTAGGTCTTGAGCACCCAGGCGCGCCACTCGGCGTCGAGGGCGGCGACATCGGGCCCCATCACGCGCTCGAAGTCCGCTTTGTGGCGCGCCGCGCGTGTCTCCTCTCGCTTCGCGCTCCAGTCGTCGATCGGCTTGGTGTACGCGAGCCACAGGTCGCGCAGCTTGTCCTTCTTGCGCTCGACGAGGAACTCGAAGCGCGACCAAGCGAGCATGTGCTCGCGCGGCTTGATGTCGTCGAGCTTGCGCCAAGCGAGCATGTCGGCCCACGGCAGCGCGACGTTGTTCTTGACCAGGCCGAGAACGCGCGGCTCCCAGACCCAGGTCATCTCTTCCGGCGCGGCGGCCGGTCCGCCGGCGCCCCATTGCGGCACACGCGGATCGACCTTGCGCGCCGCGCGGTGCGCCATGGCGTAGCGGAACCACTCCGGCGCAGCCATGCGCGAATCGCGCGACGCGTCGATGAAGTTCGCCGTCATTCCCGCGGCGACGGAGGCGGCGAAGGAGATCTCCCGGTCCATGCTCCCGTCTTTCATCGACTCATAGTTCGAGCCGTAGAACAGGGACTTGTCCTGGTACGTGCGGTACGAGTACTCCGCGTCCGCGTTGTGGAAGCGCTTGAGGTAGCGCCCGAGGTTGCTGCGCTTCTCGGTGAGCAGCACCGTGAACTTTTCCTTCATCCCCAGGTACGGACCCTCGCCCATCGATTCGCCGGCCTTGGCCTTGCGCGCGAGTTCTTCGAAGTCCGCGGGGGTGATGCCGAACGTTGTGACGAAGTCGGCGTACCACTTCTCGAGCCGCCGCGCCCACAGGTGCGCACGCAGCCACGGATCGATCTTCGCCGGCGGTTTGAACTTGGGCAGCAGCTTCTTGAGCTCGGCCATCTCCGCTTGGAGCCAGACCGAGTCCTCGCGGTCCTCACCCAAGCGATAGCTCTCGAGCGTGGACGCGAGATAGAAGTGTTCGGTCTCGAGGAACAGGACCGGACAGCCGCCGAGCGCTTCCTTCACGTCCGCGGATTTCAGCGCGCCGGCCCAGCCTGTCTCGCCGACCTTGAGCACGCCGATCTTCGCCAGCAGCTCGGCTTGTCCCTTGGTGTGCGGGCAGATCTCGTCGAATTCCTCGAGCGAAGTGTCCTGTGCGGCCCGCGCGCCGTTCAGCATCGCAAGCGCCGGTGCAATCACGGCGAGCAGCAGCGCGAGTGCGCGGCGCAAAAAACGCGGGGCGGCCCACTCGTGGAGTGGACCGCCCCGCACGTTGCTTGCGTCGATCGTCGACATGGATGGAGTCGAGTCCGACTTTCTGGATGTCGAGCGTCGAGCGGGTTGTCAGGACTTGGCCGGAGTCGCCGCGTCAGCGGGCTTGGCCTTCTCCGCGGAAGTCGAACTGTCCGCGGGCTTGCTCGCAGCGCCCGACTTCTCGGGCAGCGGCTTGGCGCGCAGCTTGAGTTCGCCGGTCAGCTTGTCGAGCTGTGCGAACAGCTCGGCGCGCTTGACCTTCGACTCGGCCAGCTCTTCCTGGGCCTTGGCGAGCTTCTTCGACTCGGGCCCGTCGGTCTCGAGCAGCTTGTCGATCTTCTTCTCGAACTCGACGACTTTGTTGTCCTCGGCGTCGAAGGCGTCGATCGTCTTGTGCATGCGCTTGACCATGTCCTCGGGCGCCTTGTCGTAGTTGGCGGCCAGCACCCGGGTCATCACGTTCCACAGCTCGCTGCGTGAACGCTCCGATTCCATGCCCTCGCGCCACGAGCCGTCGGCCGAACACACGAACATGTGCTCGGGGTCCTTCTCGTCGAACAAGTTGTGGAAGGGATGGTCCTTCTCGAGCACCGCGACCGGCAGTTTGATGCAGCGGAACCAGCGCGCGAGCAGGAAGGTCTTCTCGTTGTCGACCACGCCGCGGCTGAGCAGCGCGTCGTCGGTGCCGTTGCAGGTCTTGCACTCACGCAGGATCAGCAGCGGTCGCGGATCGTTGCCCGCGATGTACTTGATGGCTTCCTCACGCGACAGCGCGCGCGACGCGCGCTTGGCCGCCGTTTGACCGGCCGCAGCTTCGGCGCTCTCGACGTACGTGGGGTACTCCCACGCCAGCTTGAGCACGCTGCGAGCCGACGGACCGCGGGGGATCTTGGGGATCGCTCCGCCGCCGGGGCTCGAAGGTCCGCCTCCGCCCATCGGGCCGGCGCCGGGCGCCATGCCTCCACCGGGGCTAGCGGGGCCGGAAGGTCCAGCAGGAGAAGGAGTGGGAGCGGCACGCGCTCCACCGCGGGGGCTTCATCACCCAGGCAGCGCGCTCGCCGGGACGGCCATCGCCGCCGCCAGCACGAACGCCAGACTCCGACGCAATTCGCGATTCGCGACCATCGTTGCGCAAGTCATCGTGATCGACCTGGAAGCCTCGCGCGCCTCACGGGGAGCGCGCGGGACGCCGAGCGACCGCAGCCGCAGAAGCGGCTTGTCACAGCCCTC
>Ga0169931_10004559_pt1 | contig 21511 bp, 24 predicted proteins | sample Kivu_15m_20L_FD_129675 | JGI IMG/M metagenome (GOLD analysis project Ga0169931, IMG submission 129675) | Freshwater microbial communities from Lake Kivu, Western Province, Rwanda to study Microbial Dark Matter (Phase II) - Kivu_15m_20L... | ecosystem: Environmental > Aquatic > Freshwater > Lake... | reverse complement strand
CCGCCGAGGCTCGCCACGCGTCACAACCTCCACCAATGATCGCCGAGTACTCGAAGGAGCGCTCTTTCGAGTGCTCTCAGTCATAGCATCATCCACCACTGCCGCCTCCAGCTCACGTCAACGGCGCAAAGGGCACGATCAATGGGCGTAGACGCAAGGTGGGGCACAGACAGCGGTTACCTCTCGCCTCGCGGCTGTCAACTACAAGAAGGCGTTTGATCGCTACATCCAAGACAAGGGCTATACCGGCATAAGGGCACTCGTAGCCTTTTCGGGGACTGTGGAAGACCCGGCGGATCCGGGTTCAGCTTATACCGAGACCGGCATGAATGATGGTTTGCCCGAAAGGGAGCTGCCTGAGCGCTTCGCTGGAGACAATTATCGAGTGCTGATCGTGGCCGAGAAGTATCAGACCGGCTTCGATCAGCCTTTGCTGCAGACGATGTATGTGGTGAAGCGGCTCGCGGGCGTGCAGGCGGTGCAGACCCTTTCTCGCCTCAATCGAACGGCACCCGGCAAGACCCGTACCTTTGTTCTCGATTTCAGAAACGAAGAGGAAGACATCTTCAAGGCATTCAAACCTTACTACGAGGCAACGCCCATGGGCGAGAATGCCGATCCGCAGAAACTGAATGAGTTGCACCATAAGCTATTGCAGCCCGCAGTTTTCACGCCCGGCGATGTGAAGGATTTCGCCGCAGTCTGGTTCAAGGGACGGCGCGATCCAACCGGTCAGGACCACAGGCTCATGAATGCTGTGCTGGATCGCTGCGTCGCGCGTTTCAATGAACGCGAGGAAGCAGAGCAGGAGGAGTTTCGCGGCCAACTGACGGCTTTCCGCAACCTCTACGGCTTTTTGTCCCAGATCCCTCCCTACTTCGACAGTGATTTGGAGCAGCTTTACGCCTTCCTGCGCAACCTGGCGCCAAAGCTGCCACCGCCGGGTGATGGTGCAAAATTCACTCTGGACGACGATGTTGCGCTGAAATTCTTCCGTCTTCAGCAGGTGAGTGAAGGTACCATTGATTTGTCGGAGGGCGAGGCCGACCCACTCAAGGGACCGACCGATGTCGGAACAGCGAAGGAGAAGGATACCGAGGTCCCGCTCTCGACACTGGTTGATAAATTGAATGAACGATTCGGCACTGACTTCACCGAAGCTGACCAGCTTTTCTTTGACCAGGTTCGAGCAACAGCTGAGCGCGACGAGAAGATCGTCGAGGCGGCACGAGCCAATAATGAGGCGAATTTCTCGGAATTTTTCGGGAGAGTTCTGGATGATCTGTTCATTCAGCGCATGGAAGGCAACGACGAAATCTTCAGCCGCGTGATGGGTGATAAGCAGTTTCGTGCTGCTGCGCAGGAACATCTTGCGCGAGCGATTTATGAGCGCGTCAGGAAGAAAGACGCGGGCGAGGGAAATCAGACGGCATGATTTTGAAAGCCTAGGGTAATTTTTCAATTAGCTTGAAGACAATCTCGGTGTCTGCGTTGGCGAAGCCGAACTGTCGTGATCAGCTGATTGGCACCTCAATCTCGCGCACCTGTACTAAGTTCGCCACCTCGGCATGGAGATCCACCGATTGTCCCGCTGCCGAAATCGAAATGACGAGTGCATAACGGCCCTTGTCTTCCATCCGTTGTTGACCGATGTGTGACTTCCACCAGCCGCCCACAGGGTAAATCGCAATAGAGTCATGCCCAGCCAATTCGATAGCATAACCCCGCCATAAATCGCAGTGAAGCGATCCAGCCTGTACCGCCTTGGATCCCAGGAGCCAGAAATCTGTTTCGGTTTCAGCGGCCGCCCCATCGTGCTCCTGTGCAGCATTGACGCGGGCGCGAAACGCTGATGTGGTTTCTCCGCGCTTCTTCATTGCGAAACGAAGGCCAAAGGAGCGGTATGTATCTGGGCGTGTTGCCGCCTTGCCTGTCAGGTTCGGCTCAATGAAGTAAGACAGAGTCACCTTCATCAGCACGATTTCGTTTTCGATCTTCTCCAGGGCGGCTTTTGGCCAGGGCAGATCGTAAAAGTGCATCTCATTAAAGACGCCGTTCCGACCGTCGGAGCCCACTGCGAAAGGCTGAATCTCGGCCTGCGCAATCATAGTTGTCTCATTGCGCGCCGACAGGAGAGCTCTCTCGAGGTCAGGAACTCCGTAGCCAACCTCGCGCAGGATCTGCTGCTTTTCAGCCTTCGAGCCCGTCTTCCAATGCGCACCCCTACCAATCAGCTGCTTGCGGATGGGTTGCGGCCAAGCTGCTGAATCCACCACTAATGCACGATGGGTCTCCGGCCATAATTCAGGCAAAGCCGCTTGGAGCCGACCGACGAGGTTACCGGCCAGACCGGCTGCGGCGCTCGTCGCCCAGAACGGGACCAGCGGCTCAACTCCGACAGCAGAGCCCGGCGCAAGCAGCGAAGCGGCCTCATGCCAAGCGCAGAAGCCAGTTTCGTCTGACATCATGTTGCCTGCCTCGAACAGCACCTCCGGCTTGATCGGCGTGAGGTCGTTCGGGAGCGATTGTGAGCCTCGGCTGAAGGGACTTCGGTGGTTCGCTGGTACCACGGGCTTCAACGCTGGTGGCGGCGTCGGGGCCGGCTCTTTACGCGTGAAACCGCCAATCGTCAGCGCATTCCAACTCTGCGATGGGTCTTCGAGCGGCTGCGATTGAACGACGTCAACTTTCATGCCGCCTGACACATTGCCGGTAGCGACCAGAACAAGCCGCTTGGGCGCATCTGATGCGGGCACCCCGTCTGCTGCGTCGCCCGGCATTGAGCCGGCCGCGACTTGGTCGAGCGCCCCGCTCCAAGTGGAGGGTCGGCTCGGCGGAAAATCGGTCGTTGATGCCGCCAGGCAGAACGCTCGCTTGGTGCCAGGTCGTTCGATTTCAACCTGGGCTACAGCGCCCTGGGTCACCACCCCGTAACTCGGCGGCTTTGTAGCAGGGAAACCCTGCGGAGGCAGCAGCTTCATTGACTCGACGCCGTGGGTAAGCGGCACGGTACTGGTCCCATTCATATGCGGATCGAGATCGCCATAAAGAACTAAGCCGGCGAGGGCAGTGCCGTGCCCACCATCCGGGGCGTGGTCATCCGTTCCCCAGGCCGCGTCATAGGCCCAAGCACCCTTGAGGCCCGGTACGATAAGCGGGTGATCGGCCGCGACGCCGGTATCAAGTGCGCAGACCACAGGCGCGCCGTCTGGGGCTTCCAAGACACGCTCTGCAAGCTCGGTGACCCAGTCGTGTTGCCCGAGCCCGCTCCCGCCCCGATCGAGGAAAGCTTCGATAGTGCCGGTCGCCCGCCGGACCTCGCTGATCGCACCCGGTACGCGCTCGGCAAAGGCCCCAAGCGCGCCCGCAGCAGCATGAACGAATAGGACCGTCATGTCTGGAAATAGTAGGCGGTCGGCGTGGACGTCGAGGCTGGCCCCGCGCGCGAGAACGGCCACCCGCTCAGCCCGCCCTGGCCCGCCGAGGACCCAGATCTCCCACCAGACCAGCTCCTGCGCACCGAAATCGACCGCACCAACAAAAAGCGATTGAGTCGGAGCTGCGGTGATCGTTTCTACGACCTCGAAGCGGTCGACATACGGCCGACGGGCATTGCCGGGATCGCGCCCATAGTCGGTGATCCGGTCCCGCAAGAACCCTCTGGCGTCGTCGGGCACAAACAGCAGAGCGCTCTCCGTTCTGTCGTCCTTCCGCTCAGTCCGTAGAACTACGATATCTTGCGGAGGGAACTCCAGCGTCGTTGGCACCTTTGCCGCCTTTGAGCGTGAGGCCTCGCTGGGGGGGAGTGTAGACACCTCGACCACGGTGCCCGGCTTAAGTCCTGCGACCTGTTGCCGCAGATCGTCCGCTGGAGCAGGAAGGCTCCCCAACGCCCGAGTCAGCTGTTCGAGAAGCGCTCGGGAATGAGCAGCATAGTCGTCGCGTAACGGCTTTCGCTGCTGCAAACGCGTGGGGAAGCTGTATTGCGTTACTTCACGGAATGTGTCGATTGAAACGTGCGGCCGGTCTCTCGCGCCGTAATCTTCAGGCTCCGCCATGCAACCCTAACCTCGAGCATCTGTGTCCCATCCGTCCGGCCAGCGCCCTACCTAACGGCCAGCTTGGCGGCGGAACTTGCTCTTCAGAGATTGCCGGTCCTGAAGCGCTCGCCCAAGCGCATCCGACGACACCTTGGTCGCGCCTTCGAGGATGGCATCTTTAACGACTGCATCGGCGGCACGCACGAGTTCAGCCTGGCTTAAGCCATCGAGGGCAGGCTCTATCGTCGACCAGGACCGGGCACTCAGCCTAAAACTGCCTAGGCGCCGTTCCAGGATGGCGCGTGCGGCCGACTGGTCCGGTAGCCCATATTCGATGACTTCGTCGAAACGTCGAGCGAGAGCCTCGTCAAGTATCTCGACGTGATTGGTCGCCGCGAGAACCAAGCTGTCCGTACTGTTGGGCTCTTCCATGAAAGCAAGCACAGAATTGAGGACACGGCGAATTTCGCCTACGTCATTCGAATCCCCACGGCGCGAACCAATCGCGTCGAACTCATCAAGAAGGTAAACGCCCCGCGTTTGCGCGATCTGATCGAATAACAGGCGCAACTTCCCAGCCGTCTCGCCAAAGTAGCGGCTAAACAACGCCTCGAGCCGGACGGTGAAGAGTGGTAGGTGCAGCTCGCCGGCCAAAGCCGACGCGGTCATCGTCTTGCCAGTCCCAGGGGGACCAACAAGCAGAATACGCGTGGTCGGAGCCTGCCCGTGGTTCCGAAGAGTTGCGCGTTCCTGCTGTTGCCGCACCACGCGGGTCAGGCGCTCGCGGACGCCGTCTGACAAGATCATGTTGGCAAGAGAGACCTTTGGGTAGCCGGTCTCGACCAAGCCCTGGAGCTCACCGCGCGGGCGAGCGAGGGGGATTGGTGTCTGACCGCTGGCCGGCCGGACATTGCGTTGCTGATCGCGAGCCTTCTGGACCAGGCGCTTCAGCCTGTCCGCCTCCTCCGGTCGCCCCTGCCGAGCTTCCTGCGCGGCGACCTGCAGCGCGATCGACAGGAACTGCTCCTCATCGCCCTCGATATGAGAATTGAGGAGAGCAAGCAGATGCTTCGTCGACATACTTCCCTCCTTTCTTCTCCGAGCAAGGACCTGCTTCGAAGACCTTTGGTTTTCGACGTTATTCTCTCTAGATCTTGAATAGACTAATCGCTCGTAGCCTGCCAAGGTTTTCCTAATAGCGGCTGTGCCGGGTCTCGCGCCCCCCACCCTAGCGGCACCCCCTCCAGCAGCGCCGGCAGCGTCACCCCCTCCGGCTGCCGCCCGTCCAGGATCGCCTCGACCATTTCCGGCGCCAGCAGCGTGAGCCGCAGCAGCGAGCCGACATAGCCGCGCTCGACCCCTTCGGCCTTCGCCATTTCGCTGATCGAGGCATACCGCCCGTCCTCGAGCATCCGCCGCCACCGAAAGCCCCGTGCCAGGGCTTTTACTAGTGCCGGGTCGCCATGCACCGGAACAACTCCGGCTCGGCCGTCGCCCGGCCGGGCCACCGCGCCATCGGGCCCGATGATCTGCTTCCGACCGCCGCGCCGGCGGATCGTCAGCGGCACTGAAACGGTAACACTCGTCACGCCCTTCATGCGGCAATCTCCCTCGGTTGCGAAAGGTCCCGCGCCAGGCTTGCGAGGCCTTCAAGGTTCAGACTGATTTGCGCCCCGGCATCGCCCACCACCACGCGCTGGACCAAAAGCCGGATCAGCCGTTCCTGCTCGGCGGGGAATAGCTCGGACCATACGGGGTCAAACCGCGCCAGGGCATCGCGCACCGTGTCCTCGGCAAGGTCTGGCGCCTCCTCCTGCGCCGCGCGCCAGGTGCCCACCACCACCTCTGGCTGGCGCAGCAGGGCCCGAAGCTGGTCCAGCACCAGCGCCTCGATCTCGCCTGCCGGCAGGCGCCGATAGGGCGCGTCATCCGCGCCGCCCTTCAGCACCGATTGGCTGACGTAGTAGCGATACAAGCGCCCCTGCTTGCGTGTGTGCGTGGGCGACAGCGCCCGCCCATCGGCGCCAAAGATCAACCCGCGCAGCAGCGCCGGCGATCGGTTGCGCGCCAGCCCAGCTCGCGCATGAGGGTTGGTCGCCATGATCTCATGCACGCGGTTCCAGAGCGGCTGTGGAATGATGGCGGCGTGCTCGCCTGGATAGGATTTTCCCTTGTGGACGGCCTCGCCAAGATAAACGCGGTTGACGAGCAGCTTGTAGACCGCGCCCTTGTCAAAGGGGCGGCCATGTTTGGTGAGCAGCCCCTCGGCGCGCAAGATCGGCAGCACCTGTGTGACCGAGCCTATTTCCGCAAAGCCCTCGAACACACGGCGCACGGTGGCGGCTGCGGCTTCGTCCACCAGCAGCTTGCGGTTTTCGACGCGGTAGCCGAGCGGCACCGGACCGCCCATCCACATACCCCGCGCGCGGGAGGCCGCGATCTTGTCGCGCACGCGCTCACCGATTACCTCGCGTTCGAATTGCGCAAATGACAGCAGAATATTCAGCGTCAGCCGCCCCATGCTTGTCGTGGTATTGAAAGACTGCGTGACGGAAACGAAGGTCACCTCATTCTGATCAAAGATCTGCACCAACTTCGCGAAATCCATTAGCGATCGCGACAGGCGGTCGATCTTGTAGACCACCACCACATCCACGAGCCCGGCTTCGATATCGGCCAACAGGCGTTTCAGCGCAGGGCGCTCCAGCGTGCCGCCGGAAACACCGCCATCATCATAGCGATCATGCACCAGCACCCAGCCTTCGGAGCGCTGGCTGGCGATATAGGCCTCGCAGGATTCGCGCTGCGCATCGAGGGAATTGAACTCCTTCTCCAAGCCCTCATCGGTTGATTTGCGCGTATAGACAGCGCAGCGGCGCTTGCGCGTGAGCGTCGGGGATGCAGGATCGCGGCGGGTCATGCGCTGGCCTTTCGCAAGCCAAAGAACAGCCAGCCATTCCAGCGCGTGCCGGTGATGGCGCGCGCGATGGCGGAGAGCGATTGATAGGGACGGCCCTGATATTCGTAACCATCACGCGTGACGGTCACGACATGCTCGACGCCCTGATATTCGCGTAGCAGCCTTGTGCCGACGATGGGCCGCTGTTCCTGACGAATGCGGCGCAGGGTGATGTTGCCGCCATCAATCTGTTCGCCCAGCGCTTCCAAGCGAGCGATGGTTTCTGGCTTGAAGCCGCCATAGGCTAATTCCTGAATGCGGTAAGCGAGGCGGCTTTCGAGAAAGCGCCGATTATAGGGCGGCGGCTCCGCACCAAAGAGGCTGCGCCATTGCGCCTTCAAATCCCGGATATCGCTCTGCGGCAGTGCGGCAAGTCGCGCTGGCACGTCCTGCTTCGGAATGGCCGAGACGATGATTGCGGGTTCGGTTCGTTTCATGCGGTGCCCTTTCTCTTGGGGTTCGCATAACGGCGCTGGGGGGCCGTGAAGTGTAGGCGAATGTCTCCGTGCTCGGCGGTTTCCTTGTTTTCCACTGCCATACCGCGGCTGCGCAGCCGCAGCACACCGCGGGCGAGGATGTCGCAGACCTCGCGGAGGTGCGGTGGGAGGTGGGGAGCACTATGTGCGAATGATCAGCGCATGGCTGCTCACAACGAAGCGGGATTTTGGTGGGAAGTGGATGGCTGGCGACACAGAAAGGATCCGAACGAAAATAGTCCACAGGACATCTGCCGCCCTCGCGGCCAAGTACACCAAATAGCCTGCGTTCATTCCGCAGGCGCTGGCGGCACGGCTCTCCTGCGGGAGAGGCCCGCGATGATGGATCCCGTGATTCCTTTCGGCATGTAGATGATGAACAATACCAGCAGGATGCCGTAAATGGTGCCGTCCAGGCCGTGGATATCATGCCCGAAGGAAACGCGCAGCGTCTCTGCCAGCAGTAGCGTGAAGACAGCGCCGATGGTGGGACCGAATTGTGTGAACAATCCACCCGCAATCACCGCAAAGACAATCTGCAGGGAAATGCCAATGCCGGAGACGGTCTCGGGATTGATGTACATTTGATACTGAGCATAAAGCGCGCCGCCCAATGTTGTCATCGCAGCGCTCAGCATCAGGATCACCAATTTTGCGCGGGTAACATTGATGCCAACCGAAGCGGCCGCATCCTCATCTTCGGATGATGCCTCCAACGCGTAGCGCAGCATCGAACGATCAACAATCCGCCATAATGCGAGCCCCGCCAGCCATACCAGCAGCGCAACGTAGAAAAAGGTCGCGCGATCTTTGAATTGCAGCGCAAGCAATGAGGTGCCTTGCGGCACGCCCGTCACGGTCATTCCAAGTGAACCGCCGGTATGGTCGCGCAAGCCCACAATGGTCAGGCGTACAACTTCGCCCAAGGCAAGCGTTACGAGCGCAAAATAATGCCCGACAATACGGAAGCGAAAACAAGGGTAGCCCACCAGCAGTGCCATGGCCATGGACACCAGCATGGCGACGGGGATGCCAAGCCAGGGCGAAAGCCCCATGCCATTCCACAGCATGGTCGTGACATAGGCGCCAACCCCCAGGAAGGCGCCATGGCCGAGCGAGACCATGCCGAAACGCCCCATGATGGACCAGGAGGTATAGACAAAACCCCAGATCAATACAGTGATCAAAAGATGCAGATGGTAATTGCCAAGGCCAAGCAGGGGGATTGCCGCCAGCGCCGCTATGCCGATCCCACCCAGGACACGATTATCCATGCGCCTTGCCCCTAGCGACTGAACAGGCCCTTGGGCCTGATGAACATCATGGCGATGAAGAAGCAGAAGGCGATGACATAACCCCATTCAATCTGGAAGAGATAGCCTCCCACCGAAATGAATTGGGCGAAGATGAAGGCGGCGATGAACCCCCCCAGCATATTGCCGAGCCCGCCCATGACGCAGACCATGAAAGTGATGGGCCCGAAGCTGAGCCCAATGGCCGGGTGCACATCATATTGCAGTACCAGAAGGCTTGCAGCCATGCCCGCCATGCCACCGCCAATCGCCGAGGTGATGAGGTAAATACGCCGCGGATCCACACCCATCAGCGGCATGATCTCCCGATCCTGGGAAATGGCGCGGATGGCCGTGCCCAGATAGGTGCGCGTCAGGAACAGCCACAATAGAAATACGCCGACCAGCGCAGTGATGAAGGCCAGGATGCGCGCGAAGCTGAAGAACATGTCGCCGAATTCCACCAGTGGCATGCGAATGCCAAGGTTGCGAAACTCAATCCCGAAGGCAAGGGTCGCTGCGGCCTGCAGGAAAAACAATACGCCACCCGTGACCAGAAGCTGATTGATCGGCGCCGTGCCGAGCACCGGTTCAATCACCAGCCGATGCAGCAATACACCAAGCAGTGCGACCGCCAACACCGCAGCAATCACCGCACCGGGCAGCGGGACGCCATAAAAGACATAGAGCCAATAGATGGCATACATGCCGATCATGACCAGTTCCGCATAGCAGATCCAGACCACGTCTATGACGCCGAAGATCAGATTGAGCCCAAGCGCCAGCAGCGCCAACACGCCGCCCAGCAGCAGGCCATTGATGATGGATTCAAGCAGAAAGCTGTCAAACATGTCTTGCCCCTAAATCCCCAAATAGGCGCGCCTGATCTCCGGCGAGGCAAGCAAATCGGCCGCATTGCCAGATTGCTTGATGGTGCCGACTTCAAGCAGATAGGCGCGATCCACCACCTGAAGCACTTGCTGAATGTTTTGTTCCACGATCAATACGGTATAACCTTCGGCACGGATGCGCCGCACCAGATCAAACACCTGTTGTACAATGACAGGAGCAAGCCCCGCAGAGGGTTCATCCATCAGCAGAAGCTTGGGGCCGCTCATCAGTGCGCGGCCAATGGCGCACATCTGCTGTTCACCGCCCGACATGGTGCCGGCCAGTTGATCGCGCCTTTCCTTCATGCGCGGGAAGAGTTCATAGACGAAATCGAGCCTTTCGGCGAAGCGCCGCCGCGCTTCCGGATGAAACGCCCCCATGCGCAGGTTTTCCTCCACCGTCAGCCGCGGGAAAAGCCGCCGATGTTCCGGTACATGCGCGATGCCCATTTCGACGACGCGATGCGCCGCGACCTGGCGCAGATCCTGCCCCTGCATCATCACCTGTCCGGATTCAGGGCTGATTATCTTGGAAATTACTCGTAACAGCGTTGTCTTGCCTGCACCATTCGGGCCAATGACGCCCACTGCCTCACCGGCACGAACTTCAATGCTCACGCCGAATAGGGCGCGAAAGCTGCCATAGCCGGCGGAGATGTTGCGCACCTCCAGCATCAGGTTCTCGCTCAAGGCTCGGCCCCATCAAACATGATCTTTTCACTGCCAAGATAGATTTCGATGACGCGGGGATCGCGCGCGACCTCTCGTGGCAGTCCCTCGAAAATCTTCTCGCCGTGATCAAGGACAATGGCGCGGTCAACAACGCGCATCAACACGCCCATGATGTGCTCCACCCAAATGATGGTTATGTTTTTCTCCCGACGGATATGGTTCAGCATATCGGCTGCCTGATTCATCTCTGCCTCATCCAGTCCGCCAAGGCTCTCATCAGCAAGAAGCAACCTGGGCTGTGTGGCGATGGCGCGCGCAAGTTCCAGCTTCTTGAGCCCGGCGGCACCGAGTGATGCAACCTCCGCATGCGGATCAATTGGCAGGCCGACCAAGGTTAGTGCTTCCTCTGCCTGGTCGAGGGCCTTCGCACGGCCAACGCGACCGCCTTGGCCAAAAAACGCGGCAGTCACAACATTATCGAGAATGGTAAGCTGGCGGAAAGGGCGTGGTATCTGAAAGGTGCGCCCAATGCCGCCATGGCAGATTTCAATCGGCGCCAACCCGCCGATGTCGCGACCCTCGAAATTGATTGAACCTTCGGTCGGTTTGAGAAGACCCGCAATCATATTGAAAGTCGTGCTCTTGCCCGAGCCATTGGGCCCGATCAAACCTAAAATCTCGCCCTGATCGAGCGAAAAACTGACGCCATTCACTGCAACGAAGCCACCAAACCGTTTCGTCAGTCCTTGAACCTGTAGCATGAGGCGCTGCCGTCAGCGGATGGCGTAGGCATGGCCCGCAGGTAGAGGAATGACCGGATCTGCAGTCTTGATGCTGGCGGGCCAAACGATCTTGGTCTGAGCGTCAACATATTGCATAACCACGGGTGTCGAGCGCGCATTCTGACCGGCCATCGAATGGCCTGGCGGGTTAAAACGCACACCATAGCCCTGAATGGTGCCGCCATCCGGAATATCAGTGGCCATTGCCGCCTGCCGCAGCGCATCCGGCGTGAAGCCGCCATGGTTGCGAATGGCACGCGGCAGCACATCGGTCAGTAGGATCCACGTCTGATTGAAGCCCATGGAAGTGTGCGGCGGCACTTCCTGCACATTGGTCTCCGCCCGGTAGCGGCGCACCATTTCAGCGGTCACATTGCCAAGGCCTGGCGCCAGGGTTGCAGGGTTCAGCAATTGCGCAGCTACCGGGTCCACATTGAAGATGTAATTGGCATCCTGCCGGAAGGTCTGTTGCAGGCGATCAATCTGCCCATAACCCGCGCCATGGCCTATCAGAGCGCGCCAGCGCAAGCCAAGTTCGCGCGACTGGCGGAGAAAGAGCGTAATGTCCGGATTATAGCCGGTATGCAGAATTACATCGGGCCTTTCGCGCCGCAGTTTCGTAACCAGTGAAGAAAGATCAGGCGCGGTTGCGGCATAGCCTTCCTTCAATACGATACGCAGACCCAATTCGCGCGCCTTTGACTCATTGCCGGCAGCGACCCCTGCACCATACGGACCATCTTCATAGATGATCGCCACACGCACATCATTTACCGGACGGCCAAGCCTTGATTGGGCGACATCTGCGATGAATTGGCAGGAAGCCTCACCGAATTGATCGCTATGCACCTGGGCACGGAAGACATATTCAAGGTTGCGATCCTTGAAGACCGAGGAAGCGACACAGACATTCGCCCACATGAAGCGGCGCTGCTGATTGACGCGCTGCGCCATGGGCACGCAATGCGCGCTGGAAAAGACACCCATGATGATGTCAACGCGTTCCTGTTCCAGGAGCCGTGTCATTTCATTGATGGCGACTTCAGTGCGCGATTGCGCATCCGCATAAATCGCGTTCAGACGGTAGCCTTCCACCCCGCCCCTTTCGTTAATCATTTCAATGGCGTGCTTGGTACCTATGGCCGAAGCCAAGGAACCGCCGCCGGCAAAGGGGCCAGTGTAGTCGTAGATAACACCAAGCCGGATTTCCCGCTGCTGCCCAAGGGCCGCTGCGGGCGCCAGGGAAAGCGCGCTAGCAGCGCCCAATAATCCGCGGCGGCCGAGATGATATTGCATGTTCCATTCCCCATTGCATATTCTGCCCCTGCTTGGGCGCAGGCGTTTGATTTGTTGAGGTTAGCGATAGATTGGGGGGGGCTGTCAACAAGATTCAATTCTACGCCAGCACGCACAACACCATAACGCGCCAGTTCGTGTGCATCCGTCTCGATGCACGCAGCGACCCACCCTGACGCCGCAGCGACTTTCGCTACACCGGCCTGATGAATTTGGATGCGCGCCAATCGAGCGCGGCCTGTGGCGGCTTGGCTGACCCTTTACCAAGCCCGGGCAAGCGCCGGCAGGCCGCCCACTACCGGAAGCCTAGGCACCTTCGAGACATGGAGCCAGACCCTGGGCGGCATTCTTCATGTGGCCGGCGTTCCCGGCCTTCTAGGCAAGCAGGAAGAAGTAATGGAGGCATCGGACAGGCACGGCGAAATGGATGAAATGTCCAGCACGTGCCGACAGACCAAAGAAGCACTGAAATGGGCCGTGTTCAGGCGCAAGCAGCGTCAATAACATTCTCGTGAGCCAAGATAGCAGTGCTCGATGACAGCTTTTCAGCAGCCCCTTAGGAAGAATGCGGGAGAAACAAGACCACTCCGCATGGCCAGAAGACCGGTGGCACTTATTTCAAGACACTTTTTGCCAGAAATGCCGGGCGATACTCAACAGAAAGCAGGCATATCACTGCGAATCGCCAATGCATCCTTTGATCTTGGCCATATCGTCTGCTGTGAGTGGCACGCGAAACCCGCGGCGCACAAGTTCCGCAAAATCCTCATTCGGCAGCATGAGTGTCAGGCAATAGAGCTTGTCCTTCCCGACATTAATCACCTCATGCTCATGGCCGGGGCGCACAATGAAACTCTCGCCAGCCTTCACCTGCACTTCCATGCCATCGCATACGGATTTCGCTTCACCGCCAAGTACGAAGAACATCTCATGCGCATGGCCGTGGCGATGCCAGGGCGTCTTCCCGCCAGGCTCGAAGATTTCAAGGAAAATGCTGAACGGCACATGATCCCGGATGGGGTCCGCGATCATCGCGAAATAATTCGTATCCTTGTCGGAAATCTTGAAGGTCTCAAGGTCCGCAATGCGGCGCGTGATAATGGGGGATAGTTTTGGCGGGTTTGTCGTCTCATCGCTCATCGCGGGTCTCCCATGTCTGTAATCCTTGCCGTCTTCATCGTGCATAAACTCGATCAAGGCGCACAAGCCGATTGAAGAACATCAGCAACATCACCGTTCCCACAATAAGTATCGCCGATACCGCATGCAAGGTAGGTTCCAGGCTGGAACTGGCTTCAGCATAAATCCGCACGGGCAAGGTTGTCATGCGCGCTGTGGTCAGGCAGCTGGTGACCGTCACTTCGCCGAAGGAAATCAGAAAGCTCATGATGCTGGCCGCCAGAAGGCCAGGGGCCAGCCCTGGCATCACAATCAGAAAAAAGCGCTACGGCGCCGAAGCACCAAGGCCTGCCGCCGCATCTTCCTGCGCCTTATGGAGTTGTTCGACGGAGGCCTGCAGCAAGGTAATCGAAAAGGGCAGCACCAGCACCACATGCACGGCGAGCATGCCAAGAAAGGATGGGATGGCCGTGAAGACCTGCAAAAGCTTGAGCATGCCAACACCAATCGCCACATGCGGCAAGGAAAGCGGCAGGGTCCAGAAGGCGGAAAGCCCAGTCAGACCGGGAAAGCGATGGCGCGAAAGGGCGAAGGCCGCAGGCATTGCAAGCGCAATTGCCACCACTGCTGTTACCGCGGCAAGCTGCACCGAAATCCAAAAACTGGCTGCTTAGGCACCACCAAACAGCACCCTTTCATACCATTCGAGCGTAAAGACACAAAAACCGCAACAGTTGCCTGCGGTACGTCATTGAAGCTTTGGATCAGCACCAGCACCAAGGGCAAGAGCAGCAATAAAAGGCTGCATGCCAAAAGCAGCTTGCCGATGCTTGGGCCTAAAAGATCGATCACCCTGATTACCCAACCCGGCAGCGTGCGAAAGCCGGAAGGCGCACCATGCCGCCCGGGTGTGAACCGACGGGTAATCCAAATGACCATGAGCGCGAAAAGGGTGCTCGCCAAAGCCATCACCAAGGCAAAGGCGGCTGCCAGCGGGGCATTCAGATTCTGCAAGGCTTCCTGCCAAACCAGCATACCAGTTGTCCAAACCTTCTTGCCGCCCAGAAGTGCTGCGGAAACATAAGCGGTGGAGGCCATCAGAAACACAATGATGATGCCAGCGCGCAACCCCGGGAGTTAGAGCGGTAGATCCACCAGAAACACCCGAACAGTGCGCGAAGCTCCGAGACTCTCCGCAGCCTCATGCACACGCGGGCTGGTGCCCTGCAATACATCATAAAGCGCCAGCACCATGAAAGGCATGAAGACCTATGCGAGCGCCAGCGCCACGGCGCCATGGGTATAGAGCATCTGCCGAAAGGCGGGGATGCCGAATAGGCCAAACACCTAATTGATCAACCCATCCGGCGCCAGCAGCAGCACGATCCCGAGCGACCGGACGACAACATTGGTAAGCAACGGGATCAGAATGACCGCGAAAGCCAAGGGACGCCACTTCACGGGCAGCCGCACCAGCCATAGCGCCAAGGGATAGCCAAGCAGAACAGTAAGTGCCGTCACACCCGCGCCAAGCAGCGCGGTTTCGATAATGACGCGAACAAGAAACGCATCGCCAAAAATACTGGCGAATTGCGCGATCGATGGGGGTTGCAGCACTGGCCCGAAAGGATCGGGGTATTCATGCAGCGAAAGCAGCGTCAGCACCGCAAAAGCTGCGGCGAAGGTCAGCAAAAGCCAGAAGGTGACCGGAAACGCAAGAATTGGCCCAAGCAAAGGCCGTTTTGTTGGCGTTCCGGTCACGGTCTGAATCAGCCCGCGATTTCGCGGTTGAAGCGGCTGGTCCAGGCGGGCTGATTGCGAATGACCACATCCCAATCGAAATCAACCAGCTTGGCCACATCCGGCCCCAGGACAAGTTTTGGCTGCAAATCTGCGGGAATGGGAAGGTTCTTCACCGTCGGCGAATAATAGATCTGCTGCGCATAGGCCAGCATGCAAGGTGCCGACAGGTGCAGATTGACCCATTCTTCCGCGAGCGTATCCACCTCCACCTCGTAATCATCCGCAAGGTAAATGGCTGAAGTCACCACGCCGTCGAGCCGCAAGGGGCCATGTGGCGTTGCTGAAATCCACAAGCGCGCTGCGCGAAGGATGATGGCCTTTGCGTCAGCCGGCGCCTCAGCACAGCTCAGCCCCTCGGCTTCAAAAACACTATCGCGACTGCGGCCCGCAATGACAGTGCGTGCACCCAGGAAGGAGGCCGTAAAGGCTTCCTGCGGATGATCACAAAGCGACTGAGGTGTCCGTGATTCGATCAGCTTGCCCTGCTGCATCACCGCGATACGATCCGACATCGCGAGTGCTTCTTCCTGATCATGCGTCACGAACAGCGTCGTGATGGCCAGGCGCTGTTGCAAGCGCCGGATTTCGCCACGCATTTCCACGCGCAGATTCGCGTCCAGATTGGATAAAAGCTCATCCAACAACAAGACATCCGGTTCAATCACCAGCGCGCGTGCAAGTGCCACACGCTGCTGTTGCCCGCCAGAAAGCTGCGATGGATAGCGATTGGCAAGGTGTGACAGCGCCACAATTTCAAGCGCCGCCTCGGCCTTGCGCTGGTATTCCGCCTGGCCAATGCCGCGCATGCGCAGCCCAAAGGCGACATTGCGCAGAATATCCAGATGCGGGAACAGCGCTTAGGATTGAAAGACGACGCCCATATTGCGCCGATGCGCGGCAAGCCGTGTGATGTCCTTGCCATTCACCTGCACGCGACCCGCTGAGGGGGCGATGAAGCCCGCCACCATGCGCAGCGTTGCTGTCTTGCCGCAGCCTGAGGGGCCGAGCAGCGCGACAAGCTCTCCCTTGGCAACTTCAAGCGTCACGGCATCCACCGCGAGCGTCGTCCCAAATTGGGCAGAAAGACCGTCAAGGGTAAGTTAGGGCGGTGGTTTCATAGTGCCTGCGTGAGCCCCGTTTCATGCGAATGAAGGGCCATGCCGCTAAACCTGCGCAATGACCGCAACAGGTCCGCCGCCATCCGGCCCCTGATGCTCAGCCCCGCCGGAGACAAACAGGCGCGTATCGCCGATCACCCCGGCCAGGACACCACCCACCAGCGCGCGCGCATGGCGCGTTGCATTGATATCGCTGTCATCACGCATGATATGGCGCGCGCCACGAATGGTGCTGCCATGGGGAGGTTCAGCCTTGGCCAGCACGGCGGCGATGCGTCCGCGTGCCGCATCATCAAGCTGGCCCTGATCCTTGAGCCCAAGCTCACCCAGGGTGGCCCAAAGGGCAAGCGAATCAATGCCGTCCTTCATGACACGATGGGCGATGGCAAGATCACCGGTCCAGGCGCTGGAATTACCAAGCACCATGATTTCATTGCGCATCAGCTCAATCCCGGCAGAGGTGCTCGCCACACCGGAATGCAGTGACCAATCGGCGCAAACCACGCTATCGGTCGCTTGGGCAGCATCCAATTCACCAAGGGCAACCGCAACACCAAGCGCAGAGGCGCCGCGCGAAAACCCCATGGATTCATAGGTATCAACACAAACCACATCCTGCCCTTCGGCGCGCTCCGCTGTCAGCAGCGGGCATTTTACCTGGACATAATGCACATCCTTGGGATCGGTGATGCCGGCCTGCGCCATGGCAGCGCGCACGCTACTGGCGGTCTCCTGTATTTGTGCAGCGCGGCCGATTTCGGAAGCGCCGAAATCCCGCGTGAAGCCGGTACCGATTGCCAACCGCTTGCCGGTTTGCTTTGGCCCATCATCCTCGGCAACCGCAAAGACAATCATGTGCGGGCTGAGGCCACCTTCCGTCCCGCCCGACATCACCAGCGCAATGCGTGCCCCTACCTCAGCAGGTGTCCTGTGCATCGCCTCAGCAAGGGCAAGCTTTATGGCGAGTGTGGCGTAACCGCGCGTGAAGTCATTCACGCAGCCATTGCCTTCTGTTTTTCCGAGGATGGCCACGATATTTGCGGGATCAAGCCGGCCGGCTGCAAAGGCGGCCTTGAGCGCCGACATATCCGCAGGATCGCGCATGGGAAGACGTTCAACAATGGCGCGCATCTATGGAAAACTCCTCAAAATTCACGAGAGAAAAACGAAGCATTGACCTAGGGCGCATTGTAAAGGGTTTTGCGCGTAAGCCGGTCAAGCGGATAGGCATGCACTTCGCGGCAAAGTTGCACCAGTGCCTTGGCAGCGCATTGCACCACCAGACCGCCACGATCCGCATCGGCCGAAGCGGCATCACCGCAGGCGCCTGATGGTTCCAGATCCTGTGTTTGCCAGCCAAAGCCGACAGCCCCTTCCGGAGAGAGCATGCCGCCGGATTTTTCAATCTCGATTGATAGCGGGGCGAAATTGGCCGCATCCTCCATGGCGATCAAATCGCGATGCAGATGCAGCATGACACTGGTTTCAACCTCTCCGCCATGGATGCCGTGTCTCAATTCCATGGCACTGAAAAAATCCTCCTGCTTCGTGATGTTCCGCCAGGTGGCGGTGACCACAAACATCTCATGCCGCACGCGCAATTCCCGCGCCACAATATCCGCCACTTGTGGCTGCCCACCGTGGGAATTGAACAGGATCAGCTTGCGGCAGCCGGCGCGCAACACGCTTTCCCCAATATCGAACCACAACCGAAATAGCGTTTCATGCGAAAGGCTGAGCGTTCCGGGGAAGGCGTGATGTTCATTGGATTTGCCACTCGGCCTCATAGGCAGCACCAGCACTGGCGAATCATCCGGCATCAGGTCCACCGCCTGATCAATGATGCCCTGATTGATCGCAGCATCCACGCGGACTGGCAAATGCGGTCCGTGCTGTTCAGTTGCGGCCAAGGGCAGGAAGGCAACAAGATCTGCCATATCCATTTCGGCAAAATCTTTGGTGGAATGGTCCAACCACCAATGGGATTTAAGGAACTTTGTCATGCGTCAGTAAAGGCGGGCAGCCCGCACGCGAACAAGCCACCTGCCGGGCAAATCAAGGCTGCGAAACCGCCCTGCGCGGAAATCGAACAAAGCATGTGCACGAGCTGCTCAAAAATTATACAGAGAGACCGGTTTGGGTTGCCTTCGCCTAAGCACAAGCGGCCATGGTCAGCAACGCAACAGGTGGCTTGTTAACCCTCACGCAAATAACGCCTTAGGTAATAAACCATGAACACCCTTGGAGGTATTCACCGTCTGTGTCACGTGAAAACCCACACCAACGGAGCAGAGCGTATAGGCATCCATGCGTGAGATGTTTCGCGTTTCGACAAAGTAATCAATCATTTCCCGCAACGCCGTTTCCATGGCGCGATCAAGGCTGGTGTCGAAGCCCATGGTGATCATGTGAGTGGATATTTCAGCCCGCGGCTGCCTCAGCGACATGTCCTCGCGCACGGTAAGGCGAAACCTGCCCTGCAGCGCGGTTTCAATGGCCATGAGGCAGACCTCCCCATCGCCCTACGCGCCATTGCCATCACCACCGGAAAAATTGGCGCCAGGAACATGCACGGGCAAATAGAGCGTCGTACCCGCCACAAGCTGCTTATTGTCGATATTGCCGCCAAAACTGCGCGGAATGACCAAGGCGCAGAGCCCCTAATTTTTCGGCGGTGCAACCCCCATGATGCCGAAAAATGGCTTCAGTGGAATATCCACAACGAAGGGCAGACGGCCGAGCATTTTCTTGGCGTCCAGCGGAATGTTCACAATGCGGCCTTCCAGAAACTCGTCCGGCAGCGTACCCTCCAAGGGGCGGATCAGGTTGAAACTCCAATCCTGGCGAAGCTTGATATCCACGATATCTACCTGCAGCACGTGCCCGGGCTCAGCGCCTTCCACGGCCACCGGCCCGGTTAGGATATGCGGTGCGCCGGCAAACCGGTCGTTTTTCTAGTGAATGTGAAAAAGTTCAGGTGGCGTACGGAAAGGCTTTGGCGGCACGGTTTCCGGCGTGCCAGTCACGGTATCAATCGTGATGTCATCGCCGTTCATGATTGTGATCTGGGCTGGGCGGCTGGCATCGAAATACCCCCAATGGCAGGCATCGGCGCTGGCGGCGACGTAATGGCTTTTCGGCATGGCGTGGTCCTTCCCTGATCAATCGGCAAACCTGCTTGCGAAGTCTTTACATAACGTAACCGCAAAGAACCCTCTTGGCATGATGCTTGCTGCCATGGTTGAAGCTGGCACCGAGAAAGATAGCACCCCATAAGGTTACAAAACCTTCCCGGCCATGAAAGGTTATTGCATGAATGATGCCACAAGCTTGGATGTGAAAGCCTATGCTGAAACCATGGCAGAGGCGCTCAGCTTGCCGCTGACACCGGAATATGCTCCTCAAGTCGAAGCAAATATCGCCCTCGCCTTTCAGCTGGTGCAGCTTGTGCTTGAATTTCCTCTGTCGGATGAGGCGGAGCCCGCGTTTGTCTTCACAGCAGAGGTCATGCGCGCATGAGGCAATGGACTCATGAACCCGCGCACCAGCTTGCCAAGGCCGTGCGCAATGGCGAAGTGACAGCGCGGCAGGTAGCAGAACAGCACCTGTCCCTGATTGCTGCGCGGAATGATGGGTTGCGCGCTTTCACGGACGTCACAGCAAACCGCGCCTTGGCGAAGGCTGATGCGATTGATTCGGCCTATGCGCAAGGCCTGCAGCTGCCACCACTTGCGGGCGTGCCCTTTGCAGTCAAAAATCTGTTTGATATCGCGGGCCTGGTCACGCGTGCTGGCGCCAAGATAAACCGTGATCATGCGCCCGCATCGACAGATGCGACTCTGGTTGCGCGGATGGAAGCGTCTGGTGCCGTATTACTTGGCGCGCTCAATATGGGCGAATACGCCTATGATTTTACCGGACGCAACGCGCATGATGACCATGCGCGCAACCCGCATGATACCGAACGCATGACCGGTGGATCATCGGGTGGTTCTGGTGGCGCCGCGGCAGCGGGGCTTGCGGCAATCACCCTTGGGTCAGACACGAATGGCTCAATCCGCGTACCCGCTTCGCTTTGTGGCCTATTCGGCTTGAAGCCCAGCTATGGCGGACTGTCACGCGCAGGCACCTTTCCCTTCGTCGCCAGCCTTGATCATGTTGGGCCTTTGGCGCGGAGCGTGAAGGATCTGGCGTTGGCATATGATGCAATGCGCGGTGCGGATCCGCTTGATCCGGTTTGCACCAACGGCACAGCCGAGCCCGTGACGCCAAGCCTTGAATGCGACCTGACGCGGCTACGCATCAAGCGGGCCGGCGGCTATTTCACCAGGATGGGTGACACCCAGGCCTTTACTGCCGTTGATACCATCGCGCGTACCCTTGGCGCCGAAGCCAGCATTGAGCTTCCCGAAGCGCATCGCGCACGCGCCGCCGCCTTCATCATTACCATGATTGAAGGATCATCCCTGCATCGGGATCGCATTCGCGAAAGGCCGCAAGATTTAGATCCCGAAGTGCGGGACAGGCTCATTGCCGGCGCCATGCTGCCCGGCGATTGGTATGTGAAGGCGCAAAAATTTCGGCGCTGGTATCAGGCGGAAGTGATGAAGCTGTTTCAGGAAACCGATCTGATCCTGGCGCCCGCGACACCCACTTCGGCACCGCTTGTGGACCAAAGGACCTTTGTGCTGGATGGCCAAACGCTGCCGGTCCGGCCCAATCTTGGCATCTTCACCCAGCCCATTTCCTTCATCGGGCTGCCCGTTGTCACCGTGCCGGTATGGCCGGCGCAAGGCATGCCGATTGGCGTGCAAATCATCGCAGCCCCGGGCAAGGAAGGGCTTGCCCTGCGCGCGGCGCATTGGTTGGAATGCCGGGGCATTGTCCAAGCCAAAGTGGCGCCTTGAGGAGCATGACATGGACATCAATATTCCGGCGGTCAAAGCCGAAGTCGAAGCCGCCTTCCTTGAATATGAAAAGGCACTTGTCAGCAATGATGTCGAAACGCTGGATCGGCTGTTTCTCGATAGTCCGAATACGATCCGCTATGGCGCCGCGGAAAAT
>Ga0169931_10004558_pt1 | contig 21515 bp, 20 predicted proteins | sample Kivu_15m_20L_FD_129675 | JGI IMG/M metagenome (GOLD analysis project Ga0169931, IMG submission 129675) | Freshwater microbial communities from Lake Kivu, Western Province, Rwanda to study Microbial Dark Matter (Phase II) - Kivu_15m_20L... | ecosystem: Environmental > Aquatic > Freshwater > Lake... | reverse complement strand
TCACAACCAAATTGTGGACCTGCTGCTGCTAGAAATTTTGGCGCAGCCAAGACCAAAGGTGAAATTATTGCCTTCCTAGATCAAGATGATTTATGGAGTGAAGATTATTTAGAAAAACAAATTCTTGAACTTAAGACTAACACAGATTTTGCTATTTGTAAATATGTTTACTTCTTAGATGAAGAAGTCCGAAATGAGATCCCACACTGGGTAAGACCTTTTTTTTTGAATCAAGAGCATATTGGATATGTACCTAGCTGTCTTATTGCAAAAAAAAAATCATTTTTCTTAAATAAAGGTTTTAATGAATCTCTTATTACTGGATATGATACAGATTTTTTCATAAACGCCAAAAAAAAGAAACTTGATTTGAGGATTTCTGAGAATTGCTATGTAAAAAGAAGAATACATAAAATGAATCAGTCAAGAAATATAAGCCAAATACATAAAGACGTATTTGAAGTTATCAGAAAAAAAATAGGTCCTTATGACAACGAATAAAAAAGTTGGTGTGATAATTTCAGTATACAACGGTGAAAACTATCTTGCAGCAGCAATAGAATCAGTACTTAACCAAACTTATCAAAGCCATAATTTAATTATTATTAATGATGGATCAAATGACAAAAGTTTCGAAGTATTAAAAAAATACGAAAAATATATCTTATTAATAGAACAAAATAACTCTGGCCAGGCTGTCAGTTTTAATAAGGGCTTAAAATTAGATTCTTCTGAATATGTATCATTTTTAGATGCTGATGATATTTGGCCTTCTTATAAGTTACAAAAAGAAGTAGAATTTTTAAATTCTAATAAGCAAATAGAAATAATTACTGGACTAACGGCTAATTTTAAAGGATTAGAATTAAAACAACAAATATTTCACCCTATTAAAGGGTTTATGCTATCGGCATCATTAATAAGGAAAAAGGTTTTTCAAAAAATAGGGGGGTTTACCGAAGAAACTGGTACTAATCACATATTAGACTTCTACTCAAGATGTCAATTAAATAATATTAAAACTTGTTATTACAACGAAATTGCACTCTTTAGAAGAGTCCACACTGCAAATATGACATTAATCAGAAAAGATGAAATTTATAAAGGGTATATTAATGCACTACAAAGGCACATTGCAAAATTAAAAAAATGAGAAACGTCAAGTTTAAAAACTTCTTATTTGATGTGAACAGATTAATCGATTCGAATCAAATAAGAAGTTTATGTATTAATAAACTATATAAACTAACTAATAAGCAATTTAGTATTAACTACTTTGATTCGGTTGAAAGTGAAATTATGATTAAAGCTATTTCACATTTAGAAACTACACAACATAGCACTCATGACTCAACAACAGAAATATTTTGGATTGATGGCGCTTTATTCAATATAGATGTTCCCTTTCCACCTTTTTGTTCCAAAGATTATACTGGTTATTTTTTTCAGGCCTATTTTGAAGATGACTATATGATTTGCTCAAAACGACTGGATCAATATTTTGCGTCGATTTATGATAAAAAACGAAAAAGAGGGGTGATGATTTCAAATAGTTATAGCCAATTAAATATTCATGAACAAGCTGCACCCTTTATGAATATTTTTCATTGGATTTTAAATACTGACAACTGGGCTATTGCACACTCGGCTGTAATAAGCTATCAAAGAAGCGGATTAATGATTATTGGAAATAGCGGGGCAGGAAAATCTACAACAGCTTTTTCGACACTGAGTACAAAGTATATTAATTTACTGTGTGATGACAAATGTTTAATTAACCCCTATCACTTAAATGCTATCTCAATTTATAACTCGATAAAAATAAATCAAGATATGCTAAATATTCTTCCGGAATTTAAGCAAATTCTTACATCCGTAGAAAATCCTTTGGTGGGAAGTAAAATGCTTGGATTTGCATTTCCTTTTTTTAAAGATAGATTTTGTTTAGAAACAAACATTTGTGGCATAATAATGCCTATTAAAAATAAATGTTTAAAGCCTAAAATAGTTAAAGCAGAGAGCAAGGCGGAATTTTTTAAAGCACTAGGTGTAAGTACTTCATTTTGGTTCACTAATACATCAGCTAAAAATTATAACTCTCTCGCTAAAATCGTAAGGCGATTACCTTGTTATTATCTCTATTTAAGTGAGAATCTTATTGAAAACGCTGAATTGATTGAAATATTTTTATTAAAGCTTTCAAAAGAAAAAACTAATCCCATATCATGACAGAGGCTCCATAAGTCCAACCGCTTCCAACAGCAGCAAAAAGAATCTTACTTCCTCTAGCGATTTTTCCACTTTTAAAACACTCATCCAACAAAATTGGAATAGTTCCTCCAACGGTGTTAGCATACTTTTCCATATTAGTCATAACCTTTTCAAAGGGGAGGTTAATTAACTCCGCGGTCTTTCTTAATACCTTTATACTAGGCTGATGTGGAATCATTAAATCAATTTCAGAAATATCTAAATCCGAATCTGATAGAACATCATTTATTGCCCTCGGCAATGCTGAAACTGCATTACGAAAAACAGCTTTACCGTCCATTTGAAAATACTGGCTTTTCAGATTTTCTTGATTTAAAGGGATTTCAGATCCCCCACCTGGAATAGTAAATCCAAGCATGTCGACAAAAGGATCACTGTAAAGTCTAAATCTAATTGCTCCGGTAAATTTTGAATCATAAGACAAAATGATAGCTCCAGCGCCGTCACCGAAAAAAATTGAGTCTCTCCTATCCCAATCAGTTACTTTGGAAAATGTATCCGCACCTATAATAAGAACGTTTCTATAAATTTTAGTCGACAAATACTGACAGCCTATAGAAAAAGCAAAAAGGAATCCGCTACAAACTGCGTTTACGTCAAAAGCAACAGCATTAAAGGCATTAATTTTTTTTTGCACCAAAATCGCAGTAGATGGTGCTTTCCTATCGGGGGTTGCTGTTGCCACTATAATTAAATCAATATTAGAAGAACTAAGACCTGATGCACAAAGCGCGCGGTTAGCTGCAATAACTGCTAAGTCACTCGTGGCCTGATTAATTGCACAAACTCTTCGCTCCTTGATTCCAACATTTTCATATATCCATCTAGAATCAGTATTTACTGATTTCTCTAATAATTCATTGGTGATAATTTTCTCCGGCAAATAAGAACCTGTACCTAAAATCTTAATATTCGTGTGCATATTTAATTTTTTATTGAATTTCGAAATCCTCTCCCAATTAAAGTACAAAACAAAATGTGCATATATTTTCTAAATGACATTGTACTCATCATATGATAATCCAATGATGCAAGTTCGTCAGGCATAGACATGTCTACAGATGCTAATTGAGCTAAACCAGTAATACCAGGACGAAAATCAAATACTCCTAATTTATCTCTGGCAATAATCACATCGTGTTGCAACTTCAAGCAAGGACGAGGACCAACCATACTCATGTTCCCAAATAATACATTTAGCAATTGTGGTAATTCATCAAGCTTGTACTTTCGAATAAACCTCCCCCACGAAGAAATATTTTTAATACTAACCAAATGAGTTGGAACCTCACAAGTAAAATTGGGCATAGACCTAAACTTGAAAAGGGTAAATGGTCTCTTACCCACACCTATTCTAGTTTGAGTGAAAATTGGATTACCAGTATCAAAGTATCCAATTATAAATAAAATAATTAATATTGGAGTTAGCATTACTAACAATACACTTGACAAAACAACATCAGTCAATCTCAAAATCATTTTAAATAATTATTGGTCTCTTTTAAAGATATTATTTAAATCACTTGGTTGCCAATTTAAATTCATCCGAACTTTTTGATCTGAAAATGTAAGACTATATATTAATTTTTCTATTAAGTCGACACCTTTTTTAATATTCAATATTTTAAATACACACAATAAAAATACAGCTAGACTCATCGGAACTGATCTAGGGTGTGCTTTATTATAGTAGCCACACAAATGCTCTTCGATAACTCTGAAAGACAAACTCTTGCCACTAGTCAAATTAAAAACACCCTCTTCCTTTTCATATAATAAAATAAAAGTTGCTAGATCATCTAGAAGTAATACACTTTTTTTTGCCTCGCCATTGCCAATTCGAAGGTACAGCCCACTTTTTATGGCTCTAGAGAGTAAAGAAAGTAAGCCGTTAAATTCATCTCCTATAACTATTGGTAATCGTAAAATGAGAATTTTGACATTAAATTTTCTCCCCCACTCGAGTAAAAATTGTTCTGCTTGAATTTTGCTTTTTGCATAATTCGTTTTACCAAGTAATGGTGTTTCTTCATCTATGTTCTCGCCTCTTATTAAGCCATAAACACTCACACTCGAAACTAATACTATTTGTTGAGGAAAACAACCACTTGCATCAAGAGAATTACAAATATTCTCTAAATATTTGACATTTGAATTATAGTAATCTTCCCACTTATTTTCAAAAAATGTTTTATTCGGAGTTAATCCAGCAATATGGATAATGCGCTTGTATGCTTTGGGCATTATAATTGCAGAGTCTGAATCAATTATTACTGTGTTATCAATAGACCTCCCTAAGGTATCAACTGCAACTCCATTTGAAATGAACTTTTTCAATATTGCAGAGCCTAAATACCCAGTAGAACCAGTCAATAAAATATCACTCATAATATACACGCTTTAGTATGTCTAGCATTTTTAAAGAAAGTATTTTTTTATCAAAATAAAGAGATGCAGCACTTATGCAATTGATTGACATCGTTTTGTGGATTTGAGGATTATCTGCCAAATACACTAACTTTTCTACGAGCTGTGCTTCATTTTCAGAATCGACAGTAAATCCGCAATTATTCTTTGCAATGAAGTCGCTTATCCAACCATTTGTAGTTTGAATTACAGGTACGCCTGCAGCTAAAGATTCAAATAGTTTATTAGGAGATGAAGTAGCCAAAACCGGAATATTCTTAAGTGGCACAATTGACGCTATTGAATGCCTATAATAACTTAATAGTTGACTTTTTGGGATTAGATCATCAATAATTAGATTATTAATTTTTAATTTGTTTTTAAATGCTTTTAATTCACTTTTTAATGGCCCGTCACCAAAAATTAATATTTTGATATCACCCCTTCCTATCTTCTCTAGTCTTTGAGCCACACGCAAGAGCAAATAGGAGTTATTTACCTCTCCTATATTGCCAGCATAGATTGCAACCTTATTGTCAAAAAATAATCTTGGCAGATTTAAGTTGCTTTTTTTTTCATAAAAGATGCTAGTGTCTGCAAAATTTGTAACAACACTTATTTTTAAATTCTTAAATCGTTTATTGATATGTGACGCCATGCCATCAGAAAGTACTACAACTTTATGAGCACTTAAATAGCAAAATTTTTCAAGGGTACGTGCAGCCCAAATTAATACTGGATTTTTTAATTGGCCTAACTCAATAGCCCCATCAGGCCAAAGATCACGAACTTCAAATACAAACTTTCTTCTTCTTAACCATCTAGCAGCCAATCCTGGTATCCCAGCAGTAATAGGACCAGAGGATGCAATCACTATGTCTGCATTAAGAGATAAGGCATACCAAAGGGAAATAAAACTATAGCTTAAAAAAGAGTAAACCCTTTTAAAAAAAGCTTCTTTATTATCTAACTTTATATTTATAATTTTTAGATGTATTCCATCAATAAATTGATCTTCGATTAATTTACTGGCGACCAAATCTGATTTCGCATAAATACTAGTAACTACTGTAACTTCATTACCCTGTGCAACCCACTCCTTGCAAAATTCATATACACGTGTACCCCACGAACCTTTAGGAGTAGAAAAATATTGATAGAAGTAAACTATTTTCACTTAGTTGTCTAAGTTTAGAGCCAGCAAAGCATCAATAATACGAAAGGCTGTTTTGCCATCCCACAAGGGAGGAATTCCCCCTTTTTTCCATTCTCCCCTCATTAGTTTTTGCAGAGCAGGAGCGATTGCCTCAGGATTGGTACTAATGAGTTCATTTGTGCCGATGGTGCATGTCTCCGGGCGCTCTGTAGTATTACGAAAGGTCATGCAAGGTACCCCCATCACGGTTGTTTCTTCTGTAATCCCACCTGAATCGGTAATGACTGCTTTGCAGTTTTTAACCAGGTAATTAAATTGTAAGTAACTTAACGGGTCTGCCAGATACAACTTAGGGGAATGAATATTGGCTGCATCAAGTGTTTTTTTTGTGCGCGGATGCACGGGGAAAATAATAGGGATATTGCCCGAGTTGTTTAGGATTTCCGTAATGATTTTTGATATCTGTTCTGCATGTTCTACATTAGCCGGACGGTGTAGAGTTAATACGAGATAATTTTTCTCCGACAGATTAGCCGTGTTGAATATTTCAGGTGCATTAAAACGAGGCATTTGTGTAAGTAGGGTATCAATCATGGTATTGCCTACAAAAAATATCTGCTCTTCTTTTACTCCTGCTGCTTTCAAGTTATTATTGGCCACATCAGATGTGGTGAAAAAATAATTGGTAATGCTGTCTGTAACCAGGCGGTTAATTTCTTCGGGCATGGTCCAGTCGCCTGAGCGGATGCCGCCTTCTACGTGGGCCACTTTGGTATGTAATTTTTGAGCAACAATAGCACAGGCCATAGTGGAGGTAACATCGCCTACTACCAGCACCAGATCAGTGGGGTGTTGCATCAATTCCTGTTCAAACTTTACCATAATATTGGCAGTTTGTTCAGCATGTGTGCCACCTCCACATTCCAGGTTTACATCGGGTTGCGGAATATTGAGCTCTACAAAAAAGGCATGACTCATTTTTTCATCGTAGTGTTGCCCTGTATGCACCAAACGGTAAGTTATATTATGGCCTTCTGCCTGTCGTTGTTTGATGGCATGAATAATCGGAGCAATTTTCATGAAGTTAGGACGGACTCCGGCTATGAGTGTGATATTCATCCGATTAATTTGTTTGTTTAAGCCGGTTGTTATTCTGACTTAATTGGCGGAATAGTTTAATGCCGTGTTTGGCAAAGGAGTATGCTATTACGCTTGGCGTTCCTCCGGCTCTGTTCAGAAAATGTATGGTTACCCAACTAATGCCAAAAAATTTCTGTTGAATAACACTTAGCAGAATATTGGCTAAATGAAAATCAGCCGGAATTTTATTTACGTAATTTTCTAAAGTTCTGCGGTGCATTAATCGGTAAGGCACGTTGGCGTCTTTTACCCAAACCCCTGTGGAGAGGTAAGCAAATAGCGAAACAACTCTGGAGATTAAAAAACGTTTTGTGCCGTCATCACGGGTTTTTCTGTAACCATATACTACTTTTTGATTTTTAGACGCTTCAATTACTGCAGGAAAATACTGAGGGTCACATTGTCCGTCAGAGTCCATTTGAAAAATCCATTCAGCACCGTTTTCCAGAGCGAGCTTGTAGCCGAATACGCAACTTTGCCCATGTCCGCTATTGGGCTTATCAACTACTTTTACATTCTTTTCGTGTAAGGCAATATCGTTAAGTATGTTTAACGTATTGTCTTTTGAGCCGTCATTGATGGCACAAAATGTAAAGTCACTGCCCAGTGTACTTTTCAATACCTGAAGCCAGTCTTTAATTACTTTCGGAACGGCTTCTTCTTCGTTGTAAACCGGCATAATAATCCAGTATTTAGTCATGGTATTCCTTTTTAAGGTGTTCAAACATTTTCAGTGCCTCTTCAATTGCTTCATCCGTATTCATATATACATAACGGGCAAGGCGTCCGGCAAAATGGATGTGTTTATTCTTTGTTTCTTCAGAAGCCAATTTCCAGTAATCTTCAAAAAGTTCGCGGTTGCTTTTAGCAGGAATCGGATAATACGGATCCCCCTCTTCTCTGGAAAATTCATATGATACCACAGTGTGCGGATGTTTTTGTTTCGTTACATGTTTTATTTCTACCGAACGTGTGTAGTCATAGTCATTGGGGTAATTTATTTGTACGCAAGGTTGTACAAATTCCTGTTCAGAAACCTTGAAATCAAACTCAAGCGAGCGCCATGGCAGTTTACCCAAACTATAGTTAAAATAAGTATCTATCGGCCCGGTATACAAACATGCTTTTTTAGACTGAATACTTTTTTGCACGTCCAGAAAATCACTATTCAGCATAACATGAATGTTGGGGTGATTGATCATCTTTTCAAACAATCTGGTGAACCCATGTTCAGGTGTGAGTTGATGTTTGTGGTCTACGTAGCGCTCATCTTTATTTAACCGGATTGGGATTCGTCCGCAAACAGACGGGTCAAGGTCTTTCGGGTGGCGTTCCCACTGCTTAAGTGTATAGCCAAGGTAAAATGACTCATACAATTCTTTACCTACACGCGATAATACAAACTCCTCGGAGTTCGCAGGTTGATCAATCTTTTCTCTTACTTCCTCCAGTAGGCTTTGAGCCTGCTCAGCATTAAGCTCTTTTTTATAGAATTGACTTAATGTATTCAGATTAATTGGGAACGGGAATAATTCGCCACGACAATAGCTCTTTACAAAATAGTCGCCCGGTATCCAGGAAGTAAAGTTAGACAGATATGCCAGCAGTTCTTCATTATTTGTTCGGAAATAATGCGGACCATATTGGTGAATCATAACACCCGATTCGTGGTAGCGGTCATAGCAGTTACCTGCAATATGGTTTCGCTTTTCAACAATGAGTACTTTCCAGTTAAGTAGTGTAGCTGCACGTTCAGCAACCACACATCCAACAGGACCGGCACCGGCAATCATTAAGTCAATATCATTTAGCATGGGGAAGAGTTTTAATATCAAGAGAATAGAATGCAGTCGGAGCATACTTACGTATTATATTTACCGTTCCGATTGCACTAAAAGTTATTATAATCGTACGAACCGGGAACATATACCGGTACTCCATATAAGTAGCTGCATGAAAAGCGAGAAGAGCAACCCATGGAATGATTACTACTAGAAGTTTATGCCATCTGTAATACCGATAAAGTGTGTACAAAGACAATAAAATTAAAGATGCATTGAAGATATTGATGCAGTAATAAAAAAGGTTATAACCTGTTCTTCCGCGTAATGGTCCTAAGGTGAAATGCTCCGGTTTCACTGAACTTACGTTTAATGAATGACCGTATAAAGTTTTGGTTACGCATTGCCTTAAAAAAATAAAGGGATGATGAATAACATCATTTATGATATATGGAATATTTACTTCACTTAGTGTTTTATCTTCATCTGCCATTTTCTGATACAGCAATTTTTGAGTGTTTCTATAGTTGATCATATCTCTACTATCAGGACGTATAGATGGGTCAAAAAAACGCCAATCATTTGGCTCATCTCTGAATTGAAAACAACCCTGAAGAATTACATAGGCCAAATAGTCAATCTGCTTGTAACTTTTTCTCGTGTTGGGTAATTGTTTAACCAATGTTGAAACGAGTATGATGGTAAAAAGTGCGAATAACATTGCGTATGTAAGTGGCTTAAACAAGTATGATTTCTTTTTCCAAAGGATGAATATAAGAGGGGATATAAAAACAAACAGCAGGCTGGCATTAGGCCGGCTGAGTGTAAGCAATACCGTTCCAGCCGTTAAAGCGGTAATCGTTTTCTTGATGAAAAAGTTATCTTTATATATAAATATGCGTGAACAGGCATATACCATCATTGCCATGCCAATAAATGCAGGTACTTCGCCTGTAATTGAGGTGCCATAGTACACATGCAGTGGAATGGCAAATGCAAATATTACCGGGATGATTCCTGAAAGTCTGTTGCTGGTCAGCTTTTCGGCAGCAAGTGATACAAGTAAAAGCGCAAAAGAAGATCCCAGACAGTTCCATATCATGGCAAATAACCAGTATGTTTCTTTTTCAGGGGTTGGGCCTGTTATCATGTAAGGTAGCAGATAGTAGATAACTGGTCCGGGTGCTTTTGTCACAGATACGTTTGCATATGGCTCATTTCCCCAAATGAATTGCGTAATTATTTTTGTCTCTTCATGAAAGTCATCATCTCCGAATGGTCGTGTTCGAATGGATGAATGTGCAAGTAAATAATACATCATCGTATTAATGGCGAGAATGCACAAGAAGACCAGTTTTTTATTTGACAGGAATTTACTCATGGGTTCAGATTAATCCTCCGTTCATATCAATGGCTTCACCGTTGATGTAATCAGAGTGAATCAGAAAATGCACAGCATTCAGAATATTCACAGGGTCTCCAAACTCACCCGAGGGTATTTTGGATTTAATGGCATCCTGCATTTTCTCGGGTACAGCAGTAATCATTCCGATGTTATAATAGCCTAGGTTCAAACTGTTGATGGTTATTCCTTTGGTTGCATTTTCAGCAGCGATGGCTTTACTCATTCCCCACATCGCTGATTTGGATGCAGCATAAGCACTGGTGCCGGGAACACCGCTGCGAGCCACTACTGATGACAGGTTGATGATACGTCCATAGTTGTTTTCACGCATATGAGGTAACACCGCACTGATGATACCGAAGGTACCTATCAGGTTAACTTCAATTACCTTTTTCCACTCATCAATGTCAGCTTTGTGTGCAAATGCGTTATAGTTGATGCCTGCACAATTAATAAGTACCAACCGCTGGTCTGCGGGAGTAAACTCCTTGCTGAATTTTTCAATTTCTTCTGTGCGGGTAATATTGATACGGTATAATTCGTCATCAGTAATCCCTTCTGGTTTAGCGGAGTTGTATAGCCCCAGTATTTTTTCTCCTTTTTCTTTGAAGGTGTGCATCAGGTACCTTCCTATTCCTCCCGATGCGCCTGAGATAATAATCATGTTATTCTCCTATAAAATATGTATTCCAATTTTTTGAAGCCAGAAAATCCATCCATCGAATGAATTCCTTTCTGAAAAGAGTATTTTTATTGATGAGTTCGAAGTCTGCTTTTTTACACAAGCTATTAAGCGGTTTTTCCCATAACAGGTACCTGAGGTTGTTGCTCAGCTGTCCGTTGTGATTTTCTCTAGCAAAACGGTTGGCAAATACCGAAAAACTGTGAAAATTGATATTGATGTAATCCAGTTGTTCGAGGTAAGGCCGCATACTTTCGATGGTGAAAAAATCGGGAGACAGGTTGATCACCTCCCGTGTTCCCTTAATGGATTTTACCTCCACACCCGTTACCGGATATTCGATTACTCCGTTGGGTTGGGTAGTTACATCAGCAGGGATCAGCTTTCCACTCACCAGGCTTATATCGGGGCGTGATGGGTTGAGAATACTGCTGTATTTATACCCTGCAGCATGGAGAGCATCATAGTATCCTTCGCTTAGTTTAAAACCTCCGGGTCTGAATGATGTTACGGGCAACCCCAGTTTTTCCATCTCACGTTTGGCCCAACTGAGTAATTGCGCAGCTTCCTGATATGAATAAGCCGAAAAGAAATCATTATCTGTATTAAACGGCAAGGGGATGCCTTGTACATGCAAATGCGGTTCAAGGCGAATGTGTTTGAAGGGTTGCAGTGCAGTGAGCAAAGTACTGATGTAACGTGTATATTTTTCAAACGGAATAGCGGAAGTTTTAGGAGAAAGACTTACGAAAAATGTAGCTTTCTGTCCACGTATTTTCAACTCCTGAGCAATGTACAAACTTCCCAGTATCACATTGTTAAGAATGTTGGGATTAAAGCTTCTTTTGCTTACTATGGGTTCTATATCTACAGTAAAATAGACTTTTTTCATTTATCGGGTTTTGAAACGTTCTTCTTCCATCTCCGGTTTGAGTTGTTCTTTGTCACCGTAAGGGGTATACATAGTTACTCCGTATGTCAGGTAATTGTTTACCATCGAATCGAGGAACTTCTTGGCATCAATAAGTGATCCGTGTGCTTCGCCAATGTGTCCCAGCTTGATGGCTCCATCGCGTTCAAACATGGGTACCATTTCATTGTATTTTCGTTTGAGGGAGTAAGCCCCGTCATGGATACGTGTTTTCACTTTCGATTGACTGCCGTCCAGATCAATCATGTTAACTTCATACCATTCTTTACGGTAAACAGGAAACTTGAAATCCTCTATTAAGTCTTCAAGAACATGGAAGCTAGTATAGGTTTCGAGGTATAACCCTATGGTGAGTACTTTTCCTTTTTGTTCGGTCAGTTTGTAAAAGGGTGAAAATGTATTAAACGGAGTAGGTTGGTTGTAATGTTCAGCAGTATAATACTCTGCCAGCTTACCTTTGGCAGCTACCGGATGAGTGGGATGGAAACTTCTTACCACACCCGGTTGTGTACGGAAAACCTCTGTAATTTTTCCCATACGGGATGGTGTATGGGCACGGTCAAAGGTGGTGTAGTGTTCAAAAAAAACCTCCAGTAAGGTATCAAACGGAAACGTGGGGAATAGTAACGTGCCTTCGGGGCCAATCACTTCTGTAAGGGCCTTAATAACTGTAACCGGTCCGCCAGATACATAGCCCATTTTGCTAAGGCTGCTGTGCACGAGTACTGAATCACCTTTTGTAAGGCCCAGCTTACGAAGGTCATTTGCAATACGTTCTCTGGTGATGACATCATTGGCTTTCAGCTTAGCTTCCATGCGCATGCGCTGCGCAGCTTTATCTGCCTCCTTTTGTTTTTTGCGCTGGCTGGTGAGCCAATCGATTAGAAAGCCGGGGGCGTTTTTACGTATGAAGAGTTTAATGCGGTTAAGATCCATCGGATTAATTGGTGAAGTTCATTTGTTTGGTCCAGGTGTCAAAGTTAATCAGTCTGTACACGGTTTGCCACTCTTCATCATTACCGTTCATGAAGTCATTCACGTGTTGAACGGTATCATCATGATTCAGTATGCTGAAGATAAACGATGCAGGGTCATGTAAAATCTTCTGTACTAGAGGTTTTAACTGGTTGCGCATCCATTGTTCTTTAGGAAACTCAAAAGCCCACTTGCTTCTTCGTTTGTAAATTTCTTCCGGCAGGTACGGTTTCATGGCTTCACGTAAAGGGTATTTGGTCCAGCCACGATCATACATATGTTCTACGGGCATACGCAGGCATGCTTCAATAAGCACATGGTCAAGTAAAGGGTATCGGCCTTCAATGGAGAAGGCCATCAGGTTACGGTCGTCCCATTTCAACAAGCGGGGTAAAATAAAATCCCGCACTTCAAATACCCTTTTCTGCTGGCTGTTCATTTTCATGTAAGCCCCCATAAATCCTTCTTCATCCGGAAGTGTGGCATGTAACCTGATTTTCCCTTTTTTCAGTGTGTGTTTCCGATTGAGATACCTTTTCAGAATAAAGCTGAATTGCTGAAGCAGATCAGGGTTTCCACCAGGCAGTGCAGCACCCAGTATATGTTTGAGCAGTGTTGGGACATTTCCTTTGCGCAGGTTATTAAACAGATGTGCATAATAGATCTGCCAGTATCCGCCCAGCATTTCATCACCTCCCTGTCCGTTAAATACAACCTTGATACCCTGTTCTTGAGTGAGCTTTGCCAAACGGTAGCTGGCATACTGCGCAAAACTTCCTACGGGTTCATCGTGTGTGGCCACAAAGGAGTTCAGGTCATGAATAAATTCATCAGGAGCCGGAGTTGAGAAGTGTGCATCGGCTTTGATGTGACGCAGCACAGTGTTTATAAACACATCTTCGCTTCGCTCATATCCCGGAAAAATACTGGAGAAGGTACTGATGTTGGCGCTTCCCTGTTGGATGTGGTGCATGGCCATGATGATCGAACCTGAGTCCATACCTCCGCTCAGCTGACACCCCACAGGAACATCGCTGCGCAGATGAATATTGACGCTTTCAAAAAACAATTCACGAAATTGTTCTACAGATTGCTCGCGGCTTTGGTCAACCGGTTCTATTTCTTCAGGGTTCCAGTATGATTGTGGTTGGATGGATATCGTATTGTTTTTTACAGAGAGTTGAATGTACGTGCCTGCCGGTAATTGACAGATATTTTCAAAAAAGGAACTCCGGCTGTTCTCAAATCCGCTGTCGAAATAGTTTTTTACAGCCTGCAGGTTGACTTTGGGGGACACAATTCCCGTTGTTACTACCTGTTTAATTTCAGAGAAGAAGAGCTTCCTGTTTTCCTGTACATGGTAATAGAGGGGTTTGATGCCCAGTCTATCGCGGCAAATCACCAACTCCTGCTTTTGCACATCATATATTCCAATGGCCCACATGCCTCTCATTCTCTCAAAGCAGGCTGTTCCCCATGCTTTGTATGCGGCTAAAATCACTTCCGTATCACTGCTGCTTGTAAAGGTATAGCCCAACTGTGATAACTGTTGTTTAAGTTCTACATAGTTGTAGCATTCGCCATTGTATGTAATCCAGTAGCGTCCGTTATCGTATGACATCGGCTGACTTCCGTTTTCGCTCAGGTCAATGATGGATAGTCTTCGGTGACCCAGCGCCAGTTGCCAGTTCCCATCGGCAGGTTGTTCGCCATCGTTACCAAAAAAGCGTATGCCATCCCCGTCAGGGCCACGGTGCGCAATAGCGCTGTTCATTTGTGAAAACGAAGCAGCGGTAAATGCAGGAGAGGATCTGATGGCTATGCTGATGCCGCACATAAGTTATCGATAATGGTTGTTGTAGTTTTGATCTAGTTTATTTTTTCACCATGCTCATGGTAACCTGTAAACATCGGAACAAAGGTGCACCAATCTGGTTGCTTTCCTGCAAATCCTTCTGATGAGCCTTCCTGCCATAATTGACGGCCATTCTTTTATTGATGAACAGCAGTGGAAACGCCCATTTGGAGCGGCCATAGGTACCTTGTACGCCCTCCAGTTTAAAACGTTTTTGTATGAGTTCGAAATTCTTCCTTTCAAAAGGCCATTCCCATGCAGCGTCATTCTGAAAAGGCCGGAATGCTGCGCGAATGATGCGGGAGAAGAAAAACGTATTCAGCGGGTCATACGTAATCATCTTACCTCCCTTTTTCAGTTTGTTGTGTGCTGTTTCCAGAAACAAATCAAAGTCTTCAAAGTGATGCGCTACGCCAAGCGCATAAATAATATCAAAATCATACAGAGCAAATTCATCAGCTAAAAAATCAGCTTTATACGAGTAGGCATGCGAGAGCCCTTTGGCTTTTAGTTTTTCCTGAAATTGTTCAGCAAGCCGTTCACTCAGGTCGATGGCGTGGTATTCTTTACAACGCGAGGCAATACTGATGGATAAGGCATTTCCACCTCCCACACCCAGGTCAAGTATTTTTTTATCTGAGAGATTACCCAGCCAAAGTTCATGCAAATCATCGCTGGTTTGCATAATGCCGATATCTGTTCTGAAATGATGGAATTTGTCACGTGTATCTCCCCATAAACGAACCAGGAAATTTTCTTTTTCACGATGCACATATACATTCTCATCGTAAAATTCGGCCTGTTTTTTATTTAGTTCCAGAAGGCGTTTGCGGGATTCTTCTTTATTTTCCATATACTGAATTCAGGTTAATCGGTTATAAATATGTTTAATTTTAGTCTTTACGGATATGTTGTCTATCCCTTGTTCCAGCAAGGTTGATCTTCCGTTGCAGCGTTTTTTGAGAAGGGATATTTCAGCCATGTGTTTAGCCAACTCAGCTGCATTGTACTCTGTTGTAACAGCAGACGGATATACGTTGGATAGGCGTTCTGCCACATCGCCACAATTCACCGTAACTACAGGAAGGTTACAAGCCAATGCTTCTTTGACAATGTTGGGCGATCCTTCATGCAATGAAGTGACCAATAGTACGTCTGCCCCGTGCATCATGCCATTGATTTCGGTGTAGGTATTGTTTTCGATGAGACACATTTGAGCTTGTGGTACTTGCTGTTTCAACAGGTTAAAAGCCGCATCGGCCAAGGGTTTGTTTTTCACGTACGCATTGTTGCCTGAGCTTGGATTAAAGAGTACCACAAAATCATCTGTCCCCCAGCCGCATTGTTTTCTGGCTGTTACATAATCGATGTGGGTAAAGGTATTCAAATCCACCCCATTGGGAATGATGGTGCATTTTTTTTGTTCTGCCGTCCACAACATGTTATAAATGTTGCTGCTTTTGGCAATCAGTGCATCTGCACAGAAGGCACTGATGTGACTTATCCATACCATCAGGCGGCTGCGAATTGCCCAAGCCCAGCCTGTTTGTTTGGTGCCCAGTATATCATCCCCGCAAAAGGAAATCACCAGCGGATTATTTCCTTTGCACCAAGCTGCCGTTAAAGAGGTTACCGAACCATATTGTGCGTGTACAATACATGGGCCCAGTTGGCGTATTTTAGATTTCCATGTTCGTATATTTCTCAGTATGCCTTTGGGTGAACTGTTGTTGGTGAGAATAACCACTTCAGTTTGATAACCTTCCTTCTCCATAGCATCAATCTGACTGCGCATAAATGGTGGACAGTAATAGGTGCCGTCAGGATTTTGCTTTCCGGTGACGAAATAGACGATTCTCTTTTTATTCAATGTGATGCAGGTTTTGTACACGATGCTTCCACACCAATGCCTCCTTTGCGTGTTACAATATCAACTCCTCCCAATTGACTCAAGAGTTTGCGTAACTGACCTTGTGTACGCAAATGCTTGTAATAATCAGTGAGGTGATCATACGTATCGAGCTGCGTCAGGTCATAATGTTGTTCGCGGGTAAGAAAGGGGAAATCTTTGTAGTAAAACAGACATGGGGATATGCGACTGAGCAAAGCCTGAGCAGGGAAAAACTTTCTGCAAGCCCAATGCAACGGAAAGAAAAAATCTACGAGGTTATTGGTAATCTTCTTCGATTTTTCTTTTGGCATTTCTTTCAGAATGTACCGGATAAGCGTAGATACTTTAGTAAATCGTGCCAATGAATAGGAGTAATGGTCAATCACCAGTTGTCCGCCCGGTTTTACTTTTTTGTATAAACATGTAATGGATTGATCAGGGTCGGGGGTGTGTTGCAATACGCCCAGGCATATTACTACGTCAAACTGTTCATCGGGGTAGGGGATATCATATATGCTGGCTTGTGCAATCTGATAATTTGCTGACTGGCCAATGTTACGTGCATTGGCTTCCACGGCATTACTCAGGTCAAACGAGTGTACCTGTGCACCTGCTTTTACCAGGTGCTCTGTAAAACGCCCGGCACCTGAACCGGCTTCGAGTACCAGTTTGCCTTTCAACTGCTCAGCTTTGTATCCCAGACATCTTTCCAAACGATCCACCGAAATGGGGTGTCCGGTAAAACTATCGAGTTGAGTATTGACATGTATGTTCCATTGATAGCCGAAAGCCTGGGCATAGTTGTCAGAACTTACAAAGCGCGGAATCCCGTTAATAACAGGGTATGATTCGCCAGTGGCTTCCAGCGCATCGTGTGTGCGTGAAAGTTTTTGGTTGGTTTTGGGAGAGATGTAATCAATCATGATAAAGAAATATTGTATTGACGCATCCAGAGCTCAAGCGAGAGCAGCATAAAGATGCGTTGATAGAGTCCTTCACGGCTCCATGCAGTTTTATTGCGTTCTTTGGTTAAAAATTGTTCTACCCATGTTTCTACTTCTTCTGCATTCAGGATATGCTGGATACGGCTGTGCTTACTGCACAATGTTTCTCGCATCCAGGCACACATATCGGGTGTGAGCATCCGGTCCAGCGGTATAGCAAAACCGCTTTTCGGAGCATCCACAATTCGTGCAGGAAGTTTCTTTTTCAGGATGTTACGCAGCACCTGTTTGCCTTTACGGTCTTGTATTTTAACTGCATCGGGTAAGTTGAGTCCTGCTCTCACGAGCGACTCCTGCATCAGCGGTACGCGTACTTCAATAGCGGCTTTCATGCTCATCATATCCACCTTTTTAAACATGTCTCCCAACAGGCTGTTGCGAAATAACACTCGGCTGATATCACGGTATTTCTTTTCGTTTTCCTGATGTTTGAACATGAATAACCTGGAAGTGGGTTGAAGTTGTTGAACTCTGCTGCGAAAGGTTGTGTTGTACAGGCGATGCTTATCTGATTCGCTTAGGTATGCACTCAGTCTGAACAACTGCTCAGCTGATGTGAGTTTACTTAATTCGATCAGCTTACGAAACTGTCTTGCTTTTTCAGGCACCACGCGTTGTGCGATGTGCAACAACATGTCGGCTGATGTTCGTATGAAACGTGGGATGTTGCTGATACGTTCCAGGTAATCCATGTACCAGAACAGGGAATATCCCGCAAATACTTCGTCACCTCCGTCACCTGACAAAGCTACTTTTACACGTTGACGGATTTTGCGTGAGATGAGGTACGTGGGTATGGCCGATGAATCGGCATAGGGTTGATCAAAATGGGAGAGCACTTCTTCCATGAGTGCAGGTGTACATTCCCGTTCATCAATGAGCAGTTCATGGTGTTGAGTACCCAGTATTTCAGAAATCTCTTTGGCCTGTGCCGATTCATCAAATGCTGTATCATTGAATTTGGCGGTAAATGTTTGAACAGCGGCATTACCTGCCTGTTCCTGCATGCTTTTAACCACGATTGATGAATCAATGCCTCCGCTCAAAAATGCACCCAGCGGTACATCGGCTACCATATAGTCACTAACCGATTGCGAGAGGAGTTGTTCAACACGTTGGCTGCAAAATTCCAGTATATTATCAGCGCTTTCAATATCTGCATATATATCATTTGCATAGGCTTGTAAACGCGCATATGTGCCGTCAAATATCAGGTAATGGGATGGAGGCATGGCCTGAATTTGCTCAAATCCAGTGGCCGGTTCGGGAATATAACACAGGCTCAGAAAATCGTGTATGGCTTGCCAGTCGGGTTTTGCCTGTATATGCGGGTGGCACAGAATGGCTTTGAGTTCGCTACCAAAGTAGAGGGTGTTTTGTTCAATGGTATAATACAACGGCTTGATGCCAAAACGATCGCGGGCCAGCAGTAATTTATTTTCACGCATGTCATACACTGCTATGGCAAACATGCCTTCCAGTAGCGCAAACATGCCTTCTCCGTACTCTTCATACAAATGCGGAACAATCTCACAATCGGAGTGCCCGGTAAATGTATGTCCGTTTTGTTGCAGCTTTGATTTAAGTGATTGGTAGTTGTAGAGCTCACCGTTTACCACGGTTACCACGGTGCGGTCTTCATTGTAAAAAGGTTGTGCTCCCGATGCCGATGTGTCTATAATACTCAGGCGGGTATGCACCAGCAGGCAATGATCATTGGCGAATGAACCGTTCCCGTCCGGCCCCCGATGGTGCAGCGCACGGGTTATTGATTCCTTTGGCTGTGAAAAGGAAGGGAATGTTGTTTTACTGTATATGCCGCCTATGCCGCACATGATAGTTACTATTGTATAATGCTTTGTATTTATCTAGCATTATTTCAAAGCTGAAATTATTTTTATACCAGTTATAACCTGAGATATTCAATTTGCCTTTCACGCACTCTATTTGGATATGTTTAGCAAATACTTGTGCATTAAACTCTGGTTCCAGTAATCCGGCTTTTCCACTATTAAGAATGAATGGGGATTCACCGCATTTTGTTGACAGAATAGTCTTTTTTAAAGAAAGGAATTCAATTAGAACCGTAGGGAATCCTTCACTATCTGAAACGAGTAGGCCCATATCAAACCATGGAATTAGTTTCCATGCATCCTGTACCACACCAAGAAGGATAATACGATTTTTATACCTTTCATTTCCATTGAACCTTAATTGTGCCAGTTGATAATCACGACCAGTGCCAGCTATTACAAAAGAGATGTTCTCTTCTTCTGGCATGGCATCTACAATGTCAAAGACACGCATTGCTTTTTTGTAATCATCGAATTTACTGATTACCCCCACATATTTTTTGTTGTCATCATACCATGAGGGCTTATTAGATGGTATATTGATATCTGTCGGTGTAAATCCATTAAATATTACTTTAACAGGGACTTTATTTTTTGTTATATTCAATAGTGAATTTTTCCCATTTTTAGAATTGCATACAAATATTGAAGGATAGAAAAATGCATAGGACAATAATTTCTGGGTCATTATATCATGCACTTTTTCTGCTCCATAGCTACCGATTAATGTAAGTTTATTTTTTAGTAGTAGTTTTTTAGCAATGGAAGAATATAGCAGCGACTCTAAATCGAATGCATGTATTATATCAGGTTTTTCTTTTGTTAAAAAAAGAATCAACTTTACTAACCGATACAGAAATTTAAAGGGGGCAAGCCATCTAGATTCTTTATGATAAGTTTCAAGAATACCAAAAAATGAAAACGTTACAATTTCAAATTCTTTGTTCAGATTTGAAGAATAAAGTTGCTCTAGCCTACGCTCAACTCCTCCGGTGCTACCCAGTTGCCTTATTACAAACGCTATTTTCAAGCTAATTTTAGAACTGGAAATAAATGAATGGTTGGGTATCGGCCATTGAGAAGATGAGTACAAGAAATATCACGGCCAGGTAAACAGGTATTTTCCACATGTAGTGAATCGCCATATATCGTGTGTAATAATTGTAGCGGTTCTGAAAAAACTGACTTGCAAAACCCACAACACATATACCTGCTACTAAAATGTAGTATACAGGGATTTCTATTGTATCAGGAAATATAGTGAACGCACTCAGAAAAGACCACAGTTCATGGTCGTTGCTTCTGAATACAATCCATGAAAATGCAACCACGTGGAAGGTAATGAACATGGCCGTTGCCTTTTTCCATTTACTGAGTGTGCGTTGGTGAATCAGATCTGCCAATCCGGTTATTTTTTCTATCACCAGGAAAAGCCCCTGTAATCCGCCCCATATAATAAAGTGTACCGCTGCTCCGTGCCATAAACCACCAAGCAACATAGTTACCATCAGGTTTTTGTAAGTGCCTAATTTTGTTTTGGTGCGATTGCCGCCAAGTGTAATATACAAATAGTCGCGCAACCAAGAGGATAATGAAAGATGCCATCTGCGCCAGAAATCTGTAATATTGAGTGAGGTGTAAGGCTGTTTGAAATTTTCAGGAATGTAAAAGCCAAGCAGTTTTGAGCAACCTATTGCTACATCGCTGTATCCGCTAAAGTCAAAATAAATCTGAAAGGTAAAGCAATACGTTGCTACCAGAGCTGTAACAAAATTTTGTTCGTCAGGGTTATTAAAACCGGCATCCGCAAATTGACCAATCCAGTCGCCAAAAACAATTTTTTAATAAGTCCTTTTGTGATATACAAGATTGCAAAGTCAATATCAGCAATACTCAACGAGGGTTTTTTATCCAGTTGAGGCATAAAATCATGTGGTCGGATAATAGGCCCCGCTACCAGCTTAGGGAAGTAAGTCACAAAAAACGAAAAACGTAACCACGATTTCTCAGCCGGAATGTCTCCACGGTACACATCGATGGAGTATGACATCACTTCGAATGTATAAAATGAGATACCAACTGGCAAAACAATATTGAGGTCAACCCACGAGGCTTCATACCCCACCATACTCAGCATAGAAGCCACGCTATCGGCAAAAAAGTTG
>Ga0169931_10004557_pt1 | contig 21516 bp, 23 predicted proteins | sample Kivu_15m_20L_FD_129675 | JGI IMG/M metagenome (GOLD analysis project Ga0169931, IMG submission 129675) | Freshwater microbial communities from Lake Kivu, Western Province, Rwanda to study Microbial Dark Matter (Phase II) - Kivu_15m_20L... | ecosystem: Environmental > Aquatic > Freshwater > Lake... | reverse complement strand
GCGCCGGTTGAAGCGCCGGTTGCGGAGCCGAACCTGGTCAGGACTCCTAATCAGTACCCCTGGGTGAACAGCCCTCCTCAGCGATCAGTCCTCCTCCGTGGCCCCAAAGCAGTGCATCAGGGCATCGCCCCAGCTGTTGATGCCGGCCAGCTCATGGTCTTTGGCGGTGCCGAGTGCTTTGGCGTGCTCGCGCAGAAGCACTTTCTTGTCGATGTCATGGCCATGGGCCGCCGCAATGGCCACGATGTCGTCGACACCAGCTGCCGCGTGAATCCTGTCGCGCAGGGCGGCATCCCCGGCCACACGAGTCACAAAGTCCTGAATCGACGCAATAGACATGAAAGTATCCATAATCACCACCACCTTTAGCAGGGCAAACCAGCCCGGGGTCCATACCTTTACCTTTAAGCGACTGCCTGGCCAAGCATGACCCGCGAACGCTTTTTCCTGGAACTCGACCCGCCCGATGAGCGCCTCAAAAGCCTGCCCCATGTGGTGATCGTCGGGGGGGGGTTTGCCGGACTGCAGGCCTGCCACAGCCTGATCAAGCAACCGGTGCGGGTGACGCTGATCGACAAGCGCAACTTCAACCTGTTCCAGCCCCTCCTCTATCAGGTGGCCTCCGGGCTGGTGTCGAAGGGGGATGTGGCCTCGCCCCTGCGCCAACTGGTCGGTCGGGCCCCAAATGTGCAGGTGCTGTTGGGAGAGGTCACCGAGATCGAGATCGAAGCTCGGCGGATCGGCTTCAACGGGCGAAGCTTCGCCTACGACCATCTGATCCTGGCTGCCGGATCAGGCAGCAGCTACTTCGGCCACGAAGACTGGCGCGAGCAAGCTCCACCGATGAAGATCCTCGAGCATGCCGACGAGATCCGGCGTCGGGTGCTGCTGGCCCTGGAGGAAGCGGAACAGACCCCCGATCCGGCCCGTCGCGCCTTTCTGCAAACCGTGGTTGTGGTGGGGGGCGGCCCCTCCGGATGCGAACTGTCCGGCTCCCTGATGGAACTTATGGTCCACGCCCTGGGCCGGGAATTCAAGCAACTTGATCCGAAACTGAGCAAGGTGATCCTGGTCGACCCGGGCGACCGGGTGCTGAGGGCCATGGACCCGAGCCTTTCGGCCGCAGCCGGCACCTACCTGCAGTCTGCGGGCGTGGAGCTGCTGCTCGGCGGCAGGGTCCAGAGCATTGAGGAAGGCAAGGTGCTGGTGAACACCCCCGATGGCCCGCGGACACTGGAAGCAGCCACCATCTGCTGGACCGCCGGGGTGCGGGCCTCCCATCTGGGCAAGGTGCTGGCTGAGGCCAGTGGCTGCCAGCTGGATCGGGGCGGGCGCGTGATCGTCGAGCCCGACTTCTCAATTCCCGGCCATCCGGAAATCCGTGTGATCGGCGACCTCTGCTCCTACAGCCACACCGTCGATGGCAAGCCCCTGGCGGGGATGGCAGGCCCGGCCGTGCAGATGGGGAGCTGGGTCGCTGCCGACATCGTGGCCCGCAGCGAGGGCCGCAGCCACAGGGCGTTTCAGTTCACCGATTTCGGCACCATGGCCGTTCTGGGTCCCCTGCATGCGGTGGCAGACCTGCGCGGCTTCAAGGTGAGCGGCCTGGCGGGCTGGATCCTCTGGGGTCTGGCCCACCTGGCCTTCATGCCCGCCAATGAAAATCGCATCAGCCTGCTAACCAAGTGGTTGTGGGCAATTGCCACCCGCCAGCGGGCCTCCATGCTGATCACGGGCCGTCCGAATCAGCACCTGAATGTTGATGTGGGTCTGGAGGCCTCCCCTCCCCCTCTCTGAGCTGCTGCTCCTCCGCCTGCAGGGTGTAGCGACTGATCAACAGGCCCATCACAATGGCCAGATAGAGCGGTCCTGAGATGCTCAGGGCCACACTGGCCATCTGGGCCGGCGGCAGGGCCGGGATTATGTCTCCGTAGCCCACGGTGGTGAGACTGACGAAGGCGAAGTAGTGGATGCGGGTGAAATCGAGATCCCAGATACGAAGTGCCGCTGAGTCCACTCCCAAGCCAGCCAAAAGCAGTTCCCGGCCTCCATCGGCCTGGTTGATGAAGCTGCCGGGAGCCAGGGTCTCCAGGGCCCCGAACAGCAAACCGCCACTGATTCCAAGCAGCAGGTACCCAGCCACCGCCCCGCCAAGCACGGCCATCTTGACCTGGGTTTCCTGAGCCAGGCAGATCAGGAGTCGCTTCAGGCTCCAGAAGATGAAGGCGGTGGTGGCCAGGAGAACGGGGAACCCTGAGAATGCGAAATCACGGGGACTGCACATCCAGAGGAGCTGGCAAAGCAGGGTGAGCAGACCAAGCCGGCGATAGGCGAGGTCATGCAGGCGGTGACGGGTCTGATGGGCACGGATTGGGCCGCCGAGCTCTATGGCAAGCAGAAGCATCAGGCTCACCGTGCCCAGGGCCCCGAACCGATGGATCGGGAACGGCAAGGCCATCGAGAAGAGCACCCCGATCGCAACAAAAAAGAGGTGGCGATAGAAACGGTGCCGTCGATTGCTCATGCACGCCAACGAAAGCGGCCCAGGATCAGGGCGATCAGGATGGCCACATAGAGCTGGCCCACCACGGTGATCACCGTGGTCACCACCTGGCCGCCCACATGGCTGGTCTTGAGCACCGTGGTGCCGATGGTGGTGAGCATGGTGAAGGAGGCGGCCATCAGCGCTGGCGCCACCGACACATTGGGCAGCGCCGCGGTGGATCCCACTGCGGGCAGGGCCGTCAGGTCAAAGGCGGCGGGATCGAGCACCCAGAGGGCCGTGAGCAGCAGACCACCCGCCAGACCAACCAGCAGATAGCCCGAGGCGGCTCCCATCACCACCGAGACGGTGACATAGGGCTCCCGCGTCAGCGTCTTCACCTTACGGAGCACTCCCAGCGACAGGAAGACCAGCCAGACAATCACATGGGGAATGGTGAGGGCCCGTCCCACGGCTGGCCAGAGGTTGAGAGCCAGATGCCAGATGATCTCAAGCCCTATCGCCAGCCCGCCCAGGCCGTAGATCAGCGGGCGGGTTTGGCGCAGGGGCGAAAAACGGCTGACGAACACCATCAACACCAGTGCCAGCAGAACCAACAGCACCGACAAAAGCCAGATCTGCTTCTGGGCCAGGGGCAACAGCAGCAGCAGCCCCATTTCGGTGGCCAGCATCATCCAGTAGCCGCGATGCCGGCGGCGCAGCCGGAGAATCTCCTGTCGGGTGATCCGCATCCAGCCCGGCCCTCAAACCGGGATCACAGGCCGGGGCTGCTCTGCATGATGCCGCCGTCGGCAAAGATTGTGGTCGCCGTGATGTAGCTGGCCGCGTCGCTGGCCAGGAAGCCCACCACCCGGGCGATCTCCTCGGGTTGGGCCATCCGCCCCAGGGGAATGGCCGCATCGAGTTTGGCCAGCAACTCCGGATTGTTCATGGTGGAGTCGTTGATCGGCGTGGCCACCGCGCCGGGGCCCACGTTCACCATGGTGATGCCATGGCTGGCCAGCTCGAGGGCTGCGGTGCGGGTGAGCATGCGTACCCCTCCCTTGGCACAGCAGTAGGGAGTGTTCTCCGGCATGGGCCAGTCCTCGTGCACCGAGGAGATGTTGATGATCCGGCCACCGCCGCCCTGGGCGATCATCTGCTTGGCGGCGTACTGACAGGCGAAGAAGACACCACGCAAATTGACGTCAAGCACCTTGTCGAAATCTTCAGGTGTGGTGTTGAGAATCGAGGTACGGGTCTCGACGCCGGCATTGTTCACCATCACATCCAGGCGGCCGTACTTGTCCACGGCCGCCTGCACCAGCCGCTGCAGATCATCAAGGTTCGACACATCGGCATGCACGCCAAAGCTGCTGCCGCCATAGCTGCCGATTTCCCGCTCCAGTTCTTCAGTGGCCTCGGGATGGGATCGGTAGTCGATCACCACCTTGGCGCCGAGCTCGGCAAGACTTTCCACAATCGCCTTGCCAATGCCGCTGTTGCCGCCGGTGACAATGGCAACCTTGCCCTGCAGAAAATTCGAAAGGCTCTTCCCCGCAAGCGGATTGGTGCTGGCGTCTGAGGGGCTGGCTGGACTGGCGGACATCAGGGTTGGGAATTTGCTTAAGACGCACCGTAAGCAGCCAGAGGGCACTGTGCAGCAATCTGCAACACCTCCATGCAACCGCAGTCGCCTGGATGACAGGCTCCGCAACAGGGGGGATGACAGCGCCGCGGGCCCCACTACCTTGAAAAGACCCTTCCACAATCGGCATGGCTCCCTTGGTCCGCAGGGCTATCCACAGCGATCGCTTTCCAAAACCCGTGGCCTCCTACAGCCAGGGATTCCAGGTTGGGAACACCCTCTTCATCACCGGACAGCTGCCGGTGGATCCGGTCACCAGCGAAAAAGTCGGCAACGGTGACATCACCCTGGAATCCCGCCAGGTGATGCGCAACATGCAGGCCGTGCTCGAAGAGGCGGGCTTCGGCTTTGAACACGTGGTGAGTGCCACCGTGTACCTCACCGACATCGACACCCTCGACACCTTCGATGCGGTGTGGCAGGAGTATTTCCCCGATCCCCAGGCCTACCCCTCCAGGGCGGTGGTGGAAGTCTCCGCCCTGGTGCTCGGCATCCAGCTGGAGATCTCCGCCATCGCCATCAAGGACTGAACCAACCAGCCATGAGCGATCCCTTCAGCCTGGCGCCCCAGCCGGAAACCTACTGGCACCTGTGGACCGCTGCCGACGGCATCAGCCGTCAGCAGCCTTGCACGATCAGCAGCTTCCAGCTGGGCCAGCTGGGTCCCGGCGATTCTCCCCAGTTCTCGCGGCCCCTGTTCGATCAGGGCAATGCCTTTGTGACCTACCTCCCGGTGGGCTGGACCGCCGATTGGCACGAGAACCACGTGCCCAAATGGATCTATGTGCTGCGCGGTGCCTGGTCTGTGCAGAGCATGGACGGCCAGATCGCGATCATGCGCGCCGGCGAGTATTCCTTCGGCGGTGATCAGGGCTGCATCGCCACCCCTGAGGGCCACAAGGGCCATCTGTCGGCCCAGGTGGGTGAGGAACCGTGCGTGCAGCTGATCATTCAGCGCAACGACGAGGCCTGGCGCTGCGCGCCACCGGGATTCTTCCCATGAACAACCCGTCGGGGTGCACCGAAAGCTACGACCCGCGCTTCGAGCAGCTGGTGCTGTTCAATGCCGACCTGGAGCTGCTTGCCGATGGATTTCGCTGGGTGGAAGGCCCGGTGTGGTTCGGCGACCACAACTGCCTGCTGTTCAGCGACATTCCCAACAACCGCACCCTGCGCTGGAGTGCGCAGCACGGGGTCAGCACCTTCGCCGAGCCCTCGGATTTCGCCAACGGCCAGAGCCGCGACCTGCAGGGCCGCCTGATCCAATGCCACCACCGCAGCCGCAGCCTCACCCGCCTCGAGCATGACGGCAGCATCACCACCCTGGCGCGGGAGGCCCGCGGCCATCGCCTCAACGCCCCGAATGATGTGGTGGTGAAGCGCGATGGCTCGATCTGGTTCAGCGATCCCCTCTACGGCCTGATGAACGACTACGAAGGGGGCCGCCAGGAGTCGGAGCAGCCCCCCGCCCTCTACCGGCTGGATCCAGACAGCGGCGCCATCACAGCCGTGGCCACTGATTTCGATGGTCCGAACGGCCTGGCCTTCTCGCCGGATGAGCGCCGGCTCTATGTGGCGGAATCGGGAGCCCCAGGCGTCGCCGAACCCCGGCAGTACATCCGCGTTTTTGACGTGGCTGATGATGGCTTCAGCCTCAGCGGTGGCGAGGTCTTCCACAAGATCAGCCCCGGCTGGGCCGACGGATTCCGGGTTGACGAAGCGGGCAACCTCTGGTGCGGGGCCGCCGATGGGGTGCACTGCATCGCCCCCGATGGCACCCTGCTGGGCAAGGTGCTGGTACCCCACCGGGTCTCCAACCTCTGCTTCGGCGATCGTTACCACAGCCGCCTGTTTCTGTGTGCCTCCAAGGCCATCTACGCCCTGTTCACAAACACCCGGGGCGCCACCTGGCGGCGATGACTCCAAACCCCTCTGCGCACCTCTGCCAACCCATGGCCCACGAACAACTCGAAATCTTCCTGAAAACAGTCAAAAGCGACCCGGCCCTGCTGGAGCGCTTCAGCCAATGCCCCAATCTCAATGCCATCGCCGAGCTGGGCGCGGGCATGGGCTACAACTTCAGCGGCGTGGATCTGGTGAAGCACCAGGCTGAGGCAACCCTGAGGCTCAGCGACAGCGACCTGGAGGCCGCTGCCGCCGGGGTGGAACTGGAAGGACACCTGTGGCTGGCCAAGATCATCTGGGACTGAACAGCCCAAAACCGACTCCCCTGGAACTGATGCGCCACCAACCCCTCCTGGAGCTTGCCGACTGCCGGGCCATTGCCAATGCCAGCCACGGCGCTGCCGACCAGCACGCGGCATGGGTGTCGATCGCGGTGGTGGACAGTGGTGGGCACCTGCTGCTGCTGGAGCGGCGCGACGGTGCCAGCCCCGCCAGCACCGAGGCCGCCATCGCCAAGGCGCGCATGGCCGCACTCAACGGCAAACCCACCGCCGCGATGGAAGCCAGCATCAATGGCGAGCGACCCGCCCTGTTGCAGCTGGCCTCGATTCTGGGCCAACCTGCCGTCGCCATGGCCGGTGGCCTGCCACTGGTGCAGGAGGGGATCTGCATCGGGGCCATCGGCGTCTCCGGCATGACGCCGGAGCTGGACAGCGCCATCGCGGCCGCTGGAGCCGCCACCTTCGCCTGAACTGCATGGATTCCCTCAGCGCCCGGCCCAGCCCCCACATCAGTTGCGTCGGTTTCACCACCGCCAACGCCGAGGCGGCGGCAGATTTCTTCACTGGCACGCTGGGGTTCAGTCGTGGCCAGAGCCTGGTGGTCGAAGCAGGCCCCTATGCCGAACTGATCGGCCTGCCTGGCTCCCGCCTGAAGCTGCTGCAACTCCACATCGGCGCAGAAACTTTGGAGCTCACCGAGGTGCTCAACCTTGGCAGCGGGCTGCGGCCGGGCCGCCCGATCCCTGCCGATTCGCGCAGCAGCGACCTCTGGTTTCAGCACATCTGCATCGTGGTGAGCGACCTGGAGGCCGCCAGTGCCAAGGCGCGCCAGGCCATTGCCGAGGGCTCGCTGGTGGGCGTCTCCACCGCACCCCAGACCCTGCCGGAATGGAACACCGCTGCCGCCGGCATCCAGGCCTTCAAATTCCGCGATCCAGAGGGCCACAACCTCGAACTGCTGCAGTTCCCCCCCGATAAAGGCGACGCCCGCTGGCATGTCTCCCCCGGGGACCCCTCACCATTCCTGGGCATCGACCACAGCGCCGTCAGCGTGGCCGACACCCCCATGAGCTGTCGCTTCTATGACGACCTGCTGGGGCTGAGACTGGGCGGCGATGGGCTGAACAGCGGCCCCACCCAAGATGGGCTCGATGGCCTGCAGGACACCCGGGTGCGCATCACCGGCCACCGCTGCCCCGGCGGCCCCGGGGTGGAATGCCTCAACTACCAGCCCCCCAACAACGGCCGTCCCCGGCCCGCAGATCAGGGAGCGCAAGACCATGCCCACTGGCAGATCCGCCTGCGGGTAGCCGATCTCGATCGCATCGCCGCAGCGGCGGAGGCCAGCGCAGGCCAACCACTTCATGGCGGCGTGATCCAGCTGGGCGAACAGGCCGCCATTGTGGGGGCCGATCGGGCCCTGCAGCTGGCCGACCCCGACGGCCATCAGCTGCAGATTCTGGGCAGCTGATCGATCACCACCTGGATGGAGCGGGAAGCGAGCTGACATTGCGCCCCCACCACGGAGCATCCTTCACCCCAGTTCACGATGTCGTCGGGGCTGGGCAGGGCCGTATCGATCCAGCGGCGCCAGGGGCGCTCAGCGACAGCTGGGGGTGGCAGGCAGAAACTCAGGGGCTCCCACCAGGCATTGGCCATCAGATGCCAGCGAAAGCGATGGGCACTGCTGGTGATGGTGACAGCGAAGGAGCGGGAGTCCTGCCCCCAGTCGGGTCTACCGGGCTCGATGCCATGCCAGCTCACCTGGTTGCGTAGGAGCAGATCCTCCAGGATTAGATCCTCCCGGTCCACCACCACATCGCGGCGCTGGCGAAAGGCGATCAGCTGCTGCACGTAGCGCCGCAGATCTGCATGGCGGTCCACCAGGGTCCAGTCCATCCAGCTGATGGGCCCATCCTGGCAGTAGACATTGTTGTTGCCCTGCTGGCTGCGGCACACCTCATCCCCCATAGCGAGCATGGGAGTGCCAGCGGCCAGCAGCAGCAGGGTGAAGAAGTTGCGCAGCTGACGCTGGCGCAGGGCCAGCACGGCGGGGTCGTCTGTGGGCCCCTCAACGCCGCAGTTCCAGCTGAAATTGTCGCTGGAACCATCCCGATTGTTTTCGCCGTTGGCCCCGTTGTGTTTGATGTTGTAGCTGACCACATCGGCCAGGGTGAAGCCGTCGTGGCAAGTGATGAAATTGATGCTGGCTTCGGCCCGGCGATGTTCGTAGCCGTAGATATCGGGGCTACCGATCAGTCGCTGGGTCACCCGGGACACCATGCCGCGATCGCCCTTGAGGAAGCCGCGCACGTCATCGCGGAAGCGACCGTTCCACTCCTGCCAGCAGTCGCCCACAAAGCTGCCCACCTGGTAGAGACCGGCCGCATCCCAGGCCTCGGCGATCAGCTTGGTGCCTGCCAGCACGGGATCGGTGTCGATGTCCCAGAGAATCGGCGGCAGGGGCGAGGGAGCCCCGGTTTCATCGCGGGAGAGCACAGAGGCCAGATCAAAGCGGAAACCATCCACATGCATCTGCTCCACCCAGTAGCGCAGGCTGTGGCGGATCAGGCGCCGCACCACGGGGTTATTGGCATTGAGGGTGTTACCACAACCGGTGTAGTCGGCGTAGCGACTGGGATCACTCGCCAGCAGGTAGTAGTCGGAATTGGCAATACCGCGGTAACAGAAGGTGGATCCCGTTTCATCTCCCTCAGCAGTGTGGTTGAACACCACATCGAGAATCACCTCGATACCGGCCCGATGCATGGCCTTGACCAGGTCGCGGAACTCATCGAGCGGGCCGAAGGGATCGGAACGGGTGCTGTAGCCGTGATGGGGAACAAAGAAGGAAATGGGCTGATAGCCCCAGTAATTCGGCAGACCCGCCGGCGCATCATGGGGATCAAACTGAAACACCGGCAGCAGCTCCACCGCCGTGATGCCCAGGTCCTGAAGGTAGGGAATCTTCTCGATCAGGCCGGCATAGGTGCCGGCCCGGGGCGGCGCCACCCCAGAGGAAGGATCGGCGGTGAAGCCGCGCACATGCAGTTCATAGATCACCGTGTCCCGGGCGGGACGCTGCAGGGGCCGATCCCCTTCCCAGTCGTAGTGGCCTGGATCGACCACCACGCTCTTCATGGTGCCCCCGACTGCGGTGGGCATTGACAGTGCCAGGCCGTAGGGATCTATCAACAGCCGGGTGGGATCGAATCGCAGCCCCCGCTCCGGAGCCTGGGGCCCATGCACCCGGTAGCCGTAGAGCTGGCCCGGTTGGACATCCGGCAACCACCCATGCCAGTAGTGGTTGGTGCGATGGAGCTCCCCCTCGAATCGAACCACCACCGCAGGCTCCTCGGCCTCGGCCCGGTCAAACAGGCAAAGCTCCACCAGGGTGGCGTCCTTGGCGTAGAGACAGAAATTGACGCCGCCGTCCCGCAGGCTGGATCCGAGGGGGGAACTCGATCCCGCCGTTACCAGGGATAGGGCCATGGGAGTCTGCTGAATCGGTGGATGGGGGACCTGTGACGATCATGGCCAGGGTGAGCCCAGATGGGTACGTTGGGATCAACTTCCAGACCCCTAAAGATGGAGATCACCGTGGTGGACCTGCTGGTGCCGGCGGCACCTTCCACCCTCGCCCAGACCTCCCTGCTGGTTCTGAGGCTTTTTCTGGGCTTCTGTTTCATTCGCCACGGCTGGCCGAAGCTCCGCAACCTCAAGACCTGGGCCACGGCGATGCAGACGCCCCAGTGGCTGTGCTTCCTCTCCGCTTTTTCGATGTGGGCTGCCGGCATCGCCCTGATCCCTGGCCTGCTTACTCCCCTGGCGGCGCTGGCGATCCTGGTGTCGATGGCCTACGCGGTTGTGATCGAGCTGAAGGCTGGCTTTCCCTTCATCGCGCCGGACCCTTACCAGATTCCCCCCGGCGATTACGCCGGCCCCATGGGGGTGGGCGAACCCCCCAGTTGGGAGAAAGCTGCCATGTATGTGGTCATGTGCCTGGTGCTGGCCGGCTGCGGCGGTGGGCTGTGGTCGATCGACAACCTGCTGCTTTCTGATCTGCTCAGTTCCCTGCTGGCCTGATGGCGGCTAGCCGGGGCTCCCAGCAGCCCCTGGTGCTGGTGCATGGGCTATGGGATACCCCGCAATTGTTTCGCCAGCTGGTGACCAGCCTTGCTGGCCAGCGTGCTCCCCTGCTGATTCCCCATCTCCCCCATGGCCTGGGCCAGGTACCCCTGGGGCGACTGGCAGAAGCCCTGGATAAAAAGATCCAGGCAGCCTTCGGGCCTGATGCAAGCGTGGATCTGCTCGGCTTCTCGATGGGTGGCCTCGTGGCCCGGGCCTGGATCGAAAACCTCGGCGGCCACAGGCGTACCCGCCGGTTCGTGTGCGTGGGCAGTCCCCAGCGCGGCACCCTGATGGCCCAGCCGGTGCCGCGGGGCCTGCTGGCGGGGATTGCCGACATGAAGATCGGCAGCAGCTTCCTGCGCCAGCTGGAGGCCAGTCAGAGGCTGCATCCCAGCAGGCTTGGCGGGGTCGATTGCCGCAGCTTCTTCTGCCCGCTCGATCTGCTGGTGGTGCCCAGCTGGCGAGGGGTGCTGCCGGTGGGCCCGATCCAGGCCCTGCCGGCCCTGACCCACCCGGGGCTGGTCAGCGAGCCCCGCAGCGTCGCTGCCCTGTGCGCCGTTCTGCTGGAACCCTGAGCGAAGGCCGCCAGCCAGCCCCGAGAGCTTTTGATCAGCCGATGATCAGCCGAATCGGGGCCAACGGAATCGGGCCCCAACAGAATATTTGCCCAACATTTGCCCAACAGTTTATTGCAAAACTACGGACTCAAGGGTCCCTGCGAGGCTGGAGCTTCACCCTTGAGCAAGCCTGCCGCCTTGCAACCGGATGTGCTTCTCCGCCTCCGCCAGCTTCACCGCCTCTGCTGTTCTGATGCCCCTGGGCCTCTACAGCGCCCACGTCGCCCGATCCACCCAACAGAAGGACTACATACCCCTTGCGCTGACTCCTTTTTTCTTCGGTGTGCAGCAGTTAATTGAGGGCCTGGTCTGGACCGGTATCGACAAGGGCAAAATCGAACCACTCACCAGCCTGGCGTCGCTTGGCTTTTTATTTTTCGCCTATTGCTTCTGGATGATCTGGATTCCATGGAGCGCCTGGGCCGTATCCCGAGGCAGTGAACTCGTGTACTGGGGCTTTATCGTGCTGCCACTAGTGGCTCTTCGAGATAGGGCGGTGAGGCTGTTTGGCATTCTGATTTTTGTATCGATCTTTCTCACCTGGCTTACCTATAGCAAGACATTCAACTCGGTATGGTGCTTTTACTGCGCCGTATTGTCTATCATTGTCCTGTGGATAGTTAACCGTCCCCGTCTCAGCCGTCAGTCTGCATGATTGGCCAGGCCCTAGAAGCGCTGGGCAACTGGCTGATCCGGGCCGATGTGGGGCTTGAGGTGGTTGCGCTGGTGGGGCTGTCTATGTCCCTTTCCCACCTGTTCGCCCTGGTGGCCAATCGCCTCACGCTCCGCCAGATCATCAGCCAGCTCGTTCTGGATGCCTTGGTGCTGGCGGTGGCGCTGTTGCTGGCTTGCCTGATCTGCATGTTGCTGCTGGCAGCACGCACCGGCGCAGCGTTCGATTCCGTGGCCCTGCTCGATCGGCTCGGGGCGGCACTGGTGCCTGGGTTGTTTTATGTGCTGGTGGCAGCGCCCTACATCAGCGATCTGATCGCCATCCCGATCTGGGTTCTGATCCATCTGAACGTGGTCACCCTGCTGCACGCCCGCTTTGCCCTTGCCTACGGCGAAGCACTGTTGGTGGCAACCCCTGGCTTCGCTGTGGCTCTGCTGCTGGTGATGGCGATCTTCCATCAGGGCTGGCAAGGGGCCTATCGACGGCTGGCGAGCGCCATGGAAGAGGTCTCCTCGCCCTGATGGCTCTGCTGCAGGCGATACGGATGCAGCTTTCGTGGCAGCGCCGGCTGGTGCAGGTGCTGGCCAGCCTGCTCCTGGCGACCGGTTCGGTTGCGCTGCTGCTGGCCCTGCATGCAGGGCCAGCAGTTCTGAGGGCTCTCTCGACAAGGGATCTTCTGGCACTGATGCAGCTCCTCGGAACGGTGGCCCTGCTGCTGGTGCCGATCAGCGGTGTGATTTCAACGAGCTCCCAGTTCGCTTTCTGGACAGGTTGGCTCGCTGGCCTGCCCCAGCCGAGCACGATATTTCCAGCAGCTCCTGAGGGCGGGCAGCAGGCCAGCCAGAACAAAACCTGTACCATCGTTTACCTCGATGGAATCCACCAGAGCGAGCAGGACCATCCGCCTCGCGTGGAAGCTTTTCTAGAGCAGCTGCAGCGGCGCCTGCCGGCTCATGTGCGCCTGCTGAAGGGCCTGGAGACCTACACCGTGACCAAAGCCCGGCTGGCTGATGACACCTGGGGGAGCTGGTTCTGGCAACGGCTGTTCGCCCTGCAGGAGCATCATCCCAACAGCGCCGTGAGCACCCTGTGTGCGGTGCTGGTCCAGGCCAACAATGTCATCAAGGTGGGGATCTCATCAGACCGCCGCTATGGGCCGATCCTCAACTATGAACTGGCCCTCAAGATGGGCCAGCGCCTCGCTGAGGTTGGTTTTCAGCCTGGCCCGGTGGGGCCGGATGGTCCCCAGGAGCTGGTGATGCTCGGCTACAGCGGTGGCGGTGAAATGGCCATGGGTGTGGCTGATTATCTGCGGCGCATCTGCCGGTGTCCGGTGAGGATCATCACCTTCTGCGGCGTGTTCAGCGGCAACCAGCTTCTCGAGGAGGTGAGTCGGATTGCCATGGTGGTGGGCAGCGCCGATCCGGTGGCGGCATTCGGCCGCATCGCCTATCCCGGCCGCTCGCCCCTGTTGCCGCTTTCAAACTGGAACAGGGCCGTCGGTCGCGGCCAGGTGACACGCCACTGGATCACCGGTCTGAGCCACAACGGTGCCCGTGGGCCCTTTTCGCAGCGCTACCGAGGCGCGGTGATCGAGGCGATCCTCACTGCCCTTCAACAGAGAGCGACCCGGGGGGCTGATTGAGCTTCTGGATCAGGGCGAAGGGGCTGCGCCTCGGCAGACTGGCCTGGAGGCGTCGCCGGGCATCCCCGCTCGCCGCGCCGTGGGGGGATAGATCCAGCGGAAGTGCCACCAGGGCCTGCCGGTAGGCAACACTCGCCGCCCGCAGCCCCTCGGGCAGCGCTGCGGTGGCAACAAGCCCTGCACAACGCCGATCCAGCCGCTCCCGCCAGAGGCCTGGAAGCAGCAGGGGATAGAGATCGCAGCTCCCTCGCAGGGCCTGTTGCAGCAGGGCCGTGCTGTCGATGCAGAAGCCGAGATTGCCGTAGCCACCGATCAGCAGATGGCGATCACTGGCCTCAAGGTTGTGCACCAGGGCAATCAACTCCGTGAGCTGGTGCAGAGCTGGAATCTCATCTGGGCCAAAAGGGGGCTCGATGTAGCGCACCGTGCCATTGCCACGGTCGTTCTGCCAGGGCCGGTGGAGATCGTTGAGTCCCTGCCAGCCGCACAGCCCGCCGGTGCCCTGAAACCACTGCAGCCGCAACGACTGACCGGCGCGACTGAGCTCCAGTTCAAGCGCGCTGTGGGGCAGCAGGGTGAGCACCTCATCGCCATCGCTGTCGAGCAACCCCGTGCGCATCGGCAAAGCCAGAGGTATCTGGCGGGTCGGTGCACCGACAAGCTCCAATGCCGCGCCGAAGCCGAAGCTGGCGATGCTGCTGCGCAGACGCGCCTTCACCAGCCAGCCATGGGCTGCGAACCAGGCGAGCAGGCTGGCTCCGTCGTGGCATCCCTGGAAACAAAAACTCTCCTTGCCGAGCGCATTGGCCCCCAGCCGATTGAACACCTGGGCTAGCTGGGCATTGCTGCAGCGCTCAACGGCGGACTGGCTGTAGTCCAGTCCCACGTTGCTCCAACGCAGGCCATGGCGCAGGTGGCTCCAACGCCGGCCTCCTGCAACGGGCCCACCAGCCGGCGGCGGCACCTCAGCCGCGAGCGACGCGCCGGCCATCGCCGCCGATGAGGCCAGCAGACCCTCCAGATCCCCAGGCAGGGGGAGCAGCTGGCCATGCCAGCCGATGCTCTCCTGGAGCCAGCGACTGATGGCCGTGCTGGGGGCGGCGGGCTCAGGCGGCCATAAATGGGTCAGGTCATCGACAAGGGCCACCAGAAACACCGGACTGACCAGCCCCTCCTGCAACGCCCCATTCAGCCCCTGCAAACGGGGTGGCAGTGCCGCAGGGGCCAGTCGCCACCTGCGCGGCAGCACCCACAGCAATGGATGCAGCCAGGGCTGATCCACATCTTCGAACAGGCGGGTGAGAAGCGTCTCGCGACTGAGGCCGCTTGCCAGCAGGCTGAGCTCGAGGGCTTCATCGATACTGATCAGGGGAAGCGGATCGTGCCAGTCAGGGCCTAAAGCCAGAGGTTCCACCGGGCAGGCCAGATCGATACGGGAGCGGAGTTAGAATGGCATCGGCCGGCGACCGAGCACCGCTTGCAGCACTCCATATTGTTGTGGGTGTATGGCCCGTGGGCTGCTTCAGCCTTGGTGAACCTCACGGCGCTGAGGTTGCTGCTTGCTGATGACTTCAATCTGCATGGCCACGGCTGGAGCCTGCTGGGCAGCGGCATGATCTGCTTCTCGATCGGCTGCGTAGCCAAGGTGTCCTTTGAGCTTGCAATGGCCAATCGGCGGCTCCAGCAGGAACGCCAGCGGCTTGAGCAGCTCGCCTCCCGATGAGCTCCAAACGCCTGATCAGCATCATCACCCTGCCCTGGCTGGCTGCGGCGCTGGTGATCCTGCTGATCACCAAACTGCGCGACGACGGGACGCGCTGGCACTGGGGGCTGTTCGGCAGCGCCGCCATCTGCTTCTCGATCGGCTGCCTGGCGCGCACCAGCGTGATGCTTGCCGAGAAGGCGCAGGCGGAGCAAATTCGCCGGCCATGACTAGGGGCCGGCACAGACCCGCGACCTTGGGTCTGATCATCGCAGTGGTAGGAGGCCTTGCCATGGAGGCGCCGGCGGGGCTGACCGGTAGCCGCTCCCCCAGCCCAGCCCCACCCTCAGCCACCCTGCTACGCAGCCTTCAGCGGTTTGAACGGGACCTGCAACGACTGGACCAGGCCATGCCCGCAGAGGGTGGGCCGTCGGCGCCAGCAGTTGAGGGGGATCCGCAGCTGGTGAAGCAGCTGAGTGCTCCGCTTGCCGGGAGCATTCCCATCAGCACCACCCAGGTGGCTATCGCTCGTCAGGTGTCGCTGAGCCTGCCCACCGCCCTGGAGGTGGCCGTTCGCAATGACCCCGAGCTGGCAGGTCGCAAAGCAGCGATCGATGAGCGCCAGGATCTGCTCACATCTGTGCGCGGGCGCTTCTGGCCGGAACTGACCCTGCTGGTGGGCGGCAGCTACGGCCAGAGCCAGACCAGCAATACGGTCTGGGAGGACAACAGCGGCATCTATCCCGTCGGATCCCCCTTCCTGGTGGATGCCAACGGCTGGAACCGAATTCAGGAGAACCTGCTCGTTGGAACGGCCGGACTGGGGCTCAACTGGGAACTGGTGAGCTTTGAGCGCAACGCAGCCCTGGCCGAGGTGAAAAACGAGCTCTCGGCTACCCGACAGCGCTATGCCAACCGCCTCCGCCAACTCCAGCTGGACGTGAGCCTGGCCTACTACGGGCTCCAACTTGCCGAACAGTTGCGGCGGGTGCGCCAGGCGGTAGTGGATAACGACACGCTTGTCAAAGATGAGGTGCTCGCCCTCAAGCAAGCCGGGCTTGTGCCCCGGCTAGACCTGCTCCGTGCCGAAGCGGAGCTGCAGCAGAGCCGTTATCGACTGGAACAGGCCGATGCGCTGCGGGCAAGCAGGGAACGCCAGCTCAGCAACCTCATCAACGTGCCCTTCGACATCAGCGTCACGGCACCGGAGGGGGTGAGGCTGCTGCCACCCTGGCCCCTTGACCTGCAGCAGACCCTCATCCAGGGTTTTCAGGACAACCCCCAGCTGCTGGCCCTGCAATCCGCCCGCGATGCCCTGCTGAGCCAGGCCGATCGCCGCGCCGCCGACCTGCTGCCCAGCCTGCGCCTGTTTGCCCTGGGCGGGGCGGGGGAGGTGATCTCCAGCAAGCCGGAGATCAAGCTGGCGGGCTGCTGCGCCGCCACCAACATTCCTGAGCTCTACAGCCAAAGCGCCGACTGGGCAGCGGGGCTGCAACTGCGCTGGCGGCTGTTTGACGGTGGGGTCACCAGCGGTGCGGCGGCTGCGAGCCGGGCTGCAGCGGCCCGCACCGAGCAGGCCCTCGCCCTGGAACGCAATGTCATCCGCCAGCGGATGGAGGCAGCCTTCTTCGATCACCGCGCCGCCCTCGGCCAGATCTTGGCGGCACGGGCCTCCTATCTGGCATCCAGGGAAGCTTTCCGCGATGCGCGTGCCCGCTACCAACTCGGGCTCGCCGACTACACCGACGTGAGCAGCACGATCCGCCTGCTCACCCTGGCGATGGAAGGGGTGGCGGAGTCCGTCACCCTGGCCAACGTCAGCTACGCCCAGCTGCTGCGGGAGCTGCTGCCGGTGCCGAGCGATCCGGCGGCGCCCGTCAGGCTGCCCCTTGTGCTGGAGGCTGCCGCTGCGCCCGGGCCTGCAGCTGGCGCCACCGCCATGCCCAGCAACGCCAGCCCAACACCACGACCAGCACCGCAAACCAGAACCACACCTCCGGGGCGTTGGCGTGCAGCAACACCACCAGCAGACTGATCTCAACGATCAACAGCGGTAGTTCCCGACGCAGGGGGCCCTTCACGGCAGGGATCCCGCCTGGCGCAGTGGTGGCCGGTCCTGACCTTGCTGGCCCAGGTTTCGGTAGCTGCCGGTGACGTCGCGGAGCACGGGCAGCACATAACTCAGGGGTGTGCGCCATTCCACGTATCCATGGGCCCTGAGCGTGAGGCCCTCCCGAATCGGGAACACACTGCTCCCCCGCGAGAGGGTCCAGCGGAAACCATCGAAACTGCGCTCGCCAGGATCCAGTTCGATCTCAGTGCGCATCACGGGGCCGTTCTTCACCAACGCCTCTGCCAACTGGGGATTACCCATGGTCGTATCCACATCCTCCCGCGTCGCCGGCAGCACACTCACCCGCTGGACCCGACCCAGCACCCCACCGAAACGACCGCGCTCATTCCAGTCCGGCACCACCTCCACCGGCAGCCCGGGGGGCAGGCGCCTGGCATCTGCCGGAGCGAAATATGCCACCGCAACCAGGCGATCACCGGGCTTGCCGCCGAGGGTGCCGAGCCGTTGCCCAGCCTTCACAGTTTGGCCATGGACCACCTGAAGATCGAGCAGCTGGCCGGCTCGATCGGCCACCAGGGTGCCCTCATAGGCCAGACGGGCACGGGTCACCTTGATGGCCCGGCGGCTGTCGTCAATGCGATACCGCCGGCGTTGCTGCTCGGAGTCGATCTCCAGCTTCACCTTCTCGAACACGTCCAGCGCATCCTTTTCAGCGATGCGCAGATTCTCAATGGCCACATCCAGCTGGGTGGCCCGATCCTCAGTGGCCACCACCTGCTCAGCCAGCGGGGCCACCACCTCCTGGCCTGTAAGCCAACGGAAATCGGCCACCTTCTGGTTGTAGGTCTGACGCAACCGGGCCAGACGCTGACCCTCCCTTTGCAGCTTGCGCATAGCGGTGTTGAAAACCATACGGGCGGATTCAATTCGCCGCCCATCCCGGCGATCGAGATCGGAGTTGATCGCGATCAACTCGGCCAGGTCCCGCTCCTGGCGCCGCAACTCCTGCTCCAGAACCGGCAGATAGAGCCGGATCAGGGGCTGCCCAGCACGGACATGCTCTCCCACCTTCACAGGTATCTCAAGGATCTGGCCGGGCGCCCGGGCGTCAATCACCTTGGCGCCCCCCGGCACGATCATCACGCCACGACCGACAACTTCGGTGGGAACCGGCCAGAAGCAGATCCAGCCAACGGTGAGCGCCACCAAGCCACCTAGGGCCAGGAGCACCTGGCCTTCCGGATCGGCGGACTGCTCTTGAAGCCAGCTCCAGGCCCTGGCCACAACTCAAGCCTTGAGGCGATCACGCAGATGATCACCCACCCGCAGGGCGTTGGCGATGGCCGTGAGCGAGGGATTCACCGCGCCGATGGTGGGCATGAAGCTGGTGTCCACCACGTAGAGGTTGTCGAGCTCGTGGGCCTTGCAGTTGAGATCCAGAACGGACGTCGCGGGATCGGTGCCGAAGCGGCAGGTGCCGGCCTGATGACCAACCGCCGCGATGTTCATCGTGCTCTTGATGTAAATCTGACGCTCCACCAGGTGGTTGCGCAGGTAGAGCTGGTCGAGCATGCCGGTGAGCCGTCCATACAGCCGCTGGGCGGCGGTCTGATTGTTGGGTGTATAGGAGAGATGGATCTGTCCCTGGCCATCCACCGTCACCCGGTTTTCGGGAGCCGGCAGATCTTCTGAGGAGATCCAGAAGTCGAGGGCATGCTCTGCGATCTTGTCCATCGACCAGCCGGGCATCAGGAAGGTTTCCAGCGGCGCATAGCCCTTCATGATGATGCCGTTGGTCTTGCCGGTCATCTGGATGTTGCCCATCGGGTAGTCGAAGTCGGCATCCCCCAGGTACCAGTCGTTGATCGTGATCGTCTTCTGAAACACGGTGGTATTCGGCTCATGGGCCAGGGCCACCATGGCCTTGCTGTTGTGGTACATGTAATTGCGCCCCACCTGGTCTGAGCCGTTGGCCAGGCCGCGCGGGTGCCTGTCATTGGCCGACATCAGCAGCAACCGGGCGCTGTTGGCCGCACCACAGCTCACCACCACCACGTCACCGCTCACGGACATCGGCTCTCCATCGCGCTCCAGCTTCACCGCCTGAACCGTCTGTCCCGACGCATCCGTGACCAGCTGCCGCACATGGGCACGGGTCAGCAACGACACATTCGGGGCTGCCAACGCCGGCCGCATCCCCAGCACGTCGGCATCAGATTTGGCATGCATCAAGCAGGGGAAGCCATCGCAGCAGTTGCACTTGCGGCAGCGACTGAAAGGCAGGTTGGCCTCATCCAGCATCACGCCACTGGGGGCGTGGGAAGGATGCAGACCCGCGGTCCGCAGATCATCCACCAGCTTCTGGATGCGGGGCTCGTGGGCGATCGGGGGATGGGGGTAGGGCCCACTGCAGGGGGGCTCGGTGGGGTCTTCACCGCGCAGGCCATGCACGTGGTACATCTCCTCGGCCCGCTGGTAGAAGGGCTCGAAATCGCTGTAGCGCAGGGGCCAGGCCGGCGAGATGCCGTCAAAGTGCACCAGCTTCTCGAAATCCTGCTGACGCAGGCGGAAATGGGCGGCGCCATACATCTTGGTGGCACCGCCCACGAAGTAATGACTGCCGGGCTGGAATGGCTTGCCGTCTTTGTCAAACCAGGTGTCCTTGGACAGGTAGCGGCCCTTCTGGAACACCTCTTCGGCATCCCAGTTCTGGGGTTCCTGGGGCAGCCAGTCGCCCCGCTCCAGCACCAGGATCTTCAGACCACTGGGTGCCAGGTGGCGCGCCAGGGTGCCCCCACCAGCCCCACTGCCGATGATCACCACATCAAAGTGGGCCCCATCGGCCACCTCCAGCTGGGCAGGAGCGGGCAAGGGGGAGATGGCCAGGGAAGGGCCGGGCAGCTCGCTGAAACGGTTGGGATGGGCCATGGCTGGGCAGGAGGGAGAGATCGATGGGGGTGGGCTGGCGATCCCGAGTGTTATCCGGTGGGATAACGGCTCAATTGATTGATCATCTTGGCCACCACGGCACTCCAGCCGGTCTGGTGCGAGGCACCCACACCGCGGCCGTTATCACCATGGAAATACTCGTTGAACAGAAGCAGATCGCGCCAGTGGGGGTCGCTTTGAAACAGGTCCACATCGCCGTTGAAGGCCCGGCGGCCTGAGGCATCACGCCGGAAGATTCCAACGAGACGCTTCTGCAGCTGCAGCGAGGCATCCCAGAGGTTGATCCAGTTGCCCGAGCGGGTGGGGAACTCCACCTTGAGGCTGTCGCCATAGAAGTGGGCAAACTTCTGCAGCGATTCGATCAGCAGGAAATTGATCGGCATCCACACCGGCCCACGCCAGTTGGAGTTGCCACCAAACATGGCTACCGGACTGTCAGCGGGGCTGTAGCGCAGCTCCTCGCTGTCCGAGCCCTCGGTGTAGCGGTAGGGATGGTCCTCATACACCTTCGATAGGGCCCGGATGCCATAGGGCGAGAGGAACTCGTCCTCATCGAAGAGGCGCTGGCAGATGCGCCGCAGGCGATCCTCCGGCACCAGGGTGAACAGCAGGCGATCGTTGTGCCAACGGCCCAGATTGGCCTGCAGCCAGGTGGGAGTGGTGCGCTCATGCACAAACCAGGCCAGGCTCTTGAGCACATCCAGCACGGGCAGGCGCTCCACCGTCTCCACGTCGAAGCTGGCCACCGCCAGCAGCGGAATCAGACCCGACACCGAACGGGTACGCAGAAAATCCGTGCTCCCATCGGGACGCTTGATCACGTCGTAATAGAAACCATCCTGCTCATCCCAGTTGAGATAACCACGGCTGAGGGGCGCATTGAGGGTGAGGGCGAGCTGTACGAAGTCGTAGACGAATCGCTCACACAGGTCAGCGTATTCAGCCTGATCGCGACTGAGCTCCACCGCAATGTTCAGCAGGTTGAGGCTGAGCGACGCCATCCAGGCGGTGCCATCGCACTGCAGGATGTGACTCCCATCCGAGAGGGGGAACCGCCGGTCGAACACGGCGATGTTGTCGAGGCCGAGGAAGCCCCCCTCGAACACGTTGTCACCGGAGCGATCGTTGCGATTGGCCCACCAGCCATATTCGAGCAGCAGCTTGCGCAGGGCAGAGCGCAGATAGGCGAAATCGGCCGTGCCCTCTGCCTGCTTGCGCTCTATCTGGAAGATGCGCATCACCGCCCAGGCCCCGATCGGCGGATTGGGATCGGAGAGGGCCCACTCGTAGGCAGGCGTCTGGGCGTTGGGGGAGGTGTAGTGGGGCGTGCGCAGCAGCATCGACTGCTGCTTGGCGGTGGTCGGGTCCACAACCGCGAACGACACGGCATGGAACATCAGGTCCCACTG
>Ga0169931_10004556_pt1 | contig 21517 bp, 22 predicted proteins | sample Kivu_15m_20L_FD_129675 | JGI IMG/M metagenome (GOLD analysis project Ga0169931, IMG submission 129675) | Freshwater microbial communities from Lake Kivu, Western Province, Rwanda to study Microbial Dark Matter (Phase II) - Kivu_15m_20L... | ecosystem: Environmental > Aquatic > Freshwater > Lake... | reverse complement strand
TGTTTCTGGGCCTGGTTCAAGATCGTCACCCTCGCACCGGCCGGGGTATCGGCCTTGGGAACCCTCCTCATCCCGGTGGTGGCGGTCTTCAGCGGGATGCTCGTGCTCGGCGAACGCCCCGCCGCGACCGACTTGGCGGCCCTCGCCCTGATCCTCGGTGCCCTGGCCACGGTGGTGGTACCGGGTCACCGCCCGGAGGCGGAATCCGCTCAAGCTGCCGGTGATCGTTCCGTTAACTGATTCGCTCCGCGATTGCGCGTGGCGACCGGTCGCTCTTTCGGGGTCGGGGGCCCATTGCGCTGGCGCGGCGCGATTTCCCAGAGGACGATTCCGAGACTTCACCCATGCGCCTGCGCGCCCGTTTCGCCACCGCCTGCCTCGCCGCTCTCGTCACTTCGGGTGGCTCGGTGGCACATGCGCAGGACGCGGTCTACCGCTGCCTGAGCGAGGACGGCGTGCCCCTGTTCACCAATGTCCCCGGCGATCGTCGCTGCACGGTGTTCTTGCAGGCTCCGCGTCGCGAGGCGCAGGCGAGCCCGGCCCGTGCGACCAGGGCGGCGCTCACCGATCGCAGGTCACGCCATCCGGCGGCCGACCGTCGCCAGGAGTTCGACGAGCACGTCCTCGCCGCGGCAAAGCAGCACGACGTCGAGCCTGCCCTCATCCATGCCGTCATCTCCGCCGAGTCGGCCTACAACCCCAAGGCCACCTCCGGCAAGGGCGCACGCGGCCTGATGCAGCTGATCCCGGAGACCGGAGCACGTTACGGGGCCAAGGACCTGCTCGACCCGAAACAGAACATCGATGCCGGAACGCGCTACCTCAAGGACCTGATGGCGATGTTCGGCCAGGACCTCCGCCTGGCTGTTGCGGCCTACAACGCCGGGGAAGGGGCGGTGCTGCGCTACGGCACCATCCCGCCCTATGCCGAGACCCGCGCCTACGTGCCGCGGGTGCTCGCCTACTACCGTCGCTACCGCGACGCCTCAGCCGCCGCCCAGAGCCGGGTTCAGCGCGCCAGCCGGCCGAGCTGACGGGCACATCCGGGCCACTCATCAGCCCGAGGAGAGTCACGGTCTTCGGCGGAGCGGCCTGCACTTGTCCCCCATGTCCAAGCCGTTGCCTTTCCCGGCGCAGGCCTGCGCGACGGCTTCGCACATCCGGCAACACGATTCGTTCCCCCAGCGGAAGCGGGCATACTGCTGTTCCAGCTCCAGGCACCCGGCCTCGTGACTGACGCGGCGCAGGGGTCCGGTCAGGACGACCGGCATTTCCGGCAGGCCGCCATGACGTTCGGAGGAATCGTAATGCGCACCGGGATGTTTCTGCTCTTGGGCGGCGCTGTGCTGGGCAGTGGCGCGACTGCTGCCACGCCCGAGGACATGCTTGCCGCCTACCGTGCAGCGGCCGCCACGACCCCTGGTTTCGCGGGGTTCTCCAGCGAACGCGGAAAACAGTTCTATCTGCGCCGGCACCAGGGGCCGAACGGGGAGCACGCCTGCGCCTCCTGCCATGGCCAGGACCCGACACAGACGATGTCCGGCCACGGCGGCAGCCTCCGCGCCGAGTGCCCAGCCTGCCACATCACGCCCCCGGACCCCTCCGGACCGCGCCCCGGTGCGCGCACCGAGATCCTGCCGCTGGCGCCGGCGGCCAACCCGGCACGATTCACCGATCCGGACCACACCGAACTCTGGTTCGACGTCAATTGCTTCTATGTGCTGGGGCGGACCTGCACGGCAGGCGAAAAAGGCGACCTGCTGCAGTATCTTCTGAGCCTCGGCAACGGCGCACCCAGGCCGGCGCCCACCACCCCATCCCGATGACGAGGAGCCCCCCCCGATGATCCGCGCCTTTTTCGCCACCCTCACGCTGCTTGTGCCGCTCACCGGGCACGGCATGACCCCGGAAGACATCATCGCCGTGCTGCGCGATCCGGTGCACAGCACCGGCAACGTCGCCGATGCCGTCGACGAGGCCACGGGAGCGCGCGGCTGGATGAATCCCGACATGAAGCCGATCCAGGAGGGCAAGGTCGTCGGCCGCGCCGCCACTGCCCTGATGAGACCAGTGCTGCGCAACGACCCGCGCAATTACACGAACCACCTGCTGGAGATCCTCGACCAGGCGGCACCCGGCAGCATCCTCGTCTACGTGATGCAGGACGGGCTCGACATCGCCGCCATGGGCAACCTCATGGCCACCACCGCGAAGGTGCGCGGCCTCGAGGCAGCGGTGATCGACGGCGCGGTCCGGGATATCACCGAAATCCGCCAGATCGGTTTCCCGGTATGGTCGCGCCGGATCAGTCCGGCGACATCCGTGGGGCGCATGATCAGCGTGGACAAGCAGATTACGGTGCAGTGCGGCGGGATTACAGTCACGCCCGGCGACTACATCGTGGCCGACGCCGATGGCGTGGTGGTCGTGCCCCAGGCTGCCGCGGAGCGCGTGGTGGAACTGCTGCGCCAGTACGCCGACAAGGAAACCCGGATGATCACGATCATCCAGGAACAGAAATCGATGCTGAAAGCGCTGGAGATCTACAATCGATACTGATCACCGTTAAGCGCAGGACGTCCGCGCAACCATGATGTCAGTTCGGATTCTGCCTGCTGCTCCAGGCGGGGCGCAGGCTGCTGCCGGTCACCCCCGCAGGCGCCTGTTGCTCGGCGCCCTGGGCACTCTGCTGGCGGGCCGGCAGACGCTGGCCGCCCCCGGCCCCACGCCCACGCCGCCCCAGATGCAGGGACCCTTCTATCCCCTCACCCTGCCGCTGGATCAGGACAACGATCTGGTGCAGGTGGCCGGACGCCAGGGGCTGGCCCACGGCGTCATCACCGAAGTGGCCGGCCGGGTGCTCGATCCGGCCGGTCAGCCCATTCGTGGGGCGCGGATCGAAATCTGGCAGGCCAATGGCCACGGACGCTACCACCACCCGGACGACGACTCACGCGCGCCCGTCGACCCCCTCTTCCAGGGCTTCGGTCACACCGTGACCGACACGCAGGGGGGCTACCGGTTCAGGACGATCCGGCCCGTCGCCTATCCCGGGCGGGCACCGCACATCCACTTCGCGGTGGTGCTCGCAGGCGGGCGCACCTTCCACACGCAGATGTATGTGGCGGGAGAACCTGCCAACCGGAGCGACTTCCTGCTCAATGCGATCCCGGACCGCCGCCAACGCGAGGCTCTCATCGTGCCGCTGCACCCCTCTTCCACGGGCAACAGCCGCCTGGCAGGTCGCTTCGACATCGTCCTCGGAGCCGGCAAGCCCCATGGAGGCGAGTGATGGAGGGCGATCCCGAGGCCTTCGAAGCGATCCTGCACAAGCTGGCGGCGCTGCGCATCGAGCACCGCGACCTCGATCAGGCAATCGCGCGGCTGTCGGAGACGCCGCTGCACGACGAACTGCAGCTCAAGCGCCTGAAGCGGCGCAAGCTGCTGCTGAAGGACCAGCTGTCCTGGCTCGAGCGACAGCTGGACCCGGACACGCCCGCCTGAGCGCGTCGCCGGCCGGCGGCGGACGATCAGCGCGGAACCTTGTAGTACTTTTCCGCGAGGTACTCGGTCACGCTGTCGATGTCGTAGCCGGTCCAGCGCAATCGGGCATTGTTCTGCCAGCGCGTCACCTGCTGCAGCACCTCGCCATAGGTGTTGGCGATGCGGTCGGTGCGGCCGTAAAGCTCGGGCGAGTGACACATGATGCAGAAGGTGTCGTGCAGCGCCTGGCCACGCTCGAGGTCCCCGGCAAACCCGGCGGGGGTACCGAGCGCGAGGCAGGCGCCCAGGGCCGTTGCCAGGAGGGTGTGCTTGCGTGACATCGTCGATTTGGTCATGTTCATATCCTCTGGGACTGTACGGACCGGCCGGCGGCGTGCCTGCACGGGACCACGGCTCTGCGCGACACCGGCACCGCGGCGCGAACTGTCATTGAAACCTCCGGCCAGTGGAGCACTCGAAGCTCCGTGATGTCTACACGTAGCCTCTTTCCCCGGCTGCTGCTTGCCGCCGCAGTCATCGGCGTCTGCAGCCAGATTGCGGTTAATGCCCTGATCTTTCTCGAGGGCGCCTGGCACGGACCCGAGGGTGCCCGCGCGTCCGTGGCGGGCGCCATGTTCGCCCCATTCGCCCTGGTGGCCCTCGCGCTGCCTCTTGCGGCGGCACCCATGGCGACGCGGTTCTTCCCGCACCGGCCAGCCCTGGCGGTACCGGCCCCCTCGGCTGCGCTGGTGATCTGGCTGCTGGCGGAAACCGGGGTGGCGGCGGCGCGCGCCGCCGCCGACCTCCCACCGCTCGGCTCTCCGTTCATGCTGCACGCGCTGATGAGTTTCCACGCCCTGGCCACCGGCTTTCTCATGCGCAGGGCCTGAGCGCGACCATTGACCACCCCCGCCGCGGGACGCCTGCGCCGGCAGCCGGCCTCCCATGCAACCGCCCCCTGCAGGAGCACCATACGCCATGAACTCCCCCGATCCGGCACGACATCGCCACACCGCCCGGGCCCTCGCAGCGCTGACCCTCATGGCGGTTCTGGGAGGCTGTGCAACGGTACAGCGTCGCCCGCCCCTCACCCTGGAAGAAGTCGTCACCATGGCGAAGAACGACATGCCGGCCGCGCAGATCATTCGCAGCATGGACGAATCTCGCACGGTGCTGGCGCTCAGCGGCTCGCAGTACGCCGGGCTGCGCCAGCAGGGGGTTGCGGACGAGGTGTTGGACCACATCCAGAAGCGCCATCTCGAGGCGGTCGAGATGGACGCCAGGTTCAGGCAGCAGCAGTTGTATTGGGGCTGGGGTTGGGGTTGGCCCCCGCCGCCCGCCTTCCCGGCGCGGCCATTCCCCGGGCGTTGGCCTTACTGGTATTGACGATGGTGCAGGCGACGCACGCGTGACGACGCCGCCTGGCCTGTCAGGCGCCGCCGCCCGGCTGCACCGCGCGCGACCGCCACGCCTCGAGCATCGCACGCCCGTTGACGATCAGCAGAGACAGCAGGACGCCCGCCAATCCGACCAGCAGCCGCCAGGTGACGGGCTCGCCGAGGACCACGGCACCGAGCAGCATCGCGGCGATGGGGTTGAAGGTGACGGCCAGCGCAACACGCGAGGGCACCGTGTGCTCCAGGGCCCAGATCCACAGGAAGAAGGTGAAGGCGCCGCCGAAGGTCATGAGATAGGCCATGGCGCCCCATCCGGCCGGACTGATCGCGGCGAACGCCCCGAAATCGCCAGCCCACAGCATCGCCCCGGCGATGGCGACGGCACCCGCAGGAATCATGACCGACGCGGCCACCATGGCCTTGTAGCGCCTCAGCGCATAGCTGGCGGCGACGTTGTAGAGCGAGCCCGAAACGCTGGCGCCGAACATGAAGAGGTCGCCCTTCCAGGCTGCAGCACCGCCACCGCCCAGCCGATCGCCCAGGGCCACGGCGACCGCCGCCAGCGCCAGCAAGCCACCGAACACCTTGACCGAGGTCAGGCGTTCGCGCCCCACCATCGAGGACAGCAGCAAGGTAAGCAGCGGCTGTGTCGAGAGCACCAGGGCCGCCCGCCCCGCCGGGATGTGGGACAGGCTCATGGTGAAGAGCCAGGGAAAAAGCGCGAACTGGACCAGCCCCAGCCCAACCACAACCGGAAGGTCCCGGGCGGCGACCCGGACCGGCATGCGCCACAGGGTCACCGTCAGCACGATCGCTGCGGCGCCGAGGAAGCGCAGCAGGATGGTCGGCAGCACGCCGGCTTCCGGCACCACGAACCGGGTGGCGACGATGGCGGAACCGCCAAGCGTGCTGGAGGCGATGGCTGCCAGCACGGCGAGCAGAGCCGTGGGCAGGGACTTCAAGACCCCCACCCACCGGGGTTGCCGACCCGGATGGCGCACCGACCGCCGCGCCGATGTTCCGGGTCGGGCGACACGGTCGCTATGACTGGTCGGTGACCGCGCCCCGGGAGGCAGTCGACACCAGCTTGATGTACTTGCCCATCAAACCGCGCTTGTAGCGCGGCTCCGGGGCTTGCCAGGCGGCCCGGCGACGCCCCAGTTCCTCGTCCGAGATGTTCACCTGGATGAGCAGCTGGTGTGCATCGATGGTGATGGAGTCGCCGTCCTGAACCAGGGCGATGGGCCCGCCAACGAAAGCCTCGGGCGCCACGTGACCCACCACCATGCCCCAGGTGGCTCCGGAGAACCGCCCGTCGGTGATCAGGCCGACCGACTCGCCCAGACCCTGCCCGATCAGGGCAGAGGTCGGCGCCAGCATCTCCTGCATGCCCGGGCCGCCCTTCGGACCTTCGTAGCGGATGACCACCACGTCGCCCGCCTTGACCTTGCCGGCGACGATCGCCTCCATGGTCTCGTTCTCGGAATTGAACACCCGCGCCGGGCCGGTGATCTTCGGGTTTTTGAGGCCCGTGATCTTCGCCACACAGCCCTCGGGAGCCAGGTTGCCCTTCAGGATGGCGAGGTGGCCCTGCGCGTACATCGGGTCGTTCCACGGCCGGATGACGTCCTGGTCATCACGACGCACCGGATTCAGGGCCGCCAGTTCTTCGCCCATGGTCCGGCCGGTGATGGTCATGCAGTCGCCGTGCAGCAAGCCGTGGTCGAGCAGCATCTTCAGCACCACCGGCACGCCGCCGGCACGGTGGAAATCCACCGCGACGTACTTGCCTGAGGGCTTGAGATCGCACAGCACCGGCGTGCGCAGGCGCACGCGCTCGAAATCGTCGATGGTCCAGTCGACCTCGGCCGCCGAGGCAATGGCCAGATAGTGAAGCACCGCATTGGTCGAACCACCGGTGGCCATGATGAGGCTGGCGGCGTTCTCGATCGACTTGCGGGTGATGATGTCACGCGGCCGCAGCCCCTTGGCGATCGCCTGAACAAGGACCTTGGCCGACTCCGCCGCCGAGTCGGCCTTCTCGGGATCCGGCGAGGCGATCTGGGACGAACCCAGCAGGCTCATGCCCAGCGCCTCGAAGGACGAGGACATCGTATTGGCGGTGTACATGCCGCCGCAGGCGCCGACGCTCGGACAGGCGTTGCGCTCGATGCCGTCATAGTCCTCCTTCGACATCTTGCCGGCGGTCAACGCACCGACCGCCTCGAACGCGCTGGCGATGGTGAGGTCCTGCCCCTTCCAGCGCCCCGGCTTGATGGTGCCGCCGTAGACGTAGATCGCGGGGACGTTCATGCGCGCGATCGCCATCATGCCACCAGGCATGTTCTTGTCGCAGGCGCCGATGACCAGCACGCCGTCCATCATCTGACCGTTGGTGGCGGTCTCGATGGCGTCCGCGATGACCTCCCGCGAGACCAGCGAGTACTTCATGCCTTCCGTTCCCATGCCAATGCCGTCGGTGACGGTGGGAACGCCGAAGGACTGCGGCATCGCCCCCTCGGCGCGCAGCACCGCCATGGCGCGGTCCACCAGGGGCTGGATACCGGCATTGCAGGGGTTCATGTTGGAGTGCCCGTTGGCCACGCCGACGATGGGCTTCTGGAAGTCCTCGTCGCCGAACCCGACCGCGCGCAACATGGCGCGATTGGGCGCCCGGGCGACGCCATTGGTGATGAGCTTGGAACGCCAGTTGTCGGCCATGGGGTTTCTCCTGGAAATCCGCGGTTGCAATGGAGCGTCGCGCCGTGAGGTCGGGACGTGTGGGCCGGGAGTGTGCCGATCCGCCATCCCGCCGTCCAATATATTGTTTCTCGAACTCTGATACTTTTGCCCTATGAATCTTGAACTTCGCCATCTGCGCTATTTCCTCGCCGTTGCCGAGGAACTCCACTTCGGCCGGGCAGCGCAGCGGCTCAACATGTCGCAGCCCCCGCTGTCGATCCAGATCCGGACACTGGAAGAAATCGTCGGCGCGGCCCTGTTCCTGCGCACGCAGAGGCGGGTGCAGCTGACGCCGGCGGGTGAAGTCCTCATGGCAGAGGCCCGCGACATCCTGGCCCGCGCCCAGAAAGCACTCGACACGGCCAGAAGCGCTGGCCGTGGCGAGATCGGGCACCTCACCATCGGCTTCGTCAGCGTCGCGGACTACAACGTCCTGCCGCCGATTCTGCGAGAGCTCCGGGCACGCGCCCCCGGCGTGAGGCTGAGCCTGCGGGAGGCCACCACCGACGTCCAGCTGCAGGCCCTCATGGAGAGGTCCATGGACGCGGGCTTCGTGCTGCCACCGGTGGACCATCCTGCCCTGGACTACCGGCGCATTCACCGTGAACCCTTCCTCGCGGCCTTGCCTCAGCATCATCCCCTGGCAGCGGAGACGGGCCCGCTGGCGCTGGCCCGGCTGGCCGACAGCCCCTTCGTGCTGACGCCACGCTCGCACGCACCGCGACTGCACGACGACATCGTGTCATTCTGCAAGCGCTGCGGCTTCAGTCCGCGAGTGGACCAGGAGGCGGTGCAGATGCAGACCGTGGTCTCCCTGGTCTCGGCCGGCATCGGCGTCGCACTCATCCCGGCCTCATTGCGCCACCTCGGCCGCACCGGGGTGGTCTACCGGCCGCTGGCAGAGACGAGCCCGCTCACGGAGCTGGGCGTCGCGTGGCGACGCGGAGATACGCGGGCCTCGCTCAACATGCTGCTGGAAGTCACCGCCGGTTTCTCGCCCGGCGATCTCGGGGAGGAATCGTGAGCACCCCGCGCGAATGCACCCGTCACCTGGACGACGAGTCGGCCACCATGGCGCTGGGGCGCGATCTCGCCCTCGGCATCGATGAAGGCCTGCAACTGCATCTGCACGGCGACCTGGGCGCGGGGAAGACCACTCTGGTACGCGGGCTGTTGCGGGCCCTGGGTTTCGAGGGCCGTGTGAAAAGCCCAACCTTTACCCTGGTTGAACCTTACGAGCTTTCCAAGTTATCCTTATACCACTTTGATTTTTATAGGTTCGAGCACCCCGATGAACTCCGCGCCGCGGGCTTGCTGGAGTTTTTCGGCACATCTGCCGTTTGTATAGTGGAGTGGCCGGAAAAAGCGCAGGCGCACCTGCCTGCACCGGACCTCGAGATCTGGCTCCGGGCGACCGACAAAGGCGGCCGTTCGGCCTGCCTGATTGCCGACACCGAGAGAGGCGCACGTTGGCTGAAAGCACTTCCCACATGATCCGCCGGGGTCTGGCGGCGCCGGCGATGCGCTGGCTGCTGGCCGTGGTCCTGTCGACTGCGGCAGGGTCAGGCAATGCCGCACAGTTCAGCGTCGTGCATCTGACCACGCAGCAGGAGGCGACGCGCATCACCATCGAGTCGGACCAGCCTCTGACCTACCGTCTGTTCCGCATGGGCGACCCGGCGCGGCTGGTGCTCGACCTCGAGCAGGCCACCGACCTGCGCGCCCTCGAGAGCCTGGCGAGCCAGGTAGGCGGGGCCCACCCGCATATCCGCAGCGCGCGTGTCGGGCGTTTCAAGCCCGGTGTGGCCCGCGTCGTGTTCGACCTTCGGGTGGAGGTCGAATCCCAGGCTAGGCAGATGCCGGTGAACGCGGGCAGCCACCGCCTTGTCGTCGACATCCGGGATTCCTCGGCAGGCGACCCCATCATGGCGCTGCTGGCGCGCGGTGACTCCGATACGCCGGCGGCACCCTCCGCGCCGTTGCCGCCGCAGGCGGCTGCCTCCACCAAGGTGGCACCGGTTCAGGGCAACGCCACCGGGAGCCCGCCTCCACGTCCTGCGGCCACAGCCGAGCCTGCAGTGACCGGTCCCCGCAAAGCGGGCGCGGAGTCAGCCCCGCCGGTCGAACGCGCCCCGGGTTCCGACCAGCCGGCACCGGCGCGCCCTCCCGTGGCGACCGCGCCCCCCTATCAGCCCCCCGTCGAACGACTCATCACGGTGGCCATCGACGCGGGCCACGGCGGAGCGGATCCCGGTGCGCGAGGCGCCAGCGGCAACTACGAGAAGGTGGTGACCCTCGCCATCGCACGCAAGCTTAAGGATGTCATCGATCAGATGCCCAGCATGCGCGCGGTACTGATCCGCGACGGCGACTACTTCATCCCGCTGCACCAGCGCGTGATCAAGGCCCGCAACGTGCAGGCCGACCTGTTTGTCTCCATCCACGCCGACGCCTTCATCAAGCCACACGCGAAAGGCTCCTCGGTGTTCGCGCTGTCGGAGCGGGGCGCCACCTCGGCGGCTGCGCGCTGGCTGGCGAAAAAGGAGAACGAGGCCGACCTCATCGGCGGCGTGAACATCGATGTCGCAGATCCCAACCTCAAGCGCGTGTTGCTCGACCTATCGCAGACCGCGACCATCAACGACAGCCTCAAGCTCGGTCGGGCAGTGCTTGGCGAGATAGCGAACGTCAATTCCCTGCACAAGCCGCACGTCGAACAGGCCGGGTTTGCCGTGCTCAAGGCGCCTGACATCCCCTCGATCCTGGTGGAAACGGCCTTCATCAGCAATCCGGAGGAGGAGGCGCGCCTCACCGACGAGGATTATCAGACGACCCTGGCAAATGCGATTGCGAACGGTATCCGTCGCTACTTCGCCAGGAATCCGCCACTCGCCCGGGGACGAACGGCACGCTCGGACTCGTCCGCCTTCACGCCTGCGCTGCCGGTCCCGGAGCACGGCGTCCTCGAAGTGGCAGACCTGACCCTGCTCAAGCCCGCCACGTCGCTCGATGCGACCAGAAGCGGTTTCCAGCGGGCTGCCTTCTCACGCGCGGGGAACGCGCCGACGCCGTCGACGCATGCGGCTGGCGGCACCAGTCCGAAGCTGGCGGCACCGGCCCGTCAGGCAACCAGCGCGGCCAGATCCAAGGCAGTCCCCGGGAAGCAGCCGCGCGCCAGGCCGGTTGAACCGGCAAAGCGTGATGGTTACATCGCCGACTGCAAGGGCTCCCGCAAAACGGACAACGGCGGCTGCGCGCCCCGCCCGGTGAGCCATAAACGGGCCGTCGGCGGGTTGCGCTGAACACATGATCGCCGGCCTTCTGCTGGCCGCCGGCGCCGGGCGCCGGTTTGGCGGTGGCAAGCTCCTCCATCCCTATGGTCGGGAGCGGACGCCGCTGGCGCTCGTGTCGTATCGCCGGCTGCGCGCGCTGCTGCCCAGGGTGCACGTGGTCCTGCGCCCGGGCGAGCCGGAACTCGAGCGGATGTTCACCCTGGAAGGCGCCAGCCATTCCGTGTGCGAGGATGCGCCTCTCGGTATGGGGTTCAGCCTCGCCTGCGGCGTGGCAGCCACGCAGGATGCTTCCGGATGGCTGGTCTCCCTCGGTGACATGCCGGAGATCCAGCCAGCGACGGTTCAGGCGGTGTGCGGGGCTCTCGAATCCGGCGCCTCGATCGTCATCCCCTGCCATCAGGGGCGACGAGGCCATCCGGTCGGTTTCTCAGGAGAGCATCGCGCCGCCCTGCTCGCCCTGGAGGGCGATGAAGGGGCTCGACGGGTGGTTCGCGCACTGGCTGACCGGGTGCTGGAACTTGCCGTCGATGACCCGGGCGTGCTCGCGGATATCGATACGCGAGATGATCTGCAACGTCTGGAACGCGAGGCCGGCGTCATCGGCTGAGCCCTCCCCGCAGGGATGCCGTCAGGGCGTCAGCGTGAGTGCAGACAACTGCCCGCCGAGCGACAGGTCGGCGCGGAAGGGGCGTGCCGCGTTGCGCAATTCCGCGACGGCGTGCCCCCGCACCCGAAGCGCGTCTCCGACCTCCATCGCACCGCTCGCCTCCAACGCCCCGGCCTGCAGACGCAGGTCCCGGAACAGGACACGTCCCGGGTTGAGCGAAAAAGAGCCACGCAACTGGTCGAACCTCGTCTGCCCACCGTGCAGGACAGCGCCGGGGGCAGCCTGAAGGGCACGAGCCAGGTCGACGCCGTGCAGCGCGCCACCGCGGATGGTGAACTCGCCCCACGCGGCCAGATGGGAGAACAGACCGGCGAGGGCATCGGCTTTCGTCGAGAACCCACCGCGGGCCTCCAGAACACCGCTGGCCGTGGCTCCGGTACCCGCGGCCGCCAGCATGCCGCGCGCATCCATGCGCTCGAGAGTGTAGTCACCGGTCGCGGCCCAACCACGGGCCCAGTCGACATCCCCCCATCCCTTCATGACACCACCGTTGAAGACGCCGGTGAAGGAGCGGACCCGCAGCCGGCCGCCTGCCAGCAACGCGTCTGCCTGAAACTCGTCCAGCACCACCTTGGGTCCGAGCAGCGGTGTCCAGGCGTGCGCCAGGACCCCGATCTCCAGCCCTGCCTTGCCTGGCTGGAACATGGCCTTGACCGCTCCATCGGCTGTCGCAATCCGGCCGTTCGCCAGCCCGCCATCCGCGCCTAGATGAAACTCGCCATCCAGCGCGGGCAGTTCGATGCCGGGCACGCCCAGGCGCGCCCCGAGCAGTTCGATGACATCAAACTCCGGATGGCGGCGTTCGGGCGAGACCGCAAACCAGCGCAGCATGGCCGGAACCGAGCCGACATCTGCGCTCGCCCCTTCGACCACGACACGCTTCACACGGATGACGTCGCTGAGGATCGTGCCAGGCTCCGGGCGCAAACGCATCACATCGGCGCGCAACTCGCCCCCCTTGCCGACCACCACCTGATCCAGACGCAACTCGATCGCCGGCACCAGAGAGACCCGCACACTGCCGATCGACACCGTATCTCCGATACGCTGCGACAGCGCGCTCTCGAGCCGCGCGGCCACTAACGGCAGGGGCAGGAACTGAAGCCCGCCGAGGAGAAAGGCCAGCACCAGCAGCGTCATGCCCGCGCGCAACAGCGAGCCCTTCCACCACACGGGCTCCTCGCGGGCTTCGGCGCGCCTCTCGGCACTGCGCTCCCGCTCCTTCTCTGCGATCTGGGCGCGCATCTGGGCAAGTGCCTGCGCACGCTTGATGCGCTCGCCCTCCAGACGATCCTGTTCCGCCCGGTGCCGGACGAGCGCCTCGTGCTGTGCCGCCGCTGCCGCCTCGGCGCTCCGCCGGGCCTGCTCAGCCTCTCGGCCCGCCTTCTCCTGCGCCGCCCGACGCAGTTCGTCCTCGCGCGCCTGCCGGGCCGACTCTTCGGCGGCGCGGCGCGCGGCAGCCTCCCGCGTCCTGACCTCGGCCTGGGCCCTGGCAGCCGCCTCGGCCTCCGCCCGGGCAACCGCCTGCCGGGCCGCCTCCTCCATGCGGCTGCGTTGTTCGATCTCCGCAATTTCGCGGCGCAGCTGTTCTTCCTCCAGCGCCAGCCCGCCTCCGGCCACAGGGGCGGCTGCGGCAGGGTGTGCGGCAGCGGCCTGCGCCACCGGGCGCTGCGCTCCCGCCGGGGACGGCTCGGCACGCACAGGCGCAAGCAGTTCCTGAACAGGCGGCTCATCTTCAGCATCGAGCTCGGACAGCACAAGGCGCGACAAGGCATCGCGCTGGGCGTCCTCGGAGCGTTGAAGCGACACAGCGCCTGAGGCAGGCGGCGCACCGACGACACCACCGGTCGGCGTTGCCACAGGCGCCGGCTCGGGGTCGGGGTCGGACGATCCCATGCCCGCAAGGAGCGCCTCGAGCTGCGCCTCCACGTCGTCCAGGGCGGCGCTGGTTGACTGGGCGACCCGCGACGCAGGCGCGGACGGTTCGATCGGTGGCTGCTCCTCATCCGGACGCGACGCCGGAAGCAGTCCCTGTCTTGCCATCTCACGCTGAATCAATTGCTCGATATCGCCCATGAACTCTGCCTCGGCCGGCGCCTGAACCGAGGATGACCCTCGTTCCTGCGGCTGTTCCGGCATCGTCATAACGGCAGGTGGAGCGTCTTTCTGCAGGTCAATGCTGGTATCAGCATGCGACAAAACACCGGCAGACCGGTCTGCGGGCGGCAAGACTGCTGCCGTGGCGACGCGAGGGTCGGCAGGATTCGGCAGCATCGCGCGCGGAAGGAGACGGTCCTGTGGTGTCTGGCTCGGGGCTGGCGCCTCCGGTACGCAGGCGCCCGGCGGCGGCGGGGCTGCGGGCCCGTCGTCCGTCGTGGTCCGGGGTGGTTCCACGAGCGACAGCCGCGCGCCACCTTCGCGCCCGGTGGCCCCGGAGATTTCCTTGATGAAGCCGAGTTCGCTCAGTTCCTGCAGCTGATGCTCCAGCATCTGCACGGACATCAGCGACAGGCGCCGCTCGAGGTCGCTCAGCGTGGTGCGGCCATCGACGGCCGCCAGCAGGCCGTGCGCCTCGGGCGAGAGGGCACGCGAGCGGTGGCGGACCTGCATCAGGCCCTTGCCGGTCTTCGCGTAAAGTACCGCCTTTTTCACGCCCTCACTCCACCTGTCGAATCAAGGTTGGCAAAGCGGACCTGGTGCCAGGATGGCGATGTGCCCCACCCTGCCAGAAACGCCGGCAGGAAACGCCGCCCAGGCCCTCGCGACGACTGGGATTTCATTCCGCGAGTGTCGTGAAATCCAGGTCGCTGGGCATCGACCCGGCCGACCCCGGGTCTGCGCCCTTGCCCTGCGGCGCAGCCAGGGCTCTGATGAAGCCCATGTCGGCGAGCCGGCGCAAGCCGAGCATCACGCCACGCGGCACCCCGGCACCATGTGCATGCGCGAGCTCGTCCGCGGACCTGGCGCCATCCACCGCCACAAGCAGGAGCTGCAACTCTTCGGGCAGGGCGCGCGAGCGGCCCTCTGCCTGCAGGGCTCCCTTGGCGGTCTTCTCGTAGAGGATCTGGTTTTCCATGCCGGCGCGCTCATGACAACTTGCCTGTCATGGACGTCGCAAGCGATTGTCATGCCCAGCACCGTCGTGGCGGGATGCCGGGCGCTCCAGGCGCACCCGGGCTCTGGCGAGACCAGGCCGAGGGTATGGGGACGAGGACCCCTGGGAGGGTGACGGCGGGCTCACGCAGCGGCGAGGCGGAACCGATCGGGAGCATCGATGCTGCGGGGCCGTGCGCTCGCGCACGAGACGCCACATGGAGCGCGGGCGGCACTGCATCCGCCGCACCGCCCGAAGGATCGTGGAGGCGTGTCCCGGAGATTCGTCGGGACACGATCAGGCTCAGTCGATGGCCTTGACGATGTCTTCGATGACCTTCTTGGCGTCACCGAAGACCATCATGGTTTTATCCATGTAGAACAAAGGGTTGTCGAGGCCGGCATAACCTGCCGCCATGGAGCGCTTGTTGACGATCACCGTCCTGGCCTTGTGGGCCTCGAGGATCGGCATGCCGTAGATGGGGCTGCCTTTCTCGTGCGCGAGCGGGTTCACGACATCGTTGGCGCCCAGGATCAGAACGACGTCGGTGGTGCCGAAATCGCTGTTGATGTCCTCCATCTCCAGCACCTGCTCGTAGGGGATCTCCGCCTCGGCCAGCAGGACGTTCATGTGGCCGGGCATGCGACCGGCGACCGGATGGATGGCGTAACGTACCTGCACGCCCTTGGCCGTGAGCTTGGCCGCCATTTCCTTGACTGCGTGCTGGGCGCGCGCCACCGCCAGCCCATAGCCCGGCACGATGATGACGCTGTCCGCATTGCCCATCAGGAAGGCGGCATCGTCGGCACTGCCCGACTTGGCGGCCTTCTGCTGGCCGCCGGTGGCGGCCGCACCGGCTTCGCCACCGAACCCGCCGAGAATCACGTTGAAGAACGACCGGTTCATCGCCCTGCACATGATGTAGGACAGGATCGCACCGGACGAACCGACGAGGGATCCCGCGATGATGAGCATGGGGTTGTTGAGGGAGAACCCTATGCCGGCGGCGGCCCAACCCGAGTATGAGTTCAGCATCGACACCACCACCGGCATGTCGGCACCGCCGATCGGGATGATGATGAGCACGCCGATCACGAAGCTCAGCAGCAGCATCAGGAAGAACGCACCCCAGTTCCCGGTGAACATGAAGCCCAGGCCGAGCACCACGATGGCGACGCCGAGGAGCAGGTTCAGCATGTGCTGGCCCTTGAACACCACCGGTGCCCCCTGGAACAGACGGAACTTGTACTTGCCTGACAACTTCCCGAAGGCGATGACGGATCCGCTGAACGTGATGGCACCGATGGCAGCGCCAAGGAACAGCTCCAGGCGGTTGCCGGCCGGGATTGGGGCCCCTTTCTCGACGATCGAGAAGGCGTGGGGTTCGGCCACCGCCGCGACGGCGATGAACACCGCGGCGAGGCCGATCATGCTGTGCATGAAGGCCACCAGCTCGGGCATCTTGGTCATCTCGACGCGCTTGGCCATGACGGTGCCTACCGCACCGCCCACCACCAGGCCGAGCAGCACGTAGCCGATGCCCGTCGCAGGATCGGTCGCGAGCTTGAGGATCAGGCCGGCAGTGGTGAGCACGGCGATGGCCATACCCGCCATGCCGAAGCCGTTGCCGATGCGCGACGTGGTGGGATGGGACAGTCCCTTGAGCGCCTGGATGAAACAGATGGAGGCGACGAGGTACAACAGCGTGACAACATTCATGCTCATCGGGAGTTCTCCGCGTTGGTGGCGGGGCAGGAAGCGTGGGCGGAGGTTTTCACTTGCTGCCTCCGGCCGCGGGCCGTTCCTTCTTCTTGAACATTTCGAGCATGCGACGGGTGACGAGAAAGCCGCCGAACACGTTGACCGCTGCCAGAGCGACCGCGAGAACACCCATGGTCTTGCCCAGGCTGCCCTCGGTCAGCGCCGCCGCCAGCATCGCGCCGACGATGACGATCGCCGACACGGCATTGGTGACCGACATCAGCGGGGTATGCAGGGCGGGGGTGACGTTCCAGACCACGTGGTAGCCCACGTAGACCGCAAGAACGAAGATGATCAGATTGATGATGGTCGGGTTCAGGGTTTCCATGGAGTGCCTCCTCTTTCCCGTCACTTGCGGACCAGTTCACCGCCGATGCACGCCAGGGTGCCGGCGACGATCTCGTCCTCGCGGTTGAGATTGAAGGCGCCGGTCTTGGAGTCCAGCATCAGCGCCAGAAAATTGAGCAGGTTGCGCGAGTACAGCGCGCTCGCGTCCGCCGCCACCAGTGCCGGCAGGTTGGCGATGCCGACAAGGTGCACCCCGTGCCGGACGACCGTACGGTCGAGCTCGGACAACGGGCAGTTGCCGCCCTGCTCCACCGCCATGTCGACGATCACCGAGCCAGGACGCATGCTCTTGACCATGTCCTCGGTGACCAGCACGGGGGCGGGACGACCGGGAATGAGCGCAGTGGTGATCACGATGTCGGCCTGACGGATGCGCTCGGCGACCAGTTCCGCCTGACGCCTGCGGTAGTCATCGCCCATGTCTCGGGCGTAACCACCCTGGCCCTTGGCCAGTTCCTTCTCCGCGTCGGTCAGGGGAACCTCGATGAACTTGCCTCCGAGAGACTCCACCTGTTCCTTGGTTTCGGGCCGCACGTCGGTAGCCTCGACCACGGCTCCGAGGCGCTTGGCGGTCGCAATGGCCTGCAGTCCCGCCACGCCCACGCCCATGATCACAACCCGCGCCGCCTTGACGGTGCCGGCGGCAGTCATCAGCATGGGCATCAAGCGGCCGTAGGTGTTCGCGGCGATCATCACTGCCTTGTAGCCGGCGATGTTGGCCTGGGAGGACAACACGTCCATGCTCTGGGCCCGCGAGATGCGCGGCAGCCATTCCATCGCGAAGGCGCTGACCCGCCGCTCCGCCAGGGCCTGAAGCCCCTCGGTGCGGTAGGGGGCAAGCAAGGCGACGAGCATCTGGTCGGGCCGCAGCAGCGCCAGTTCTCCGGCTTCCGGCCCCCGCACCTTGAGCAGCAGGTCGGCCTGACCGTAGACCTCGGCAGCACCGGGCACGATGGTGGCCCCGGCAGCGGCATAGTCGGCATCCTGGTAGGAGGAGGCCAGGCCGGCACCGGCCTGGACCAGCACCTTGTGGTGCCCGCCCTGGGTGTACTTCTTCACCGTTTCGGGTGTCGCGGCGACCCGCGTCTCGCCGGCGCGGACTTCCGCGGGAATTCCGATCTGCATCCCTTGGCAACCTCCGATTGTTGCGTGTTTCCTGACGTGCGGCGTGCCGCGCCAGCCTGACTGGCCAAGCGCTGCAACGCGCCCCCGAAATGCGAAAAAGCCTTGCATTATATGGGGTGATCCTTCGAGCATCCAATTTGAGCGACTCTGGGTGCCCGCGGAACGACGGCCGGAGTCGTCATGACGAATGGGATTGCCTGCCCGCCAGCCCGTCGCTTCGGGGATAATGCCTCGTTCCATGGTCACCATCCATAGACTTCCCGACCAGCTTGTCAACCAGATCGCCGCAGGCGAGGTCGTCGAGCGACCGGCGGCAGCGGTCAAGGAACTGCTGGAGAACAGCCTGGACGCCGGCGCCACGGACATCGCCGTGACGCTGCGCGAAGGCGGCGTGCGCCAGATCAGGATCCAGGACAACGGCGCAGGGATCGCGCGCGCGGACCTGCCTCTGGCCGTGGCGCGGCATGCCACCAGCAAGATCGGGTCGCTCGACGACCTGGAGTCGGTGGCGACCCTGGGGTTTCGCGGCGAGGCTCTGGCCAGCATTGCCTCGGTGTCCAGGTTCAGCCTGACGAGCCGGCAGGCCGCCGAGCGGCATGGCTGGCGTCTCGACGTTGCCGGCGGCGAACTGGCGGAGATCGAACCTGCGCAGGCAGAGCCCGGGACGACCGTGGACGTGCTGGAACTGTTCTACAACACGCCCGCACGCCGGAAGTTCCTGCGCACCGAAGCGACGGAGTTCGCCCACGCCGAGGAGGCGGTGCGGCGTGCCGCCCTGTCGCGCCCGGACGTGGCATTCCGGCTGACCCACAACGGCCGGGCGCTGCTGCGGGTCCCGGCGCAGGATGCCGCAGCCCGTGCGGCAGCCATCCTCGGCGAGGACTTCATGGCCGCGGCAGTGCCCCTGGACGAGGGCACCGCCGGATTGCGCATCTGGGGCTTCGTCGGACTGCCCACGGCCGCGCGTGCCGGGCGGGATGTGCAGTACCTGTTCGTGAATGGGCGTTTCGTTCGTGACCGGCTGCTTGCACATGCGGTGCGCGAGGCCTATCGCGACGTCCTGCACCACGACCGGCACCCGGCCTTCGCACTGTTCCTCGAAGTGCCACCGGCCACGGTGGACGTGAACGTCCATCCGACCAAGACGGAAGTCCGGTTCCGCGACGGCCGAGCCATCCACCCCTTTGTCCGTCACGCCGTCGAAAAGGCACTGGCCCGCCCGGCCGGTGCAACCGTGGCCCTGTTGCCCGAGCCGACGCCAGCATCCCCGGCCGCATTCGGCACGACACCATTCCCATCGCGGCAGGCGGCCATGCCTCTGCACACGGGAATGCCGGAAGGTTTTTATGACCGGCTGTTCGGCCGGGAACAGCCCGCTGCGGCCCCGCGGCAGATCGCCCGGCCTGCCATGCCCGAGCCGGAGATACCGTCCTCGCGACAGGACGTGCCACCCCTGGGTTTTGCCCTCGCCCAGCTGAGCGGCGTCTACGTGCTGGCGCGGAACGCAGCCGGACTGGTGATCGTCGATATGCATGCCGCGCACGAGCGCATCGTCTATGAGCGGCTGAAGGCTTCCCTGGATCGCGCCGCCATCCCGACCCAGCAACTGCTGATTCCCGTCACGCTGCTGGCGGCTTCGCTGGAAACCGCCACCGTCGAGGAGCACGCCGAGTTGCTCGCCCGTCTCGGGTTCGAGATGGCCGTGTCATCTCCGACCAGCGTGGTGGTGCGATCCATACCGTGGCTACTGCGCGACGCCGATCCGGTCACGCTGGCGCGCGAGGTGTTGCGCGAAGTGGCCGAGGTCGGGGCCAGCAGCGTCCTGGCCGGCCGACGCGACGAGATGCTCGCCGCCCTGGCCTGCCACGGCGCGGTGCGGGCCAACCGGACACTGACGGTGGCCGAAATGAATGCTTTGCTCCGGGACATGGAGGAGACGGAGCGGGCCGGCCAGTGCAACCACGGACGACCTACCTGGTGCCAGCTGTCGATGGACGACCTCGATCGGCTGTTCATGCGCGGCCGATGATGCCGGGCACCAACACGCACCGCGCTCCCGGAGCCAGCGCGGAGCACCCTGACCGGCAGCCACCGGTCGTCCTGCTGATGGGGCCCACGGCCAGCGGCAAGACGCGTGTCGCCATGGCGCTGTCGCGCCACCTGCCGGTGGAGATCGTCAGCGTGGACTCGGCCATTGTCTACCGCGGCATGGACATCGGCACGGCCAAGCCGGATGCCGCCATGCGCGCCGCAGTGGCCCACCACCTGATCGACATCATCGATCCGACGCAAGCCTACTCGGCGGCCCGCTTCGCCGAGGACGCGTGGCGTCTCGTCGCGGAGATCCGAGGGCGCGGCCGCATGCCCCTGCTGGTGGGCGGCACCATGCTGTATTTCAAGGCTTTCAGGGAGGGTCTGGCGCAACTGCCCCCGGCAGATCCCGAAATACGGCGGCGCATCGACCAGCTCGCGCGGGAACGGGGCTGGCCGGCGCTGCACGCGACGCTGCAGGCCCTCGACCCAGAAACGGCCGCGAGGCTGGAACCCACGGATGCCCAACGCATTCAACGGGCGCTCGAAGTCTGCGAACTCACAGGCGCCCCGATGTCGCGCCTGCTCTCGGCCGCTGCGTCGACGCCGCCACGGCCCCCGATCCTGGGCATCTCTCTCGAGCCGTCAGATCGCTCCGCGCTGCACGCGCGCATCGCGGAAAGGTTCGACCAGATGCTGGCTGCCGGGCTCGTGGATGAGCTCTCGGCGCTGCGTGTCCGCCACCGCCTGCATCCCGACCTCCCGGCCATGCGCTGCGTCGGGTACCGTCAGGCCTGGCAATACCTCGAAGGGGCAATAGGCCCCGACACGCTGCGCCTGACGGGCATCGCCGCCACGCGGCAGCTGGCCAAACGGCAGCTCACCTGGCTGCGGAGCATGGACGGCCTGCTGCGTCTGGACTGTCTTAGACCGGACCTGGATGAAGCCGTAACGGCCGCGATCGAGGCCGCCGTCGGGCAGCCCGGCGGGCTGCCCTGACCCGACTTCACGGGGCGGCGAGCGCCTCGGTCCCGGCCTTGGCGATCTGGCCGTCCTGCTGGGAGGTGACCCCGGATACGCCGATCGCGCCGACCACCTGACCGTTGTGCACGATGGGCAATCCGCCTTCCAGCGCAAGCGCCTGATCCAGCGAAAGGATGGCCGTGCGACCACCGGCAATGGCGTCCTCGAACACCTTGGTGGGGCGACGGAAGGCGGCGGACGTGCGCGCCTTCTGGATCGCCACGTCGATGCTGCCGTACTGCGCACCGTCCATGCGCTGCAGGTAGAGCAACTGGCCTCCGTCATCGACGATGGCGATGACCACGTTCCACTTGTTGCGCACCGCCTCCGCCTCGGCGGCCATCGCGATCCGGCGCGCCGCCTCGAGGGACATCGCCTTCTTGTCCACCATCTGGGCAGCTGCCAGTCCCGTTGCCAGGGACGACGTCAGCAAGGCCGCAGCCACCGCGATCATTCGCATCGATTTCATGGGAAACCCCTCGAGGGAAGGTCTGATCGAATCGTCGATCCGATCCGGCCTGCCCAAAGCCAGTGCCGTGTCATCCCGCGGATT
>Ga0169931_10004555_pt1 | contig 21518 bp, 16 predicted proteins | sample Kivu_15m_20L_FD_129675 | JGI IMG/M metagenome (GOLD analysis project Ga0169931, IMG submission 129675) | Freshwater microbial communities from Lake Kivu, Western Province, Rwanda to study Microbial Dark Matter (Phase II) - Kivu_15m_20L... | ecosystem: Environmental > Aquatic > Freshwater > Lake... | reverse complement strand
TTTGATGAGTTGAATAATTTTCTTAACCATTTGATAATTATATATTTAAATCAGAATTGGAAAATTATATCGCTAATAAAAATGCAATATGTTTGGATATTTTTTGCTTTATAATCTTTAAAAACTAAAAAAAATACTAGGACTTGCGTCACGGAATGAAGATTTGTGTAATGTTTTATTTATTTTGCATTACCCAAATGTCCCATCAAATGGCATCTAACAACAAATTCCTAACTTAATTAACCTAAAAATGAAGCACATCTTATTCTCTGTTTCCTTACGCAAAACCCTTTTCTTGTCCTTACTACTGGTACTGGCTTTGGGCGCTTGTAAGAGTAAAAAGAAGGTCGTTGAGCCTACACCCACACCTGTGGTAAAAGAAGAAGTCGTAGAAAAACCTGCTCCGCCAGCACCACCTGCCAGATCAGCTGAAGAAATTGCCGTAGAGAGATTAGAAAAATATTTCAACACCGTATCTAGTGCAGCCAGTGTAACTTCTGCCAATCAATCCATTCAGGAGGTCTTGGCCATGTTTTCTAACCAAGAGATTCCAATTTTGATTGTGATTCATGAGGAAGGTGGAGTAAAAGATTACGATGAGCCTACCACTATCAAGAAATACTTGGATTACCTAAAGGATACCAAGAAAAACCTAAACTTTATTTCAGACATTCGTTTGGATGGAAGTGGAAAAGTGTCTGAATTAGAACTAAGAAGAAAATAAATCAAAACTGAAAAAATTAAGTTCTCATGAAAAATAAACTTATACTCTTCCTTGGGCTTTTTGTTGCTACCACGGTTGTAACTTTGGCTCAAGATAATATCAGTCCAGCAAGAAAGCAGGCCATTGATTCCCTTGCTTTGGAAAAGGTGAAGGATTTATCTAAATATATCGCCATCATTGGCAATAAAGAAACTCAATTTTCTGAGGCAAATAGAGTCATGGATAGGGCAGAAGAGTTATTTGCCCCAGGAGCAGAAATGGGCGTTTCTTCTATCAATACCAATGAAATCGCTTATTACAAAGTGAGAAGGTATTTTGAGAGATTGATGGCACTCAATTACGATAAAGTAAATATCACTTGGTATGATATTCAGTATGTTTCAGATTTGGAAAGACAACCGGACGGCAGGTATGTAGGTGTAATCACAGTGTACCAGCGTTTTGAGGGAACATCCATAGAAACAGGAATGAACTACAAGGATACCACCAAAAAAGACATTACCATCTATGTTGAAAAGAAGCAAACCCAAATTGCAGGACGGACCATTGAATTTTGGGACGTAATGCTTGGGGATGTACGGGTGACCGAAACTTCCGCATGAGAAAAAGCGTACTGATTTTTGTTTTTTTTATAACAAACATCTTCATTGTCTCGGGGCAAGGCATCGGCAGCCCCGGGACAATCAAAGATGATGGAAGATTCGCCGCCTCCACCAAGCAATTAAACCAATTTTTTAGGCGATTTAATGGAGAAGAATCCATTGACGGCAACAAAAGGTTTTATCCTAAAGATTCTCTTTTTCAAAACCCTAACTTAAGAAAGGGTTTTATTTCCTTACTTTTTGATAACGAAACTTCAGGTATTAGTCCTGATCTAAAAAATCAATTTATTGAATCAGTAGCGTCTTCCAACAACTTCCCTCAGTTTCTAATCTTTCACAGACCAGGATGGTATGCAGAAGTGGATGCTATTTTTAATTACAAGGGAAAAAGGGAGGATGTAACCTTTATTATGAAAATTCAACCAGAAGCCTTAGGCTACGAATGGGTGATCGATCAAGTCGTTTTTGAGCCTTTTAAAAATTTATTTAACAAGCCTGTAGGTACAGAAAAAGATTTTCTTCATCCCTTGAGCCATGAATTAGGATTCATGAACATGCGCAGAGCTTTTCAAGATTCAGAGAATCCTGAATCTTTTACTCCTACCAGCTATTCTCCCGATTATTTGGCGATTTTTTTGTACGAGATGAAACAAAATAACCTCCGATTTGAAACAGTAAATGGGGTGAAGTTTCATTTTTTTCAAATTGGCGGCTGGTATTTTGAGGTAAATCAGTTTAATCGACCTGGTTACAATACGGGATGGTTAATTTCAAATTTGGTTAAATTGGGACCAGGTGATAAGGAAACTCTTTTGCGGTACATTTATGATCAAAACTAAATGTATTCTATTTTTGGCTTTTTATTTTTTTTTCGCTGAGCTCAGCAATGCTCAGTCAATAAAAGGGTACAGCCAAGAACAACTCACTGAACTTTCAACAAAAGTGGAAGATCAGGTTAGATTTTTGGAATTTTTGTTGAATACTGTGGGTGACCCACAAACCTCCGCAAGAGATAAAGATGTAATTATTAGAGAAAGTTACCTTAAAATTTTTAGGGATTCGAAAGTTCAAATTGAAGATGATCTTTTGCAGGATAGAAAAGTAGTGACCAATAAAGACGTTACCGCTTACTTCAAAGACATTGAATTTTTTTTTAAATCCGTTGAATTTAAATTTAAAATCAGGGAAATAAAGCCTTTTCAAAAAGATAATGGAGATGTCTTTTTCCTTGCCTCCTTGGATAGAAGTATTACTGCAGTTGGCTTGAAAGGAGATAAGGTAGCTTCTACAAAATCTAGATTTATAGAGATTAATCTAGATGAGAAAACACAGGAATTAAAGATTGCCAGCATCTATACCACCAAAGTAAGTCGGGATGTGGAGTTGACGGCTTGGTGGAACACCCTAGATACGGGTTGGAAATCTTACTTTAAAAAAAGGTTTGAATTGAGCAGTACCGATTCGGTAGACCTTGCCTTGCTGTACAAATTTGTAAGTGTAGATTCCCTTAATTTTTCTGGAAATCGTCAAATTAGACAACTTTCACCCCTTTCTGAGCTTAGGGAATTAAAGTTTCTTGACATCAGTAATACTTCTATTTCCAATTTAGCGCCTATCTCTAACATCACTTTTCTAGAGAGCCTCATATTAGCTAATACTCCAACTTCAGAAATTCAATTTATTAAATATGCCGATAGGTTAAAATACCTAGATATTTCCAACACAAAAATTGAAAATATTTTAGAATTAATTAATCTTCCAAAATTAACCACACTGATAGCAGGCCAAACTCCAATTCAAAATTTTGCTGGTTTGAATCAATTCAAAAATCTACAAGAGTTGGATCTGAGCGAAAGTGGGTTCAACAATTTGGAGAATATCAAAGACTTGACTCAGCTTCAACGCTTGGATTTGAGTAAAAATTACATGCTCAATTTCACTTTTTTGGCGCAACTCACTTCGCTAAATCACCTGGACCTTTCAGGAACCAATATCAACGATTTAGCCCCCTTGTCTTCCATGTCTCAACTGGAATACGTAGATCTTACAGGTAGCCAAATTGGAGATTTAACGCCTTTAGAAAATCTACCGCGTTTGAGAAAAATAGCAGCAGATCAAACGAGTTTAACGGATGTAGGGGCTACAAACTTCATCAGAAACAATCCTGAAGTCTTATTGATTCACCACGTGAAGGACCTAGAAGCTTGGTGGCAAGGCCTATCTTCGGCATGGAAAGAGGCTTTGATCCGTGTCAATCCTCAACTGAAGAGAGAGCAGCCTGGGGTAGATCTTTTGACTCAGACATTGGGAAGTACTTCACTGAATCTTGATAATACTGGGATAGAAAGTCTAAACCCTATGGTCCGTTTTGTTAATTTGACTACCCTTAGTTTTTCTGATAATCCCCTGGTAACAGATCTTCTGCCTTTATCTGAAAATAGCAACTTGCGGGAATTAACTGCAAAAAACACCGGATTGCTTTCTTTAGGTCCGCTACAGAACAACATGGAATTGACAAAGATAGATGTAGAAGGAAGTGAGGTGAAAGATTTTGATGCCATGTTAGGTCTTTCCAAACTTACTTATCTTAATGTTAATGCTACGAGAATATCTCAAGAAGAGGTACCTGACTTTCTATTGAAAAGACCAGAGGTATCCTTTATTTACAGATCATCCGAACTTGCTCAATGGTGGGATGCTTTGGATGAGGATTGGAAAAATGAATTTAGATCCTCTTTTAATTTACCAGAAAATCCAAGCATAGAACTATTACATCACCTAACAGCTAAGTCAACTCTTAATTTTAAGAACCTTAAACCTTCTTCTTTGGATGCCTTGACCATTTTTTCAAATCTTAGAAACCTTTCCATTTTTGATGCACCTTTATTTTCTATTGAACCAGTAAGTCAACTTAAAAGGCTGACCTCTTTGACCTTATCGCAAATCCCTGCCATAGATTATTTTTCTTTGAGAGAACTCATGCTAGTGACCGAGCTCAACCTTTCCAATACGGGAATTGAGGATCTAGAGACTATTTCTTTTATGATAAATATTAAAAAACTCAATCTTTCCGGCACCAATATCAAATCGCTGAAAGGCCTGGAAGCTTTAACTGATTTAGAGGAATTAGATGTGGCCAGTACAGAAATCAGGTCCTTGAAAGCTTTGGAAGGATTGAGAAGCCTAAAAAAACTTTCCTGCTTCAATACTCGGTTGAGTATTAGGTCGGTTGACTCATTTAAGGCCTCTTTTCCCAACTGTGAGGTTAGGTATTATTGAAAGGGATCTATTTCTTTGAAAGACATTTATCCGTGTTGATCTAGAGTGACTTAATACACATAAGTTGAAAACAGCAGCATTAATTCCTGCACGATACGCCTCTACTCGTTTGCCTGCCAAATTGGTTCAGGACCTATGCGGACTTTCTGTAATTCAGCGTACCTATCAAAGTACAGTTGCAACTGGTGTTTTTGATGCCGTTTGGGTAGTTACGGATCATGAGCTCATCGAAGCTCAAATTTTGGAGATAGGGGGAAAAGTATTTAGGAGTAAAAAAAACCACGAAAGCGGATCAGATAGAATTGCTGAAGCGCTTGAGATGGTAGATGCAGACTTGATTGTAAATGTGCAAGGGGATGAGCCTTTTCAAGATGCCAAAACCCTTCGGGACCTGGTTGGTGCATTTGAAAATATGGAGGTAAAGGTGGCCAGTTTGATGTGTAAGTTAGCTACCGAACAGGTGCAAAATCCAAATTATGTGAAGGTGGTAGTCGATGAGCGGTACCGTGCCATGTATTTCTCCAGATCACCTATTCCTTACAATCGTGAGGGGAAAGCAATCACGTACTGGAAACATATCGGAGTATATGCTTACCGCCGAGACCTTTTGATTTCCTTTACCCAATGGCCCAAAGGAACCTTGGAGCAGGTGGAGATGCTGGAGCAACTTCGGTTAGTAGTGAAGGGTGTGTCCATACAGATGGTCGAAACCTCCCATCAAGCGATTGCTATCGATACTGAGGAGGATTTGATCAATGCTAGGGATTTTTTAAAAAAATTGTAATTATTTTAAATCAATTTTTCAATAGTGTGGAAGAGAAAAAACCTAGCCCTTTTTTTTTGAACTAGGTTTTTAGCAGAGAGTGGGGGATTCGAACCCCCGGTACAGTATAACCCGTACGACAGTTTAGCAAACTGTTGGTTTCAGCCACTCACCCAACTCTCTTTTCCGTTAAGGCTGATCTGATTTAGTCTAACTGATGCAAATATACGCCATTGCGAAAGATTTTTACAAGGAGAGCATAAGAAACAAATCTATAGTTTCTTAAGTAGTTTTAACCCATTGAATTTCAGTGAATAAACTTTAATTGGTACCAGCTTGATTTTAAGAAAAAATCATTCCCAATCAGAAAAAGCGATTTTAGTTTTTCACCAATAATTTGAATCCTACCGCTTCAATTCCTTCTAAGCTGGAGTTCCTCATGTATTGGGAGACAAGTACCTCCCTCGTTTCTTGTGGGATTTCAAACCTTAGGGTATCGTATAAGGTATAGGTGCTTCCAAAACCCTTCCCTAAAGGTTGCCCTGATTTTGAATCGAAAATAGGGATGTTCCAGAGGGTATCTAGGAGTATCTTTTTCTCGGCATCCTTAAAAACCATCTTTAAGTAACAGTTGGAATAGGGATAGGGCTCCGTATAACGCAAGGCAAGCAATCCTTTTCCATAGGGGCCGCTTAGGTCTGATAAATCAAATGCAATAGAATCGTTTGCTGACCAGGAAGCATTGCTAAAAGAATGAAAATTCTCATACTGCCTATCTTCAGAGCAGGAGGTAATAGCTAATGAAATAATCGTCAAAAACGCGAAAATTACCTGTTTATTCATTTCCTTCATTGCCACTTGGTCCTTGGTTTCTTCTTGGAGGGAAACGTCTTGGCGTTGCTTCAGCAGCTCCATTTCTTGGGCTATCCACAGGTCCAGGGTTTTGTCCAGTATCTCTTCCCGATACATTGGAGGAAGGCCTATTTTTATGTTTCTTTTTGTGCCTATGCTCATTTCCAGGTCTGCCTGGAGAGGCCCCCTTTGCAGCTTCCCCTGATTGTCCTGCGGGCCTACTGGAAGTAACGGATTCTTCCGGAGATGGAGCTTGAGCATTACTTCTTTCTTGGAAGGACGTAGTCTCTCGCCCTAAACCTTCTCCTGGTCTTTTCTTTTTCTTCTTTTTCTTTTTCTTAGAGAATTTTTTATCTAAAAGATCTAACTCTCTAAACGACTGAGCAGCCATATCGTCTGCTTCTGTTGACTTATTGGCCTGCAAGCTAAACACCGTTATACCCTGTGCATTCAAGTCCTGAATTTCTCTGACGCGATCGCAGGTGATGCTTTGCCAATCGTTGTCGTTGGAATAACTAAACCACATCAACTTCCTAAAAATATCCGTTTTTTGCAGTTTGGCAGCTCCCTGTTCCGTAAGCAATGGCTTTTCTACCTGAGGGATGTCTTTGATGGCATCCATGTAGGTATCCAATTCGTAGTTAAGGCAGCATTTTAACCTCCCACATTGCCCACTTAATTTTCCTGGATTAAGCGACAAGTTTTGGTACCTGGCTGCGGAAGTCGTTACATTTTTAAAATCAACCAACCAGGTGGAACAACAAAGTTCACGTCCACACACTCCTATGCCCCCAAGTCTGCCTGCTTCTTGCCTCAAGCTAATTTGACGCATTTCTACTCGTACCTTAAACTCCGAAGCCAATACTTTTATCAATTCTCTAAAGTCAATTCTATCGTCGGCAGAGTAGTAGAAAGTTGCTTTGGAATTATCAGCCTGAAATTCTACATCAGACATTTTCATGGGCAATTTAAACTCATCTACAATCTGTTTGCAGCGATATAGGGTAGGAATTTCGCGTTGCTTTGCCTCCTCCCATTTCTCCAGGTCTTTTTGGGTAGCAAGTCTATAAATTTTGGTGATGCTGTCGTCATTCTTCACTTTTCGCTTTTGCATTTGCAGCCTCACCAATTCCCCTTGAAGTGATACGTAACCGATATGGTGACCGCTGGGAACATCCACCACCACGGGATCACCTGTGGTAAGACTGATATAGTCAATGTTGCGAAAATAATCTTTCCTGCCCCCCTTAAATTTGACTTCCACCACATCAAAGTTATCCACCTGAGGGATTCCCATGTGTGACAACCAATCAAACGAATTCATTTTATTGCAATCGCTCGTGCCGCAGGTACCCGTACTTTGGCATCCTCCGGTACCACCTGAAGTGGTAGAGCATGAGCTACATCCAGACATATTTAATTTATAATCAGGGCAAATTGCCTCTTGGTACAAAAACTACTATTTTCTAAAAGACACCAGATCTTTTCCTATATCACGCCTAAAATACGCATTTTCCCAGGATATTTTTTCCACTATCCTATAGGCATTATTCATGGATTCTTGCAAATTGTCTCCCCATCCTGTTATCGCCACTACTCTTCCGCCTTGGTTCACCACCTGCCCTGAATTTCCCAAGGAGGTACCAGCATGAAAAATCACCCCCTGACTTACCTCACTAGGTAGGGTGATGGCATGACCTTTTTCGTAGGACTCAGGATAACCACCGCTAACCATGACGACCGTAGTACAAAGCATGGGGGAAATTTCTAGGCAGTGATTGACAAGATTGGAATGGGCTATATCTTTCAATAAGCCTACAAAATCACTGGTTATCCTAGGCAAAACTGCTTCAGTTTCGGGATCACCCATGCGTACATTGTATTCTATGACATAAGGTTCGCCTCCCTTATTCATCAGTCCAATAAAGACGAATCCTTTAAAGGAAATTTTTTCTTTTTCTAGGCCCTGAATCGTGGGAACAACAATACGTTGTTCCACCTTTTCCATAAATATTTTATCTGCAAATGGAACCGGGCTGACCGCACCCATACCACCTGTATTTAATCCTTGATCTCCTTCTCCAATTCTCTTGTAGTCTTTGGCCTCTGGTAAAATTTTATAGCTCTTTCCATCGGTTGCGACAAAGACCGACACTTCAATGCCAGTCAAAAATTCTTCCACCACCACCTTGGAGGACGCTTCCCCAAACTTGGCATCTACCAGCATTTCTTTAAATGAGGATGCGGCTTCCTCATGGCTTTGACAAATCAAGACGCCTTTACCTGCTGCCAATCCATCTGCTTTGAGGACGATGGGTAGGGAATGGTTTTCCAGATAGTCCAAACCCTCTTGTACCTGAGAGGCATTAAACGTGGCATAGGAGGCAGTGGGAACCCCATGGCGAAGCATAAATTGCTTGGAAAAGTCTTTGCTTCCCTCCAAGAGCGCTCCCTTTTGAGAAGGTCCTACTATGGGTAACGAGGCTGTTTTTGGTCTACTGTGAAGGAAATCCACAATCCCTTTAACTAAAGGTTCTTCAGGCCCTACCACCAATAACTCAATGTCCTTTTCTACGATAACTTGGTAAATGGATTCAAAGTCAGTGACAGTGACGCCAATATTTTGAGCAATTTTTGATGTGCCAGGATTTCCTGGAGCCACAAACAGTTTGCTGCAGGAGGGGCTTTGGGATATCTTCCATGCAAATGCATGCTCTCTACCGCCACTTCCTAGAAGGAGTATGTTCATAACTGCTAATGGGGTTTAATTGGCGTGATCAGAGATAAACTTAATGCGGTAAATTCGAAGTTCTTCTTCCGAAAAATCTTCCCCTTCTAGTTCTTCTAAAGCAGTCTTGATATGGTCTGTTTCTGCTCCCATAAAATAGTCGTGGAGTATTTCTTCGCGTTCCTCATCCATAATTCGATGAATGTAATAATCGATATTTAACTTCGTCCCGCTGTAAATGATTTGTTCAATTTCTTGAAGCAATTCCAGTAAGGTGAGCCCACAATTTTGAGCTATCTCTTCAAGATTGACTTTCCTATCTATTTGTTGAATAATGGAAATCTTCACTTTTGAACGAGTGCCAGAAGTTTTCACGATGACATCGGCTGCAGTTTCCAAGTTGTGTTCTTGTACATAGTTGAGAATAACCTGCAGGAAAGAAGTACCAAATTTTGCCACTTTTCCCATACCTACCCCGATAATTTGCGAAAGCTCTTCTTTGGTGGTTGGAAATACTGTGGCCATTTCTTCCAAGGAGGGATCTTGAAAAATTACATAGGGAGGCAGACCTTTCGCCTTGGCTACGCGTTTTCTTTCAGCCTTTAACAGCTCAAAAAGTTGTTCGTCATAAGCTTGGGCTGTCTGCAATTGTTCTTCTTGCACTTCACTTTGCCCCAATTTCTCAAAGTCGTGATCTTGGTAAAGCTCAATGAAATAAGGATTTTGGAGATACTCTTCTCCTTTGGGAGTGAGTTTTAAAATTCCATAATTTTCTATGTCTTTTTCCAATAAGGCTGCTATCATGCCTTGCCTGATCACCGAGATCCAATGCTTTTCATTTCCCTGGTTGCCTTTACCAAAAATGTTAAGTGCATCGTGTTGGTAGCTGATTACGTAATCGTCTTTTTGACCGGTAAGCACTTTTACCAAATGTTCCAAGCCGAAGCGTTCATGGGTTTGTTTTACTGCTTCTAGGGCAAGGCATAGGTCTTCAAGGCCTTCGAAAGTGATGCGTTCTCTCCTGCAGTTATCACAAAATCCACAATCTTTTTCTAAAGTTTCTCCAAAATAATTCAAAATGAATTTTCTCCTACATACCCCCGTTTCTGCGTAAGCAGACATTTCTTGAAGAAGGATTTTTGCATTTTCCCTTTCGGTTACCGCCTTATCCTTATTGAATTTATCCAGTTTGATGATGTCTTCGTAGCGGTAAAACATCAGGCAATGTCCCTCCAGTCCATCCCTTCCTGCACGACCGGTCTCTTGGTAATAACCCTCTAAAGATTTGGGCACATCGTAATGGATTACATAGCGCACATCGGGCTTATCTATTCCCATTCCAAAAGCAATGGTGGCTACGATTACGTCTAATTCTTCATTTAAAAAATCATCTTGGGTTTTGATTCGAACAGCAGAATCTAGGCCTGCATGGTAGGGGGCGGCATTGATTTGATTGACTTTAAGTAGTTCTGCAATTTCTTCCACTTTCTTCCTACTCAAGCAATAAATGATTCCCGATTTTCCTTTGTGTTGCTTGATAAATCGAATCAATGCCTTTTTGGATTCATTTTTTACTTTGGGCCTGACCTCATAATACAGGTTGGTTCTATTGAAGGATGACTTAAATAAATCCGCTTCCTCCATTTGCAAATTGCGCTGTATGTCTTGCTGTACCTTGGGTGTAGCTGTAGCGGTGAGGGCAATGATGGGAAGCTGAGGAGCCAGTTGGGAGACGATGGTTTTTATTTTTCTGTATTCTGGTCTAAAATCATGGCCCCATTCTGAAATGCAATGCGCCTCATCTATCGCCACAAAACTTACTTGGGCCTCTTTTAAAAAGGCTAAATTTTCTTCCTTAGTCAGGGATTCTGGAGCCACATAAAGTAATTTGGTTTTCTTTTTTAAAACCTCATTTTTAACTTTATTGGCTTCTGATTTCGTTAGGGTGGAGTTGAGAAAGTGGGCATTAATCCCGATAGCATTGAGTTGATCTACCTGATTTTTCATCAAGGCAATCAAGGGAGAGATGACCACGGCTGTTCCCTCACTTACCACAGCAGGAAGCTGGTAGCACAATGATTTTCCTGCTCCAGTAGGCATGATCACAAAGGTGTTTCTCTGTTGAAGCAAATTTTCTACAATTGCTTCTTGATTACCTCTGAATTGGCTAAATCCAAAAATGGTTTTAAGAGCTTCTTTAACTTTTTCTTCCACAAGAAGAAAGGGCTTGAGGGTGGTGTTCAGGTCTAAGGGGCAGAGTGAACGATTACTTTTATACCTTTGTACAAAACTACTGATAACGCAGGTAAAATTGAAGTTAACTAAAAATATTAAAACTACAGCAGTAAGAGTACTCTTAAATGAGTCCGAGGCCATTGCAAAGCTCGTAGATCGCTTAAATGGGGATTTTGAAGCTTGCGTCTCCAAAATTCTTCAATCCAAGGGAAGGGTAGTGGTCACGGGCGTAGGAAAGAGTGCCATCATCGCTAGCAAAATCGTAGCTACGCTTAATTCTACCGGTACCCCAGCCCTATTTATGCATGCAGCCGATGCCATACATGGAGATTTGGGAATGGTACAACAGGAAGACGTGATCATTTGTATCTCAAAATCAGGAAATACTCCCGAGATCAAGGTGTTGATTCCTTTGCTCAAGCAAGCCCAACTCAGCCTGGTTGCTTTAGTTTCCAATACCACTTCATTTTTGGCTCAAGAAGCAGATTTTGTTTTGGATGCCAGCATTGAGGAAGAGGCTTGCCCACACAATTTGACTCCTACCACCAGCACCTCGGCTCACCTGGCCCTGGGGGATGCTTTGGCGATTTGCTTGTTAGAAGCCCGAGGATTTTCATCTTCGGATTTTGCCAAATACCATCCAGGTGGTACTCTTGGAAAACAACTCTATCTCAAGGTGGGAGACGTGACCTCAAAAAATCAAATTCCAATTGTGGATGAACATGCCAACCTCGCGGAAGTCATTTTGGAAATTTCAAGTAAAAGATTGGGGGCTACCGCCGTTGTAAGTAAAGCTGGGGCATTGAGGGGGATCATCACCGATGGAGATTTACGAAGGATGCTTCAAAAATCTTTGGATATTCATGGAATTAGAGCGAAAGATATCATGACCCTACAGCCCAAGCACATAGGCATTGAAGAGTTTGCAGTAAAAGCCCTACAGCTGATGAAGAAGCACAATATCACACAATTAGTGGCCATGGATGGCGATAAAGTCCTAGGATTTATCCATATTCATGATTTAATGAAGGAAGGTATTGTCTAATTCTTATGAGGGACCAATCCTATATTGTTATCATGGCTGGGGGTGTAGGCTCTCGTTTTTGGCCATACAGCAAGCATAGCAAACCCAAGCAGTTTTTAGACGTGCTGGGTACTGGAAGAAGCCTTCTACAAATGACTTACGATAGGTTTAGGGAAATTGCCTCTCCGGATCACTTTTACGTAGTCACCAATCAGAGCTATGTGGACTTGGTTAAGGAACAATTGCCAGAGCTAAAAGAGAATCAAATTCTCTCTGAGCCCCTTAGAAAAAATACAGCGACTTGCCTTGCCTACGCCGCATATAAAATCGCTGCCTTTGACCCTAATGCTACCTTGATCGTAGCTCCTGCGGATCACCTGATACTTCAAGAAAATAGATTTTTACAAACCATTCATGTAGCCGTAGAAGCTGCTAAAGTGCCTAAGAGATTGCTTACCATAGGGATTACACCCAATAGACCTGAAACAGGATATGGGTACATTCAATTTATTGAATCTTCTACGGCTTCGGACCTGGCACTAAAGGTGAAAACCTTTACGGAGAAGCCAAGTGTAAAATTGGCCCAGACCTTTTTGGAAAGTGGCGATTTTGTTTGGAATTCGGGGATATTCGTATGGAAAGTTGGCAGTTTGATCACTGCATTTCAAGAACATATGCCAGATTTGGCCGATGTTTTTGAGGAAGGAAAGTTGCATTTTGGCCAAGCTTCCGAACAAGAATTTATTTTTAAGGCCTATTCTACAGTCAAAAATATTTCTATTGACTATGGAATTATGGAAAAATCAAACGATGTCTACGTGGTTTTGGGAGATTTTGGTTGGTCAGATATTGGCTCATGGCAGAGTTTGCACGAAATCAGGACCAAGGACGATAAAAACAATGTAGTGGAGGCCAATGCCCTGCTATTTGATACCGAAAATTGCTTTATCAAAACTGACAGTGATAAATTGGTGGTGGTACAGGGACTAGAAAATTTTTTGATCAACGAATCCGATAATGTTCTCTTGATTTGCAAACTGGATGCAGAAAATAAGTTTAGAGACTTTGTAGCCAGCGCTAAGAAAAAAGGGGAAGATTTTGTGTAAGAAACCTACTTTATGCGTTTTGACGTTGTCGCTTTGCTTCATAAATAGCAATTCCTGCTGAAACCGATACATTTAGACTTTCTATCTTTCCTGACAGGGGGATTTTTACTTTATCGTCTACTATTCCCATGATTTCTTGGGAAATTCCATCCTCTTCAGATCCCATGATCAGAGCTACGGGTGCAGTAAAATCAGCAGAATACATCAGCTTTTCTGTTTTTTCCGTGATGGCCACCAAGGTAAGTCCCATTTTTTGGAGATCTCGGCAGGCAAAAAACAAATTTCTAACTCTAGTGACAGGGATAAAATTTAAAGCGCCTGCAGAAGTTTTTACAGCATCAGAATTGATTTGTGCACTTCCTTTTTCAGGAATCACGATGGCATCTATTCCCGCACATTCTGCTGATCTAGCAATGGCGCCAAAATTTCTCACGTCCGTCAAATGATCCAATACCAGGATCAAAGGTGATTTTCCAACAGCATAGCATTGATCTATGATATGGTCTAAGGAGGCATACATGATGGAAGACATCTGTGCAATGACTCCCTGATGGTTTTTTCTTGTGATTCTATTGAGTTTTGCCTCTGGAACTCTTACCACAGGTATTTGCTCTGACTTGCAGCACTGCAAAAGTTCTTTGATTAGGTCATTGTTCAGCTCCTTTTGAACCAAAATCTTATCAATCTCTTTGCCAGCATGAATAGATTCCATCACGGCTCGAGTACCAAAAATAAAGTCCTTGGCTGTTGCTTCCTTATCTATCAAAAAGCCATCCTTCCGCTTCTCCATTGAGATATGTTTTTGAACCACACCGGCTGGTAGGCTCTGGAGCGGTTGAGGGTATAGAAATGTGGGTGAAGTAGTGTTTTCACCCGGTTAAAGGTAAACCTTATTTTGGAAGACTCATCCATGCCAGGGTAAGACCAAATTTCCCTGTCTAAGAAAAAGTTTACCTGCTGCGGCGGACCCATGACGATATATACCATACCCCGATCCGTTTTCCAGCCCTCCTTGTAGTCAGTAAATAAAATATTTGAAAATTCTACCATCCTGAAGTAGTTCCGGATTAAATCTTTGGCCACCTCCTGATCGCGAGTAAGGTTTAGCCAATAGGCGTCTAAGGCCTTCTTTTTATCTTGTGCAAGAAGTAGGGTTTCGTGTTCTTTTTTGGTAGATATATAGGTCACCATATCCACCATTTCTTCCCAGCTTTTCACTTTTGGAAATGCTTCGTGCACTGTTCTTAGAACTTGTCCCGAGGTGGAAGTAGTATCGGTTTGAAAAAAATAGTACCCCTCATCGGAAAGCTTTTTGGGGATATTGGAAAGAAAATCACCTCTGTATTGTACCTCAAGTTCTTTAGGAACTTCTGCAAGCCGTGTTTCCATGGGAGGAAAGGGCACTTCAAACTTGGCAGGATAAAAAAAGGAATGAATGGAAGGAATGCTGATAGATTTAAAAAGTAAGGATTGATCTTTGGTAAGGTAGTTTTGGTCAAAGGGAATTTCATTTGCATAATACAATCCAAAATTAGGATGTCCTTCTACAAAGGGACTCTTTAAATCGATATGGTAGGTATACGTGTCTTGCTGCCGGGTATCAAGAGCTTGAAACAAGACTATGGAAATGGGCTGTGAATCAGGAACTTCTACTGTTTTTTCAAAATACCAATGTCTTTCTGTTGACGCTTTCAAATCGGCCTCCTCGAATAGAAATGCTTGCGTAGTCTGTAACTCTTGATCGTAAGAATTAAGTAAAAAATAGCTGAATTGATAGGTGGATAGCGTAGGGTTTTCCTCTATTTTTTCAACTATAAATTGAAGTTTGTATTGGTTGGCTGAGATCTTAATAGGAATGACTTTTAATCCCAGCCTGGCGTAGAGTGCATACCTCAAGGATTGATCTAAAGTGCTTAAAGATTGCTGGGCTTGGGCTATGCCGTAGCAGGATAGGCAGACACAAAAAAAGAGAATGCGGGTAAGGAACTTTGGATACATAAGGTTTTCCTCTCAGGTTTTAAAAATAAGCCTTATTTTTGCCAAAATACTAAATTTTATCATGGCTACCTATACTACGGAAATAGCGTCCGATAAGTTGATCAGTGACAATCCAATTCATCAACGTCTATTGAAAGCCTATATTGCTGCTACCCCTTGGATTGAAGGGGAACTCTTAGAGATAGGTTGTGGAGAAGGAAGGGGAGTAGAAATTCTCTTGCCTCATGCAAGCAGCTATTTAGGCTTGGATAAAATTGGAGATGTGATTCATTCCCTACAGCATAAATTTCCTGGGGTAGCATTTAAGCAAGCAGTCATTCCTCCCTTTGAAGGAATTGCCGATCATTCCTACGAAACCATTGTAAGTTTTCAAGTAATTGAGCACATCAACAAGGACCGACTTTTTCTAGAAGAAATTTATAGAATGCTTAAACCGGGAGGGAAGGCCATAATTTCTACACCAAATATCACGCACACTCTTTCACGAAATCCTTGGCATGAGAGGGAATACACCCCCGAGCAATTGATAGCTCTGGCTTCTTCTATTTTTGATAAGGTGGAGGCCAAAGGAATTGGAGGCAATTATAAAGTTTGGGACTATCACCAAGCAAATAGAATTTCGGTGCAGAAAATTATGCGTTTTGATGTGCTTGATTTACAACACCGACTTCCAAATGCCGTGTTGAGGTGGCCTTATGAACTTTTAAACCGTTTTAATCGAAACCGACTTCATAAAAAACAAGGAGCGTCAGTGGTGGAAATTTCCCACGAGGATTACCTTCTCGTAGAAGATCCAAAACAAGGTCTGGATTTGTTTTATATACTTTGGAAAGCATAAAAAAAAGCCAGAAAATTGATTTTTCTGGCTTAATTTTTTGAAGAAAAATTACCTCCTATCGAAGGAACTTGGTTCATTACTTTCAGCACCAATCCATTTCTCCAAATTCTTTCTCAATTCCTCAGCTTCTTCCGGATATCCCTCTTCTTTAAGGAGAGGAATAAAGTATTTGATCATTTCAATAGAAATCATGAGCTCTCTATCGTATCCACGATTGGTTTCGGTATACAACTCAATCATATCTAATCCTCTTTTTGAAATTGTATTTAGGATTTCTAATGCTTTTTCATCTTCCTCAACTTCAAAGAATAAAGGCACGGATTGTCCACTACTGATGTCATAAGGGATACCTTTATCAGGCATGACTTGCAGTCCGTAGTTGAGTAGTTTGGCAGCTTCTGGCTTGCGATCTTCGTCCAAAAGTGCCATGACAATGGAATTTAAAGCACTTCTATGATTGGAAGTAAATCTCCTATATTCTTCATCCAGATAGGTATTGGGGTCATTCATACCTCTGAAGGCAAAATTTTCCATATAATTCTTGTAAGCAAGTTGGGTATTGACCAACTCTTCCCTTAGAGCTTCTGGCTTTCGGATAGGCAAAAGGCGGTAGGTAAGTCCTTCCATAACCACGTGCTCGCTGATATTAAGATCTATAGTGGACAAGGAGGTATTGTTAAAATAAATGGGTCGCTCCCAGTTGTTGCTGACAATTAAATCGATCAACATCAAAGTTCCTTTGGAAATATAATTCCCACTCACCTGCAAGTTCATTTGTGGGGCAAACAAGTCTTTAAATTGGGGCGGAACGATCTCGTCGTTGTCAATAAAACTACTATCTACTTCTAAAATTAAATTTCGTGAAGGGACCATGTTGACCACGCTTTTCCCAGAAGTCTGTACTTTGAGTAACTCTGATCCGCTATCAATTAGCTTGAGGTATTCTTCTGCCGAAATCGCAGGTAATCCTTCTCGCTCCATCAAGTAGATCACATCATTGGTGCCTTTTTGGTATGTTTTGGGTTGCAAAGAGAAGGGAAGGGGCTCAGAAAGACCTGCCTTTTTTGTCATTTGTTCCACATACCAGTCGGTATCAAAATAACTCAATACAATCACCCGTACGTCAGTTCTGAAATTTTCAACCTCTTGCACGTACCAGAGGGGAAAGGTATCGTTGTCCCCCCCTGTAAATAAAATGGCATTGGGAGCGCAAGAAGCGAGAAAGTTTCGTGCGGCATCTACAGAAAAATACCTTCCCTTACGGTTGTGATCATCCCAGTTTTCTGCGGCCATCAAGCCTGCAATGGGTAAGGTGAGAAGCGTTGCTACCAATCCTGAAGTACCTAAATTTTTGGTGATTTTTCCTATACCATGAGCTAAAGCCAAGGTCCCTAATCCCACCCAAATGGCAAATGCATAAAAACTACCTACATAGATGTAATCTCGCTCACGTGGCTCGACAGGCGGGGAATTCAAATAAATCACCAAGACTACCCCCATCATCAAGAAAAGCATGAGATTGACATAGAAATACTTGATGTCTTTTTTTCCCTGAAAGAAGAATCCTAGTATTCCTAAAAGCAAAGGGAGCATTAGGTAATTGTTGTGCGCCTTATTTTCTTTGATATAGTCAGGAAATTTATCTGAAAATGCTTCCAAGACTCCTATCCAATTGGCATCAGAAAAATCACTCTCTCTGCCTGAGAAATTCCAAAGGAAGTACCTCCAGTACATGTGTCCCAATTGGTGTTTGAACATGAAGGTGAGGTTATCCAAAAAGTCAGGTTCTTTTCCTTCGGCAAGACCTAGCACGGAGCGATAGATGCGCTGGTGACTTTCTTGAGTGGAATAAATTCTTGGCAGCAGGGTGGTTTTTGCTGGATCATAGATGTTTTTTAACTCGTAATCTACCACCTCGTACCCATTTTTTCCTTTCATGTAAATAGGGTCTCCTTCTACTTGATCTACAAGCTTTGCAGTGTAGTATTGTCCATGAAGAAGGGGTCTATACCCATACTGTTCTCGCTTTAAGTAAGAAACATAGCTGATAATATCTTTGGGCGCATTTTCATTGATAATAGGATCTTGGTTGGCCCTTACAATAATCAAGGCGTAACTTCCATAACCGATCAAAATGAATGTTAAACAAAGTAAGGAGGTATGGAGTAGGACCAGTTCCTTTTTCATAGAAATCCTAAAGCCAACAACCAAAATCGCAATAAAGAGAAGTACAAACACTACGATTCCAGATCCAAAAGGTAAGCCTAAAGAGTTGACCATCCAGATTTCCATCGAACCTGCAAGGCTAGGCAGCCCAGGGATAATAAGGTTATTGATAAAAATAAGGATGATACCACCCAAAAACATGGCAAAAACACCTCCAAAAAAGCTTGGGTTAGGATATTTTTTAAAGTAATACAATAGGGCCAGTGCAGGAAGGGTAACCAAATTGAGCAAATGGACACCTATGGATAGGCCTACCAAATAAGCAATAAATACCAACCACCTATTTTCTTCTTTGGGATCTTGGATGACATCCCATTTTAAAAATGCCCAAATTACGATGGCAGTAAAGAAGGAGGACATGGCATACACTTCAGCTTCGACTGCGGAAAACCAGAAACTATCGGAAAAAGTATACACCAAAGAACCAATTGCACCTGCTCCCATTAGAGCTATGGTTTGGGCTTTGGATTCTTCCCCTTCTTTTACTTGAAATATACGTTTACCGACCAAGGTAATGGACCAAAAAAGAAAGAGAATGGTAAAACCTGAAAAGAGTGCGCTTCCAATATTCATCCAATAGGCAACTTGCAAAGGATCCCCAAATGCAAGAAAACCAAACATGCGATAAACCAAAAGCATGAAAGGAGCACCGGGAGGATGAGGAACTTGTAGTTTGTAAGATACAGCAATAAATTCTCCTGGATCCCAAAAACTTGCTGTTTGTTCTACGGTGAGTACATACACAAGGGTGGAGATGGAAAAAATAATCCATCCAGAAAGGTTGTTAATTTGCTTGTAAGTGAGCATCACGAAAGATCAATTTGGAAGTACGAAACTATACAATTTTAAGCAAGTGAGATAATTTTTAGCCTTTTTAACTTAGTATTTGAGAATCCATAACTCGTGTGACAAAAATTACTGTTTGTAAGGGCATGTCCAACTATATTTGAAAATCAAATATTCTCCTGATTTATGCATTCTCAAGTCAACACTTTTCAACAACTTATAGAAGGAGATTTACCGGTTTTGGTAGATTTTTATGCAGATTGGTGTGGCCCTTGTAAACAAATGAATCCCATCCTTGAAGAGACGTCCAGGTTTCTTGGAAAAAAAGTGAAAGTAATCAAGGTAAATGTAGACCGAAATTCTTCTGCTGCAAGCAAGTTTCAGGTCAGGGGGGTACCCACACTCATCCTTTTTCATCATGGAAAAATTCTTTGGAGGCATTCGGGAACTCTAGCTACTTCACAATTGGTTCATACGGTAGAAAAAAACTTAATTTCAAATCATTAAATTTAATTCTCAAACCTTCTTTTTACTTAATACAGTGCATCATGATCATTGAACAAATTTATACGGGATGTTTGGCTCAAGGCGCCTATTACTTAGAATCGGATGGGGAAGCAGCGATCATTGACCCCCTTCGTGAAGTACAGCCCTATATTGAAAAAGCAGCAAGAAGAAATGCCAAAATAAAGTATGTTTTTGAAACGCATTTTCATGCTGACTTTGTATCCGGTCATAAGGACTTGGCCGCCAAGACAGGTGCAAAAATAGTTTATGGTCCTACACAGATTCAATTGGGATTCGAAGCCCTAGTAGCGGAGGACAATCAAGAGTTTGTCCTTGGAAAGGCAAAAATCAAAGTTCTCCATACTCCTGGCCATACATTGGAGTCCGTATGTTATTTGCTCACCAATGAAAATGGTAAACAGGAAGCAATATTTACTGGAGATACGCTTTTTATTGGGGACGTAGGACGCCCCGACCTGGCACAAAAGGTAGGCAAGGACCTGACTCAAGAAAAACTTGCTGGTTATTTATACGATTCTTTGCGCAGCAAAATATTGCCTTTATCGGATGAATTGATTGTTTATCCAGCTCATGGTGCAGGATCTGCCTGTGGAAAAAATATGAGTAAGGAAACTTCCGATACCTTGGGCAACCAAAAGAATAGCAACTATGCGCTACAACCCATGAGCAAGGAAAAGTTTGTGGAAGAAGTGCTTTCCGGATTGACTCCACCCCCTGCGTATTTTCCTCAAAACGTAATGATGAACATTCAGGGCTATGATAGCATTGATGTGGTATTGAAACGTGGAGTAAAGCCCTTATCTCCAAAGGAATTGGAGACCTTGGCCAACGAAAATTCCGCATTACTTTTGGATACCAGAGACCCTCAAGTATTCGCCAAAGCATTTATTCCCAATTCTATCAATATAGGTATTGATGGAAGTTTTGCGGTATGGGTGGGGGCTTTGATTCCAGATCTCAAACAAGAAATTTTGGTAATTGCAGAAGCAGGGAGAGAAGAGGAGGTGATTACCCGTTTAGCTCGAGTAGGTTATGATTTTTGTCTCGGCTACCTTTCCGGAGGAATTGAAGCCTGGAAAGGGGCAGGTTTTGAGGTGGATACCATTTCATCCATTTCAGCAGAGGAACTGGCCAACTTGCATCAAAAAAATCCAAAGCTTCCTATTTTGGATGTGAGAAAGAATTCAGAATTTGATGCTGAACATGTCATAGAAGCAGAAAATGCCCCTTTGGATTATATCAATGAAAGCATGCTACAGGTGGATAAAGACAAAACCTATTACGTGCACTGTGCGGGAGGATATCGATCCATGGTTTTCGCTTCCATACTAAAGGCGAGGGGCTATGACAATCTCATTGATGTAAAGGGAGGCTTTAAATCCATCAAGGAGACTGGGAAAATCCCTATTTCTTCTTTTGTTTGTCAAAGTACTCCTGTAAAATAATTTTCAGTTCTTCTTTTACCAACCTTTTCTGCAGGCTAACTCCTGTGGAATCGTTTTTCATTCATTAAACTCTACCTTACCTCTTATGCAATCCTTCATCGATTGGCTCTCGCAACCCTGGCCCTGGTACATTGCTGGTCCTTTAATCGGACTTACCGTTCCTACATTATTGCTGGTGGGCAACAAAGCTTTCGGGATTTCTTCTTCGCTTAGACATATTTGTGCTGCTTGTATCCCTGCGGGTATTCCCTTTTTTACTTACGATTGGAAAAAGGAAATTTGGAACCTTCTTTTCGTATTGGGTACCGCCCTAGGAGGATTTATGGCGGTTACATTTATGGGCAACCCCGAACCCTTTGCTATCGCTGCATCTACGAAGGCAGA
>Ga0169931_10004554_pt1 | contig 21519 bp, 18 predicted proteins | sample Kivu_15m_20L_FD_129675 | JGI IMG/M metagenome (GOLD analysis project Ga0169931, IMG submission 129675) | Freshwater microbial communities from Lake Kivu, Western Province, Rwanda to study Microbial Dark Matter (Phase II) - Kivu_15m_20L... | ecosystem: Environmental > Aquatic > Freshwater > Lake... | reverse complement strand
GCCGCCCGGTGGGTTGCACCGGACGGCCCGCTTGGGTTCACGAGAGTCGCGCGACTACTTCTTGTCGCTCTTCTCTTCTTCGGGCATGTCGCTCACGAGCGCGTCGGTGGTGAGCAGCAGGGTCGCGACCGAAGCCGCGTTCTGCAGCGCCACGCGCGTGACCTTGGCCGGGTCGATGACGCCCGCCGCGACGAGATCCTCGTAGCGGTCGGCGCCGGCGTTGTAGCCCCACGTGTTCGACTTCTTGCCGCGCACGTTCTGGACCACCACGGCACCGTCTTGGCCGGCGTTGGCCGCGATCTGGCGCATGGGCGCTTCGAGCGCGCGGCGGATGATCATCGAGCCGATGCGCTCGTCGCCTTCGAGGCCGAGCTTCTCGACCGTGTCGATGCAGTTGATGAGAGCCACGCCGCCGCCGGGCACGATGCCTTCTTCGACGGCCGCGCGCGTGGCGTGCAGCGCGTCCTCGACGCGGGCCTTCTTCTCCTTCATCTCGGCTTCGGTCGCAGCGCCGACGTTGATCTGCGCGACGCCGCCCGAGAGCTTGGCGAGACGCTCCTGGAGCTTCTCCTTGTCGTAGTCGCTCTTGGTGCCTTCGATCTCGGCGCGGATCTGGGCGATGCGGCCCTGGATCGACTCCTTCGAGCCGGCGCCTTCGATGATCGTGGTGTTCTCCTTCTCGATCTCCACCTTGCGGGCGGTGCCGAGGTCGCGGAGCGTCACGGTCTCGAGGTTCTTGCCGGTCGCTTCCATGATCGGGTTGGCGCCGGTCAGGACCGCGATGTCCTCGAGCATCGCCTTGCGACGATCGCCGAAGCCCGGGGCCTTGACCGCGACGCACTGGAACGCACCGCGCAGGCGGTTGACGACCAGCGTCGCGAGCGCTTCACCTTCGACGTCTTCCGCGATGATCACGAGCGGACGGCCCGCCTGGGCGACCTGCTCGAGCAGCGGGATCAGTTCCTTGATCGAGGTGAGCTTCTTCTCGTAGACGAGGATGTACGGCTTCTCGTACACGACATCCATCGTCTTGGGGTTGGTGATGAAGTGCGGCGAGATGTAGCCCTTGTCGAACTGCATCCCCTCGACCCACTCGACTTCCGTGGCGAGGCTCTTGCCTTCTTCGACGGTGATCACGCCGTCCTGGCCGACCTTCTCCATCGCCTCGGCGATCATCTTGCCGATCTCGGAGTCGTTGTTGGCCGCGATCGTGCCGACCTGACCGATGTCCTTCTTGCCGTTGACCTTGACGGACATCTTCTTGATGTTCGCGACGCAGGCTTCGACGGCCTTGTCCATGCCGCGCTTGAGCGCGACCGGGTTGGCGCCGGCGGTGACGTTCTTGAGGCCTTCCTCGAAGATCGCCTCGGCGAGCACCGTGGCGGTCGTCGTGCCGTCGCCAGCGAGGTCGCTGGTCTTCGACGCGACTTCCTTCACGAGCTGCGCGCCCATGTTCTCGTACGGGTTGTCGAGCTCGATCTCCTTGGAGACGGTGACGCCGTCCTTGGTGACCGTCGGCGAGCCGAACGACTTCTGGATGATCACGTTGCGGCCGCGGGGGCCGAGGGTGACCTTGACGGCGCGGGCGAGGCGGCGCACTCCGTTGCGGATGTGCTCGCGTGCCTCGGCGTCGTAGGTGATTTGCTTGGCGCTCATGGTTGTGTGTTTTTTCGAGGATCCGGTAGGTGCGAGAGCGCGCTCAGCCTTCGATCACGCCGAGGATGTCTTCCTCGCGCATGATCAGGTACTCCTGGCCGCCGAACTTGACTTCCGTGCCGGCGTAGGAGGTGAACAGGATGCGGTCGCCGGTCTTGACGCTGAAGGTCGAGCGCTCGCCGTTGTCGAGCGTCTTGCCGTTGCCGATGGCGACGATCTTGCCTTCCTTCGGCTTCTCCTTGGCGGTGTCGGGCAGCAGGATGCCGCCGGCGGTCTTCTCTTCCGCTTCCGTGCGCTGCACGAGAACGCGGTCGCCGAGGGGACGGATCATTCCGGACTTCGCTTGGGTCTTGGTGGCCATGGTGGTGCTTGCGTGTGGCGAGGGATGCCTTGCTGAGGTTGACGGGACGGTAGTTGTCGATGCGCCGGCAGCGTTGCTTCGCCGCGCGGCGTGGTCGGTGCGTGTCGTGGTCGGTGCGTGTCGTGGGTGCGCTCAGCCCGCGTGCCGCAGGGCGCGCAGCACTTCGCTGCGCAGCTCGCTGGGCTGCACCGGCTTGCGCAGGAACGCCCACGCTCCGAGGTCGAGCGCCTTGCTGCGCACGAGTTCGGTGGCTTCGCCCGAATAGAAGATGCACGGAGGGATGCGCACCGCGGAGGCGCGCAGCGACGTGAACACGTCGAGTCCGTTGCAGCCGGGCATGTGGAAGTCGAGGACGAGCAGGTGCAGTTGGTCGAGACGTTCGCGCGCGATCGCCAGGGCCTCGGGGCCGCTCTCGGCGTGGACCACCTCGAGCCCCAGCGGGCTGAGCAGGTCCTCGACGCCGCAACGCACCTCGATGTCGTCGTCGGCGAGCAGGACTCGTCGCGTCGTTTGCATCATGGTGGGGCGGTTCTCCAGGGCTGGCGCGTTGCGCGGCGCGCGCCAACGCAAAGCCTGTGCCTCGCCCCGCCTGCGCCCTCCAACCCCAGGGGAGCGATCCCGCCCACGAGCCTGGCGCCGCGCCCGCCGCCAGTCTGGCAGCGGGGCGGGAGTCCCGCGCGGACATCTGTCAGTCTGGCAGGGGGCGGCGGCGAGCCATCAGCTTGCGCGCCGGCGCCGGACCCAGAGCAGCACCAGCAGCCCCCCGAGCAGCGCCCCGCCCAGACCGGCGGCCAGGCCGACGCGCACGAGCCAACTGACGGCCCGCTCGGGCGTGGTCATGCGGTTGAAGACCCGGCGCTCGAAACTGCCGACGTCGTAGGCGTAGACCTCGCGCCAGGCGGCGGGGGTGTGGGCCTCGCTGGTCAGCGCCTCGACGACCCGCAGCTCGAAGCGCACCGCCGGGCCGTCGACGTGCACGAGCACGTAGTTGTCGAGCTGGCTGACCAGCGTGCGCGACTCCTCGCGGTTGCGCAGCATCTCCAGCGGCGGCCGGTCGGTGAAGTCGACGGCGGACTGCAGGTACTGCACGCCGTCGCGCTCCAAGCGCGCGAACTTGCCCGGCCCCATGTCGCCGCCGAACACCGCGCGCACGCGGCTGGGCGCGAGCAACGGGTGCACGTCCTTCCACCAGGCCGCGCCGTCGTCCCACCACAGCAGGTGGTGCTGGAACACGAACACATGTTCGGCGGCGCCCGTCGTCGCGAGTTGCTCGCGTGCGAACGCGAGGCGCTCGCCGTCGAGCTGCGCGCCGCGGATGAACTTGCCAGGCGTGCGTCCGCCCCCGTCGCCGGGAGTCCAGCAGGAGTTGAGCAGCACGAAGCGGCTGCCGCGGTGCTCGAACGAGCGTTGCAGCGCGCCGTAGCGCTCTAGCCACAGATCGCGCGTCGCGGCGTCCCACACGTCGTGGTTGCCCGGCACGTGGTGGAGCGGTGCGCCGACGCGTGCGAGCAACGCGTCGATCGTTTCGAAGTCGCGCCGGATCGCAGCGGTATCGGGCGCGCCTTGCGCTTCGAAGTCGCCCCACACGATGTCGCCGGTGAGCACGACGAAGTCCGGCGCCTGCGCGCGCAGCTCCTCGACGAGCCGCTCGAGCTTCGCCGTCGGCAGATTGCCGTCGCCGGGCCCGCCGCGCACATGGCCGACGACCGCGAAGCGATAGCTCTCCTCATTCGCCCAGGCGACGGGCGCAAGGGCCAGCCACGCGGCGCACAGGCGCAAGGTGTGCATGTGGAACGCGAAGCTAAGGCTCGAGCGTGCGCCGCGCTACCTCCAGGCCGGCGCCGTACCGCCATCGGCAATGTGACACTGCGCAGAGTGCGCGGCGCAGGCCTCACGCGAGCGGCAGCGCGAGTCGGAACGTCGCGCCACGTGGCGCGGGTTCGAGCGTGAGTTCGCCGCCGAGCTCGTTCGCCAGCCCGCGTGCGAGCGCGAGGCCCAGTCCTACCCCGGGCGCGCGGTCCGACGAGTCGCGCCCGCCGCGGTCGAAGGGCTCGAAGATCGTGTGGGACACGTCGCTGGGAACGCCGGCGCCCTGGTCGCTCACATCGATCCACAGCTGTTCGCCGTCCAGCGCCGCGCGCAGCCGGATCGGGCTCGCCGCCGCGTCGCGTCCGTACTTGCAGGCGTTTTCCACGAGGTTCGAAAGGATCTGCAGCACGGCGTCGGAGTCGGTGGTGAGCGGCGCGTCGCGCTCGAGCAGGTCCTCGACCTCCAGACGCGCGCCGTGCGCCGCGCAGGTGCGCGCGAGCTCGGGCACACAGCGCTCGACCAGCTGCGCCGCCGTCGTCGGTGCGCGCGGCGCCGCGTTGCGCCCGTCCTCGAGCCGCGCGTAACGCAGCACGTTGTCGACCAAACGCGCCAGGCGCGACGACTCGGTCTCGAGCGTCGCCAGGTACTCGGGTTGTTTCGCCGCCGGCACCATGCCGCGCGCGAGCATTTCGCTGTAGAGCCGGAACGTGGTGAGCGGCGTGCGCAGTTCGTGCGTGACGGCGTGCGTGAAGCGCCGGTGCTTGTCGCCGTAGGCGTAGCTCGAACGCAGCGCGAGTCCGCCGACCGCGAGCGCGACGGCGAGCGCGGTCCACGCGCCGACGAGCGCCCACAGGTGTCCGCGCGGCAAGTTCTCAGCCGGGCGCGGCGGCGGAACGACGAGCGCGGCGGGCACGGCGGCGAGGCGCAGCGCGAGCGCGTCGGGCGCGGACTTCGTGTTCGCGAGCTCGAGCGGCTCGAGCCGCGCCTGCGGGAAAAGATCCGCGATCTCCGCGACGAGCAGGCGTTCGAGCTCGGCCCACTCGATGCGGTAGCTCTCGTGGCTCGCGCCGCCGGGGCCTTGGATGCGCCGCGCGAATTGCAGTCCGAGCTGCTCTCCGCTGCGGTCCCAGCGCGTCGCGAGCGGACCGACGAGCACCTCGGCGGAAGCGTCGCTCGGGTCGGCGTTGCTCGCGACCTGGGAAAGCTGGTTGGTCCACTGCCGGCGCTCGTACTCGCCGGCGCTGCGTTCGACGCCGCGGTTGGAGAGCGTCTGCTCCTGTTGCGGCGCAGACGGCGGAGAAGCTTCGAACTTCTCATTCAGCGGTCCGACGCTGCACGCGACGATGAACGCCTGGTCCGATGCTTCCACGAGTTCGTTGGCGAGCGTCTCGGGCGGCTTGTTCGTCGGGTTGATCGAGTTGTCGCCGGCGATCCAGTTCGCCGCGTACGAGCCGGGCTGCGGCGGCGCGATGATTGCGCGGCTGGTCGTCATCGCAAGCAACGTGCTGACGCGCGTTTCCATGCGCCACAGCGCCGTGCGGACGTCCTCTTGGTGCAGCGCGTCCGCGACCGCGCGCGCGTGTTCAGCTTGCTGACGCAGCACGAGCGCCGTCGCGCCGCCGAGCGCGCCGATGGCGACGACGCTGAGCAGCGCGTACAGCGCGACGAGCGGACGGCGCAGCGCCTTCAACGCAGCACCTGCGCGCTTTCGCCGAGCATGTAGCCCTTGCCGCGTACGGTGCGCACGATGTCGCCGCCGTGCGCTCCGAGCTTGTCGCGCAACCGCACGACCGCCATGTCGACCGTGCGCGTGTCGAGTCCGCGCGGATCGAGGCTCCACACGGCGCGCAGCAGCTCTTCGCGTTCGATGGCCCGCGACGGGTTGCGCGCGAGGTAGGCGAGCAGCTCGGCCTCGCGTTCGGTGAGCAGCTTCGCCTCCGCGCCGTCGAGCAGCACTTCGCGGCGCTCGAAGTGCGCGCGACCGCCGGGAAAGTGCACTTCGCGCACGTCGCCGGGCCGCTCGGCGCTGCGTCGCAGCACGGCTTCGACGCGCGCGAGCAGCTCGCTCGAGCTGAAGGGCTTGACGACGTAGTCGTCGGCGCCGGTGCGCAGCCCGCGGACGCGGTCCTCCTCCGCGCCGCGGGCTGTCACCAGAATCACAGGCAGGGTCGGCCGAGCTGCGCGCAGCTCGGGCAGGTAATCCAGGCCGTCGAGGCCCGGCAGCACGACGTCGAGCAGCACGAGGTCGAGTTCCGCGAGCGCCAGCGTGCGCCGCGCGGACGGGCCGTCGGCGCAGGCGTGGACACGAAAGCCCGCGAATTCGAGTGCGTCGACGAGCCCGCGCCGGATGGCGGGATCGTCTTCGACGACACAGATGGTGCGCGGGAGGTTCATCGCTTGTCAGAGACTACTTCGATTGCGGCGTGACAAGCACGGTCTCGCCCCGGTGGCGCAGCAGGATTTCGCCTTCGAGCGAGACTTGGCCGACGCAGCCCTGCGCGCGCAGCTCCTCGACGAGCTGCGTGTGTTCCGGCGTGCCGAACACGACCGAACGCTGCGGCGTCGGCTCTGACTGCGCCAGCGCGAGCTCGCCGTCGATCCAGCGCGCGCCGCGCCGGAAGAACGTGCGGCCCTGCACCGTCTGCACGGTCGTGTTCGCGACGAGCACGCCGGAGGGCGTGTACTGCGCGTTGGAGGCGTTGGCCCAGCTCTGGTCGCGGTTGAGCGCGACGTTCTGTTGCGCCGCGACGCCCTCGACGCCCGTGCGGCACGTGGCGTTCTGGAACCCAAGTTCGCTGGCTGTCGCCACGAGCTGCGGCGCGTCGCCGAGCTTCGTGCCTTCGAGCGCGAGGAACGCGGTCGAGTCCGTCAGCACGCCAAAGCGCGTCGAGAGCTCGAGCATCTCCTTCACGATCTCGGCGTACTTCGGATCTTCACGCAGCGCGGCGAGCGCGTTCGGGTCGGCGCCGACGCGGCGCAGCGAATCCTCGAGCGCCGCGATGCGCCGCATGGCCCACAGACGCTGCACGAAGCCGTTGCGCGGGAGCGCCTTCGCGAAGTCGTAGTCGAGGCGCCAGTTGGTTTTCGCGCCCGCGCGCACGCCCGCGAGCTCGAAACGCGCCGGCGCGGCGTCGAGGTAGCGGCCGACGAGCACGAGTCGATCGCCGCGGAACAGGTCGGGCAGCACCTGCGGGTACACATCGCGCACCAGGCGCGTGTTCTCGCTGCCGTCGCCGTTCTTCACGCTGACCGCGAGGTCGGTGACCACCGGTCCCGAGAGGTCCTCGAACACACCGGCGACGGCGCGTTCGACGTCTTCGTTCGGACGCACGTAGCTCGTGCGACCGCGGCTCTCGACCGCCAGCGTGTCGAGCAGCGGCGCGTTGACGTCGTTGCCGACGCCGAAGGTGAACACGCGTCGTTTGTGCACGTTTTCGCGTTCGATGCGCTCGCGGATCGCGACCTCGCGCGTCTCACCTTCGGTCGGCCGACCGTCGGTGAGGAACAACACGACCGGCAAGCGGCCTTCGCTCGGCGGCATCGCGAGTGCGGCGGCCAGCGCGCCGTCGAGGTTCGTGCCGCCGCCCGTCGTGAGCCCGTCGAGGTACGCACGCAGCGCGGGCAACGTCTCCGCGCTCTTGATCACGGCCTGCGGCGCGAAGCGCTCCACAGTCGCGCTGTAGTCGATGATCTGCACGGCCTCGCCGAACGCGAGACCTTCGATCACTTGCCGCGCGGCGGCGCGCGCCTGGTCGAACTTCTCGCCCGCCATGCTGCCGGATCGGTCGAGCACGAGCGTGACCTCGCGCGGCGGGAGCTTCACGTCGGCCGGCACTTCGCCCAGGCCCGCGAGCAGCAGGAACCAGCCGCCTTTTCCGCTCGGATCCGCGCTCGTGAACAGCGTGGTCGTCAGCGGGCCGTCGGCGAGCAGCACCGAAACGCGCAGCGCGCCCGGCTCCATCGGCGTGCCTGGCCGCGAATGCAGTTGGATGCGCTTGGCGTCGCCGCTCACGCGCGGCAGGTCGTGCGTCGGCGAGTACACGTCCGCGATCGGGCGTTCGGAGCGCACCTCGAGCGTCACTTCCCAGGGAACTTGGCTCGCGAGGCTCTCGCTGCGCGGCAGCTCGTAGTCCCAGCGTTGGCCGTCCATCGGCACGAGGTGTTCGTAGCGCACGCGCACCGTCTGCTTGCCTCCAGCGCTGACCGGAAACACGCTCGAGCGCACGAGCGCTGCGCCGGCGAACTCGAGCAGCGCCGGATCCTTGAGCTTGGCGACGATGCCGTCGTACGTGGCGCGCGCTTCTTCGCGCGGCAACAGGCGCGCCGTGGGCTTCACGGACGAACCTTCGAAGTCGAAGTGCGTCACGACCGCGTTGTCGGGCACGGGCAGCAGCAACTCGCCTTCCGTATCCGTCGATCCGCGGTTGACGAGGAAGATGTCGAGCGTCGTCGTCGCCATCCCGTCGACGATGCGCACGTCGGCGCGCACGCGCTCGACGCTGATCGCCGCAGCGGTTTCCACCGTGCGGAACGCGCGCGCCTGCGGCAGCACCACGTTGGCGCACCAGCCGCTGTGGACGTGGTGGACGACGTGGGCGCGGCCCGACTGCGCTGCGCTGGGCGGCGAGCTCGCGAGGGCCAGGAGCAGGGCGGGAAGAACTCGATGTGTGCAACGCATGGCGCGGTTCTCGTTCGTTGTCGGGCTCGGCGCGAGCCCGTGCGGGGCCGGCGCGTTTCCGCGTCGGTCCAGTTCGAGCGACAATACGAGCGGCCTGGAGCTTTCCGGGTCACGCCCGGGTAACGGGCCGTCGCCTCGATCTCCCGGCGCTACCATCTGGCCCCTGATGCACAAGGACTTCATCGCCCTCGCGCGCCAGCGCCCGGTGTTCGACGCCCACGCCGATTCGCTGCAGCTCGCGCTCGATCTGGGGCGCGATCTGGGCGAGATCGGTGCCGGGCAGTTGGATCTGGTGCGCGGCAGCTCGGGCGGCCTTGGCGCGCTGGTGTTCGTGTCGTGGTGCGATCCGCGCTTCATCGCGGAAGGCGAGCACGGCGCGCGCGAGCGTACGCGGCTCTTGTTGCGCGAGTTCCATCGGCTGCAGGCACGCCATCCCGAGCAGGTGAGCTTCGCTGGAAATGCGCAGCAGCTCGCGGCGGCGCGCGCGGCGAACAAGGTCGCGGGCATTCCTGGCATCGAAGGCGGCCACTCGATCGAGAACTCGCTCGACACGCTGCACTGGTTCTTCGAACGCGGCGTGCGCGTGATGACGCTGGTGTGGAACAACCACCTCGACTGGATCCGCTCGTGCCAGCCCGACGCTGGCGCGAACGTGCCCGAGGGACTGAACGACTTCGGGCGCGGCGTGGTGCGCACGATGAACGAGCTCGGCATGGTCGTCGATCTCTCGCACGCCGGTCGGCAGGCGTTCTTCGACACGCTCGCGTGCACGAACAAGCCGGTGATCGCGAGCCACTCCGGCTGCATGGCGGTCAACGAGCACCAGCGCAACCTCGACGACGAGCAGCTGCGCGCGCTGGCGGACAATGGGGGAGTCGTGGGCATCGTGTTTTGCACGCCGTTCCTCGACGCTGCGGCGCGCGCGGAGGACAACCGCGTGCGCGCGAGCGACGAGTACAAGGCGCTGGGCAGTGCGCCGGACACGGCGACCTTCCTCGCGCAGAGCGAGTTGTTGCAAGCGCGCGCCGCACCGCTGCCGCTCGAGCGTGTGCTCGACCACGTCTGCCACGCGGTCGAAGTCGCTGGGATCGACCACGTCGGCATCGGCTCGGACTACGACGGCATCCAGCGCACGCCTCAGGAGCTCGAGGACGCCAGCTGCTACATGAACCTCGCGCGCGGGCTGCGGCGCCGCGGTTTCAGCGACGAGGAACTCGTCAAGGTGCTCGGCGGCAACTTCGAGCGTGTGTACGCGGCCGTCACTGGCCCGGGCACGGCGGCGGAGCGCGCGAAGCTCGTCCCGCTCACCTGAGTGAGGACAGGTTGCCGACTGGGTAGCGCGGGATAGCTCGCTCCCAAAGGAGGGGACGCGATGGACACTCGAACGATCTGGGCCGTGCTCGCGGGCGGCGCTTGTGCGACAGCGGGCGCGGGGCTCGTGATGCTGATCCGTGCTGAGCAGGCGCCGCGTGTTGCGGGCCCTGAGCAGGTGGCGGCGCCGCGGCCGGTTGAAGTTGCGCCGCTCGACCGCGTGGAGCTTGCGGCCCTGGTCGACGAGTTGCGCCGCTTGCGCGAGGAACTCGCCAGCCGGCGCGAGGCGGTCGTCGCCGGAGCGCCGACGCCCGCCAGCGACACGCTTCAGGGTGAGATCCGTGAGTTGCGGGCGCTGGTCGAACGCCGCGCCGCGCTCGCGCCGGCGCCCGGACTCGACCTCAGTTCGAAGGGACCCAGGCGAGCTGAGTTGTTCGTGCGCTCGACCGACCCCGAACCTGAGATCGGCGAGGACGAGCGGCTCTCCAAGAAGTTTCGCCTGTGGTCGCAGCAACGCGTGCTCGACGAGTTCGGCGTGCCGGATCAGGTCGAGACCAGCGAGAGGACGCTGCGCTGGGTCTACGAAGAACCCCAAGCTGCGACGGCAACCGTGTTCAACTTCGTCGAGGGGCACGCCGCCTACGTGTGGGTGAACGACAACTGAAATGCGCGCCGAGAGGCTGGATTGGAACCGGCCGGGGCTTACGTAAACTGCCGCCTCGCTTCCATCCCCTCGAAGGAGCACGTCCCGTGACTCATCCTCAAGCGTCCGGTCCCCAGGACGGCCTCAGCCGGCGCGATGTCGTCGTCGGCGCTGCCATCGGCGCCGGACTCGCCGCCGTCGGCTGTGCGAGCCCCTCGCACAGTTCTTCGGCCGCCTCGAACACCAACCAACCCCAACCTTCTCAACCGACCCCGACCGTCATGACCACTCAAGCTGCCCCGCACGTCCTGCCCGCCCTGCCGTACGCCGACACCGCGCTCGAGCCGGTGATGAGCGCCAAGACCTTCAGCTTCCACTACGCCAAGCACCACAAGGCGTACGTCGACAACCTGAACAACCTCATCAAGGACAACGCCGAGCTCTCGGCCATGTCGCTCGAGGCGCTGATCAAGAAGGTCGCCGGCGACAGCACGAAGGCCGGTGTGTTCAACAACGCCGCGCAGGTCTGGAACCACACCTTCTTCTGGAACTCGATGCGTCCGGGCGGCGGCGGCGCGCCCAAGGGCCGCATCGCCGACAAGATCAACGCCTCGTTCGGCGACTTCGAGAAGTTCAAGGCGGCCTTCAGCGACGCCGCCAAGACGCAGTTCGGCTCAGGCTGGGCCTGGCTGATCGAGGACGGCGGCAAGCTCGCCGTGGTCAAGACGCCCAACGCCGAGACGCCGCTGACGCAGGGCAAGAAGTGCCTGCTCACGATCGACGTGTGGGAGCACGCCTACTACCTCGACTTCCAGAACCGCCGCCCGGACTTCATCACGGCCTACCTCGACAAGCTCGTGAACTGGGAATTCGCCGAGAAGAACCTCGGCTGAGACGCGGTCCATCGCACGGCGAGCGCCGTCCCACGCCTCGGCGTCGGACGGCGCTCGCATAGTTTTGTGCAGCTCGAACGTGCGCCCCGCTGCGGCTCCCTAGCATCGGCTCAGCGCCGCCACGTTCCCCCCGGCGCACGGAGAGAGCTGCTTGTCGAACCTTCTCGCCCGTCGTGCTGTCTTGTTCGCCTCGGCGGCGGTGTTGAGCGCCGGAGTCGCGAATTCGCAGACCTTGGCCGATCAGACCGGCCTTTCCGCGCTGCGCGCGCGGCTGGGCGCGAGCGCTCCGACGGGCGCGGGTGTTCGCATCGGGCTCGTCGAAGCCGCCGGGCCGGGTTTCGCGCCCGATCCCGCGCACCCCGAGCTCGCGGGCAAGAGCTTCGTGCCACTCAGTCCCGCGCCGTCGTCGAGCTGGCACGCGACGATGGTCGCGCTGTACGGCTTCGGGGTCAACTTCGGCATGGCCCCTGGCGCGCTCGACCTGGAGTTGTTCGAAGCGGCGCACTGGCTGGCGAGCGGGTTCTTGCAGGGCACGAGCGTCGCGCCTCCGGCGGAGGTGCTGGCCAAGATCATCAACAACAGTTGGGGCAGCAGCGGAGTCGGCGCCGCCAACCAACAGATGCGCAAGCTCGACTACGCGATCGACGAGCGCGGGCTGTTCGTCGCGTCGGGCGTGAACAACGGCGCGGGACCGCTCGATTCGCCGCTGGTCTCGCACAGCTTCAACGGCCTGGCGGTCGGCCGCAGCGACGGCCAGCACCGAGCCGGTCCGACGCTCACGGGTTTCGATCGGCCGGGACGCATGAAGCCCGAACTCGTCGCGCCTGCGCCGGCCACGAGCTTCGCGACGCCGCTCGTGTCGGGCGCGGCGGCGCTGCTCGTCGAAACCGCGCGCACGTGGCCCGGTCTGGCCGGCGACCCGGATGCGGAGCGTCCCGAGGTGCTCAAGGCGGTGTTGATGGCGGGCGCGGAGCACCGCACCGGCTGGTCGAACGGCGCGCCGCAGAGTGGCGACGAACGCGGCGCGACACGCACGCCGCTCGACCCGTTGTGGGGCGCCGACGAACTCGACATCGATCACGCGCACTGGATTCTCAGCGGCGGAGCGCAGCCCAGCAGCGCGACGGCGCAAGAGGCGCTGGCGGTGCCGCACGCCGGTTGGGAACGCGTGACGACCTACGCCGGCTCGAGCCGCTACTGGCGCTTCGATGTCGAGCGCAGCAAGCCGGTGGTGTCGGTGGTCGCGACCTGGAACCGCCAGAGCGCCGTCGGTTTCGCCGCTTTCACCCGGCCCGAGTACGACCTCGAGCTGTGGGAGCTCAGCGCCGACGGGCAGTTGCGCGAGCTGGTCGGCGAGCGTGGGCGCCTCGCCTTCCGCAGCGGTAACGTGCGCAGCGCGAGCGAGGTCGACAACGTCGAACACCTCTACCTCGAAGGCCTGGCGCCGGGCGCGTATGTGCTCGAATTGCGGCGCAAACCGGACTTCCTCCCGCGCGCGCACGTCGCCGTCGCCTGGGAGCTGCGCTGCGGCGATCCGCTCGCTTTCGGCGTGGGCACGCTCCACTCGGCCGGCCGGCGCACGAATCTGGGTTGGACTGGATTCGCGAGCCAGGAACACAACGACTTCGAGCTGCGCGTCTGGGATGGTCCCGCGCACGCGCGCGGCGTCTTGCTCTCGAGCTTCGTGGCTACGCGCGAGCCGCTCGGCCGCGGCGTGAACTGGATCGCCGCGCCGCTCGAACGCAGTGCGCCGATCCAACTCGACGAGTTCGGCGCCGCTGCGTTGCAAGTGCCGATCGACGAGCAGCTCGTCGGCCAGACGCGCTACTACCAGTTCTGGTTCCGCGATCCGCTGCGCAGCGGGGCCGACGCACTCGGGCTCAGCAACGCGCTCGCCGTCGGTTTTTGCCGCTGATCGCGCAGCGCGTTGCGTCCGCTGCGCCGCTCAGGGCGGCGGCAACTCGTAGATCTCTAGCGTCGGCCCCATGCGAGCGTGGTCGAACAGCGCCGCGAAGAAGGGCCGCTCGTACGACTCGCGGTGGCGCCGGATTTCCAGTCTCGCCGTCGCACCGTTGTCTTGCGCGAGCGGCGAGAAACGGGCTCGGAGCTGAGCGTGTTCGACAAGCGCCGCGCGCGTGCGCACCACGAGCTTGTGGCCGAGATTCTCGTCCGCATGCTGCACGAGCACGAAGCGCGCACCGACGCGGCGCAGGTGCGCTAGCGAATCGTCGCCCCACTCTTCGCGAGTCTCTTTCGGACCCTTGGGCAGCGTGAAGTCGAAGCGCGGGCCGAGCTTTTGCTCCGCGGGCAGCATCTCCTGGTAGCTCGACCACTAGGTCAGGGACGGACGTGACTCGATGTTCTCCTCGCGCTTGAGCAGCGGCACATCGAGGTACGGCATGGCGAGGATGGGATCGGACGGGCGCGCGTGCTCGGAGATCCAGCTGGCGGCGAGTTCGTACGTATCGTCGGCGCCCCGCACGGCGCCGATGCGCCATGAAAGCGTCGCGCCGAAAGCGGCGAGGACGGCGGCCACGGCGAGCGCGACGCGCTGGCGCCGCGCGAGCGCATGCGCGAGTCCCCACGCGCCGAACGACGCCAAAAACGGCTCGAGCGGCATCACGTAGCGCTCCCAGGTCAAGGAGTGGAGTCCGATGACGAGGGTATACGGGGCTGCGTAGGCAAGCGCGATCCACAACGGAGCGCGGGTGTGGCCGTGGGCCTGTCTGCGCGTGAGCGCCGCGACGGCCAATCCGAGAACGAACAGCAGCGCGACGTGCGGGAGGTAGGCAATCAGCGTGCGCGCCAGCGTGTCGAAGCCGGTCCCGTCGAAGTGGCTCGAATGCACCGACTGCCCCGAGATGTTGAAGCTCGTTCCACCGTCCTCGTCGTTCAGCGAGAGGTAGCCCCGGTCGCCCTCGAAGTGAAACGGGTAGAACAGGCGCAGCCCGGCGACGATCAGTCCGAGCGCCACCAGCGCTCCAGGCACGACCGTGAGCGCTCGCGGCCGCCGTTCGAGCGGCCCAGTGAGCGCGAAGCCGACGGCTGCGACGATCGGAAAGCCCAACGCGACGCCGTTTTGCAGTGCGCCGATTGCGAGCGCTGCGCCGAGACCGACGAGCGCGCACGAGCCGAGGTTCGGCCGTCGCGCGAGGCGCATCGAGGCGAGCACGGTGAACGCGACGAGGCTTGCGGCGATGGCGTGCGGTCGCTCCTGCTGTGCGAACGAGATGTTGAGCGGGCTGGTTGCGACAAGTCCGGCGGCGAACAGCGCTGGCCAGCGCTCAGTGAATTTGCGCGCAAGCAGGTACGTCGCCACAACGATCGGCAGCGAGCCGAGGATCGAGATCCAGCGCAGTTGGAGGAACGGCGAACTCGCGCGCGCCAAGTGGCCTGCGAGGTCGAGCGTGGCCGGCTCGGCGAGCGAGTTCGGCAGCAGCGCGCCCAGGTGCGCGAGCAGGTACGGATACCACTCGTCCAGTGTTCCCGTGCTGATCGCCGTCACGCCGCCACGAAGCGCGTCCACCTGGCTCTTGATGACCATGGCGTCCAGGTGGGTCGAATGCGGCAGCAGGTAGTCCAAGCCACGCACCCGCAGCACGAGCGCGAGCGCAACGATGCCGCCCAGCACGAACGCGGCGTTGGTGCGAGAGAGCGAATCGTGTCTGCGCTTGTCGTGCACGCCGATCGATCTCATCGCTTCTCAACTCCGCAAACGTCGCCGGTCCGTCATCGCCGCCGGTCTACTTCGAACGCAGCACGTACTCGCGCCAAGCCGCCTCGAACTTGCGTTCGTTGAGCTCGAAGGCGTTCTTGAAGTCGGTGGCCGAGCCATGGCCGGCGTACGCGCGCCGGAAGAACTCGAAGAACTGCGTGCGTTGCTCGGGGCTCGAGTGCAGGCAGAAGTGGGTCAGCGTGTACGCCTGGCTGTACTTGAGATCGGAGCGCGACGATGCGGAAAAGTCGCCGGAGTCGAAGGTGAGCACGCGGCCGAGTTCGTAGGGCTTCTCCGCGGAACGGTGCCGCGCGAAGTGGGCTTCGTTGCGCTGACCGGGCGTGAAGACGCCGCGCGCGAGGTCGCCGTAGCGGCAAGACGGCAGGTACTCGGCGAGTCCCTCGTCGAGCCACGCAGGCACCGCTCCAAGCGCGGCCTTGGTGTTCGACGAAGTGTTGTGGAGCAGCGCGTGCACGGCTTCGTGCACCAGCGCGCCGATGTCGAGCCGCTGCGCCGCGTTGACGTGCAGCACGTTCGCGCGCGGATCGTAGTACGCGAGGCGCCCGCTCGCCTCGGGAAACGACGCGCTGTCCGCGTGGACGTGGGCTGTGATCCCCGTTACGGGCTCATGCAACGGCAGCTCGTCCTCGAACCAGGCGAAGAAAGCGCGGTAGACCAGCTCGAGTTCGATTGCACAGCCCACCGCGTCGCGCAGCGCGAGGTTCGAGCGCACGGCGAAGTGAGTGGTATCGAACTCCCAAGCGTCGCCCCATTCGAGCGTGCGCCCCGTACGTTTGTCGAAGTCCTCGCGCTTGTTTCCGATGCGCACGCGCCAACCTTCGCCGCGCTTTTCGTGCCCGGCCAGTTCGTGCAGTCCCGCGTCGGTGGCGTCGAGCGTCAAACCCAGGAGCGCGAACACACGCGCCTCGCCGTCGAGCCCGCGCGCGCGGCACTCGCGCGCCAGGTTGCGCACCGCGCCGACATCGCCGGACGCACAGGCGTCCCACTGCGCGAGCAGTTCCTCGAGCTTGCGCGCTTGCGACGCGACGAGCAGCACTTCGTCCGCGCCGAAGCGCTTGTCCTGGCTGCCGACGCGCACGACCACTTCGCGCGCGGTGTCGCGCACGACGCGGCCTTCGACGGTCTTGCCGTTCTTGAGGGTCACCGCATCGCCGGGGAAGGCGAGCGCTGCGAGGGCGAGCGCGAGGATCTGCATGGGACGATTGCGGCGACGAGTGTGCCACCCAGGCGGGTTTCGTGGGGGGGGCCACGGCTTGTTTCGTGGTTCCCGACGCCGCGCGGGAGGGTCTTGCGCGGGCGAGGCCGCCCGAGCGAGGACGGTGGCTCTGCCTCCGTGGGCGCCAACGCGGCTCGCTCGCGTGGCGAGCGCGAGCTGGCGCGTGGCCGACTAACGCACTCCTTGCGCAACTGACTGCGACCTTGGGCCCTCCAACGCAGTCCGTAGCTTGCGTGCGCGAGCGCTCCGACCCGTCCGCGGTCGACTCGCGCGCAGGGCCTCCAGAGCGAGGGTTCCGCCGTGCAGTTCGACTTCAGCCGTATCGAAGACATCGACTCGTTCGTTTCCATCCCCGAGGGCCGCTACGCCTGCCGCGTGGCCGAGGTGCGCGAAGGCGTCGCGCGCGACGGGAGTCCGCGCTGGAGCCTGCGGCTGGAGGTCGCGCTCGGCGAGTACGCCGGCCGCACGGCGGGCTGGGATAGCGTCACGTGGAGCGACCGCGGCATCCGGCGCGTGAAGCATGTGCTCGAAGCGCTGGGCCTCAACGTGAGCGGCCAAGTCGAGATCGCGCCGAGCGACCTGCTCGGTCGCGAGGTGATCGCGACCTTCCAATCCGAGGAGCGCGAAGACGCGTTCACCGGGCGGCGCGTGTTGCGGCTGCGGGTGCCGTACGCCGGTTACCTCAGCCGCGCGGACACGGCGGCGTTGCCGGGAAACGCTTCGCCGGGCGCCGAGGTGAACTCGTCGCAGCGCTCGTCGGGACCCGGTCAGAACTCCGAGAGCACGAACGGCTTCGACGACGAGTTCGAGGGTTGAGCCGGGGACGCGTCGCGGCGCTCCGGCACCGGGCGCCGCACCCGTTGGACCCGAGCGCGGCGCCGCCGTCGTGGCGCCGCGCCCCGTGGATCACGCGTGTCTCGGAATGTGTCGAGCCAGCGCGCCCGCCATCACGCGAGCTGCTGCGTGCAGCACTGCGTGCGCCGCTGCGCGGTCCGTTGCGGGAGTCACCGCATGGGATCGGCGCACGCCCGCTCTCTGCGCTGCGGCCCGAGGGCGCGGCGAGTTCGCGCCACGCTCGCTGCGCCGTGCGCCGCCTTCGGGAACCGCTTGCTCCGGCTCGTCGAACGCGCGGGTCGCGGGCTCGCTCGCGAGCCTTGGCCCGCCTCGCGACTTCGGGCGGCTTCGGGCGGCTTCGACGCGCGGTCGTCGCGCCCCGCGGAAGTCCGTGCGGCTGCATACGTTTCGCTCCGCTCGCGCCTCCGGACGGCGCTGCGCGGCGCGCTCGAGCGCGGTTGGATCCGTGCGGACGATTGACGCGCAAGACCTGCGCGCGAGACGATGACTTACGTTCCCATGCAACCGCCCCCCGACTCCAACCGTGCACGACCGGGCCCCAACGACGACGTCGAAGACCTGATGCGCGTGGCCCACGCCGCGGCGCAGCTGGCGTACTCGCCGTACTCCAAGGTGAAGGTCGGCGCGGCCCTGCTCGGGGAAGACGGCACGGTCTACACCGGCTGCAACGTCGAGAACGCGAGCTACGGGCTCACCTTGTGCGCCGAGCGCTCCGCCGTGGTGCGCGCCGTCGCCTCCGGCGAGCGGCGTTTTCGCGCGATCGCGATCGCGACCGACCGCCCGCAGGCGCTCATGCCCTGCGGCGCCTGCCGACAGTTCCTGCTCGAGTTCGCTCCGCGCCTGTGGGTCCACGTCCAGGGCGCTCAGAGCGCGCTCGAAACCGTGAACCTCTCCGAGTTGTTGCCGCGCGCCTTCGCGCCGCGCGACCTGACCTGATTCCTCGCACTCCAGCGGCCTTCGCCAAGCACATGACGAACCTCGCCGAGGGTCTGCAGCGGCGCGTCGAAGAGTTGCGCCGCGAGTTGCGCCGCCACGAGCGCCTGTACTACGTCGAGGCGCGCCCGCAGATCAGCGACGCCGAGTACGACCGTCTGTTCCGCGAGCTGCGCGACCTCGAGCTCGCGCACCCCGAGCTGCTCAGCGCGGACAGCCCGACGCAGCGCGTCGGCGCGCCCTTGCCCGAGGGCCAGGGCCTGCAGAAGCGCCGCCACGAGCTGCCGATGCTCTCGATCGACAGCTTGTTCAGCCTCGACGAGGTGCGCGACTTCGACAAGAGCATCCGACGCTTCCTGATGCTCGGCGACGAGGCGACGCTCGACTGGGTCGTGGAGCCCAAGTTCGACGGCGCCAGCACTTCGCTGATCTACGAAGACGGCGCGTTCGTGTGCGGCGTGACACGCGGCGATGGCGAGTGGGGCGAGGACATCACCGCCAACCTGCGCACCATCCGTAACCTGCCGTTGAGACTGAGCGACGATCGGCGCGCACTGCCGACGCGGCTCGAAGTGCGCGGCGAGGTGTTGATCGAACGTGCGGCCTTCGCGCGCTTCAACGCGGAGCGCGCACGCGAAGGCAAGCCCGAACTCGCCAACCCGCGCAACGCCGCCGCCGGTGCGCTGCGGCGCAGCGATCCGGCCGAGGTCGCGCGCTACCCGCTGCAGTTCCACCCCTGGTCGGTCGCGCGCATCGAAGGCCCCGCGGGTTGTTTCGTGCGGCGCGGCGAGCCGCGGCAGCTTGAGCTGCCCTCCGACGTCGATCGGGCCGCGAGTGAGTCCGCGCAGCTGAGCCGCGCGCCGGACAAAAAGGCGCGCGAGGCCGCGGCGCTGGACGGGGCCGCGGCGCTGGACGGGGCCGCGGCGCTGGACGGGGCCGCGGCGCTGGACGGGGCCGCGGCGCTGGACGGTGCCGCGGCGTTGGGCGCGTCCGCGCCACAGCAACCGCTCGCCGCGAGCTTCGAGCGCCACCAAGACGTGCTCGTCGCGCTGCGCGAGTGGGGCTTTGCGCCCAATCCTTGGGCCGAGCCCGCGCGCGGCGTCGAAGGTTGCCTCGACTACCACGCGCGCCTGCTCGCGCGCCGCGCTGAGCTGCCGTTCGACGTCGACGGCGTGGTCGCCAAGCTCGACGTGCTCGCGCTGCGCGAGCGGCTGGGCACGAACTCACGTTCGACGCGTTGGCAGTTCGCGCACAAATTCCCCGCGATCGAAGCGACTAGCACGCTGCGCGCAATCGAGCTGCAAGTCGGCGCGCTCGGGCGGCTCACGCCGCGTGCACACGTCGATCCGGTCGAGATCGGCGGCGTGGTCGTGCGGCACAGCACGCTGCACAACGCCGACTACGTCACCACGCTCGGCCTAGTGATCGGCGACCGCGTGTTCCTCGAGCGCGCCGGCGACGTGATCCCGCAGGTGATCGCCGTCGCGGAGTGCGTGAGCGGCGACGAGCCCGCGGACTGGCGCGCGCGCCGTCCGGCCGAACTGCTCGAAAACGACGAACCGCGCCCCGGCGTGTTGTGCGCCTGGCGCGAGACGTTTGCGATGCCGACGCGCTGCCCGGCCTGCGCGACCGAGCTCGTGAGAGACGGCAAATTCTGGCGCTGCCCGAATCTCTATGGCTGCGAACCGCAGGTCGTCGGCCGCACGCTGATGGCCACGCGCCGCGGCGCGCTCGAGATCGACGGCCTGGGCGAGCGCATGGTCGAGCAGCTCTTCCGCGCCGGCTACCTGCGCTCGACCGCCGATCTGTTCCACCTCGACGCGCTGCGCGAGAAGCTCGTCGAGCTCGAACGCTGGGGCGAAAAGAGCGTCGCCGGCCTGCTGTCCGAGATCCAACGCGCGCGCGGCGTCAGCTTCGAGCGCTTCCTCGTCGCGCTGGCGATTCCCGACGTCGGCGGCGCGACGGCGCGTGCGCTGGCGCAGCACTTCGCCACGCTCGACGAGCTGCGCGCCGCGAGCGCCGAGGACTTGCAGCACATCGACGGTATCGGCCCCGAGGTCGCGCGCAGCGTGCGCGAGTGGTTCGAGCGGCCGGAAAACCAGGCCGAGCTCGAGCGCTACTTCGCCGGCGGCGTCGCGCTCACCTACCCGAAGTTCGAAACACGCACGGACAGTCCGTTTTCGGGCAAGTCGGTCGTGTTCACGGGGACCCTGGCGCAGATGGGCCGCGCGGAGGCCAAGAAGCTCGTCGAGGAGTTGGGCGGCAAGGTTGCGTCGGCGATCAGCGCGAAGACGCATTTCCTCGTCCAGGGCGAGGGTGGCGGCTCGAAGAAGGACAAGGCCGCGGCCTTGGGCATCCAGGTTCTCAGCGAGGCCGAATTCCTCGCGCTGGCCGGTCGCGCTCCGTAACGGTTCGTTGGTCTTGCGCGGCGGCGAAGCAGGCCGCCCGGCGATCGATTACCGTAGGAGCCCGCAGTCATGGCGAATCTCCCCGACGAAGCGCAGCCCAAGCCCGAGCCCAAGCCCCAGGGCGCCGAGGCCGCCGAAGTGGCGAGCCGAGCGCCGCGCGACAGCGACGACGCGCTGATCGCCCAGGCGCGCTTCACGCTGCCCGAGGGCTTCGAGAGCGACGACACCGCGGAACTCGTCCGCCGCGCTCAGGAGGGCGACGCGCAGGCGCTCAACGATCTGTTCACGCGCTACCACACGCTGATGGTCGAGGTCGCGCGCCGCCGGCTCGGGCCGCGCCTGCGCCTGAAGGAGGAGCCCGACGACCTCGCGCAGACGACCTTCCGCGAGGCGACGCGCGACTTCAAGCGCTACGAGTACCGCGGCGAGCAGTCGCTCCTGAAGTGGCTGATCCAGATCCTGCAGAACAAGATCCGCGACAAGGCGGAGTACTACTCGGCCTCCAAGCGCGACACCTCGCTCGAGACGTCGCTCGAGCCGACTTCGAACACCGACGGCGACCTGCTGCCGGGGCTCGAGATGATCGCCAGCGACGAGCTCTCGGTGACGCGCACCGTTTCGCGCGTCGAGCGCTTCGAACACCTGCGCAAGGGCCTCGAGCAGCTCAACCCCGAGTACCGCCAAGCGATCACGCTGGTCTTCTTCCAGGGCCTCAGCCTGCGCGAAGCCGGCGAGCGCCTGGGCGGCCGCAGCGAAGACGCCTTGCGCATGATGCTGCGGCGCGCGGAAGCCAAGCTCGCCGAGATCCTCAAGACCTCGGTCGGCCGCGACTACGGCGACGCTTCGCAGTCGGCGCCCTTCTGAGCGGCGCGCGGCGCGCGTGCTCTGCCGGCGCGCGGCGCATCGTGCCTGCGAGCATCGAACTCGCCGCGAGCCCATGTCGCTCGCCGTCAGCGACACGTTCGGCGCCGAACCGAACGCGCCTCAATCCGGCAACGCGAAACGCAGCACGCTCAGCGG
>Ga0169931_10004553_pt1 | contig 21521 bp, 21 predicted proteins | sample Kivu_15m_20L_FD_129675 | JGI IMG/M metagenome (GOLD analysis project Ga0169931, IMG submission 129675) | Freshwater microbial communities from Lake Kivu, Western Province, Rwanda to study Microbial Dark Matter (Phase II) - Kivu_15m_20L... | ecosystem: Environmental > Aquatic > Freshwater > Lake... | reverse complement strand
CAATTATATTAATAAATATTTTATTTGATAGGCTATCTAACAAAAAGATATATTCTCTAGAAAAACTCAAAGAAGAAAATAAAAAAATGTTAGCAAATTTGAAAGACATTTTGAACACTTTAGAAAAACAAAAAGAAAATATTGCTTTGGAAAAGAATATTTTAGAAAATGAATACAATGTCTTGAAAAAGAATACGAATAATGAATTAGATGAACTTGAGACTCTTAAGTTTGCAAAATTAAATATCGAAAATGAATTAGATACATTAAAAAAGGAATCTGATAAGAAACAAGAAAATCTTTTGAATTCCAAATTTGTTTTAGAGAAAGAATTAGAGAATTTAAAAAATGATATTAAAAAGGAAAAATTAGAAAACGAAGTCTCTAGACAAACATTAAATAACGAGAGGGAAGTAATTCAAAAAGAATTCGAACATTTCAAAATTGAATCATTCAAGGAAAAAGAAAACTTAAAATGTAATAATTAAATTCTTTATTTTTAAATTAGACGAAATTGAACAAAATAAAAATTTGATTGAAATTAAGTCAAAAGAATTCACAGAATTATTAAATAAATTCAACACAATAGAAAAAGAAAAACAAGAAAATATTCTTCTCAAGGAAAACATAGAAAAATTAGAAAAAGATAAACAAAAAATTCAAACTGAATATGATAATTTATTAGCTACAATAGAAACAAATCAAAAAGAAAAAGAAAAAGAAAATTCTCACTTGGAAAATATCGAAGAACATAGTGATGAATCTAAATCTATTTCTTGTTCTTCCTCTTCATTAGGAGCCCAAGAAAAAGAAGCAAAGACAACATCAATAGGCCTAGAAGAAAAAGGAAAAAATAAATCCGCAACAACCACGCAAATAATTAAAGAGGCAAAAGTACCAATTGAGAATATTTCGCCAATAAAAAGAAATTCAGACATTTTAATACAAAAAATGGAAATTAATGAAAGTGTTCCAAGAATATCCGAAAAGAGAATATCTCTAAAAGACAGACTACATAGCTTAATATTCGATAACAAAAAAATATTTACATTGAAGCCTCAAGAAAGTGAAAGTGAGAAAATTGTTGAAAAAAAACAACCTATCCCCGAATATGTTCCACCAAAATCAGAAGTCATTCAAGTATATTATTTAATATAATTTCATACAGACTTCAAGTAATTTCATAATCAATCTTGATATCTCTGAACCTCAAACTATCGACCCTACTAAATCCTTCTTTGTAAAAGATCCAGAAGCAGAAGAAAAGAAGAAAATGATCAAAAATGAAATAAAAAATTTACCGCCAGCTTTTAAAAAAATGAAAACAATTGAACGAGTTTTTATCGAAAAAGTATCAAACTTAGAAGATTTTGATAAAATGCTCGAAGATCCTCAATTAAGCTTATTATTAAAAGTTAAATAAATTTATTTTAGAATATATATTTAATTTAATAATTGACCAATCTAATTTAGTTTATTAAATTTCAAATCGTTTTAATTTTTTCAAAATTTTTGTATTATAAAAAGAGAAAAGAATTAAATTATGGAAATAAATTATGCTTATATTTACCAATAAACTAAAATTTTATTGAACTCTCTTTATATTTGAAATTATTTATTGTTTTCATCAATATTAAAAATGAGCAATTTATTTTTCAATTTTAAAAGAAAATTCTTTTCTGTTTCCACTTCTTTAAAACTCTCAAAACAAAAGGAAAATTTAGAGAATTTAAGAAACAGCATGAAGAAAGAAGGTTATGATGGTTACATGTTAATCAACTCGGATCCCCATAAAGTAAGAGATTCTTTTTTTAAAATAAAAGAATGAATATTTAGCTGAAGAAGATAAAAAAATAAAATATATTTCAAACTTTTCTGGAAGCAACGCTTTTGCATTAGTTACTCTGAATGAGGCTATTTTATGGACAGATTCAAGATATTACATTCAAGCTGATAAGGAATTAGATAAATCGGACTGGAAAATGTTGCCTATAGAAAATATTGAATCAGATCTGAAAGACTACATTTCGAAAAACTTAGAAGAGGGAAAGAAAATTGGAATAGACTTGAAAAATTTCAGTGTGAAATATTTTACATTCCTTAAAAATTCATTAAAAAATCACAAAATAATTAATGATAATAAAGATATTTTGAAGAATCTAGAAATACTAAGTGAAGCACCAGAAAATCTTGTTTTAGCAAAAAAATCCGATAGGATATTTGTACATGAATTAAAATATTCAGGAAAAACCCCTTTAAAAAAATTCAAGGATGTAAAGAGAAATTTAAATGAATTGATAATTTCAAATTCTAAATGCACGAAAGAAAAAGCTATCTTGAGCACAGCCAAATCTTTCGCTATAGTCTTAAATAAATTAGATGATATAGCTTGTAATTAGTTTTTTAAAATAATAGGGCTTACTAATTTAAGAGGATCAGATATTGACTTTAACCCAGTTTTCTTTTCATACGCTATTTTATATGTGAATGAGAATGACGGTGACGAGTATTTAAATTTGTATGTAGATGATAATAAGCTTAAGGACGTAGAAAATATCTATGATCACTTAAATAGCAATAAAATAAAAATATCTCCTTATCAAAGAATATATGAAGATTTGAAAGCAATATCAGATGATCATATGATCATATTAGATAAAAACTCCTGCAACCAATTTATATATGAACAAATTATATCCTCGAATAAGAAACATTTTTTATCTGGTATTAATATAGTTGAATGGACAAAAGCTATTAAAAACGAGACTGAATTAGAAGGATTTAGAGAATGCCACAAAAGAGATGGTGCTGCTATTGTAAGATATCTTGCATGGTTGGAGGACCAGATTGTCAATCGAAAAAATTCTATAACTGAATATGAAGGGGCCAGAAAACTTTTAAATTTTAGACAAGAAAATGATTTATTCATAGATGAATCTTTTGACACTATTTCTTCTTCAGGTGATAATTCTGCTATAATTCATTACAAACCGAGTCCAGAAAATTGTAAACAGATTAGTACTAACGAAATATACTTACTAGACTCAGGAGGACATTACTTGTAAAATATATATTTTATTAACAATCATAAGAGATGGAACTACTGATACTACCAGAACTTTCCAATTCGGAACTCCAAGTGAGAAAGAAAAAGAAATGTATACAAGAGTTCTTCTTGGGAATTTGTCAGTCGAGAAAATTTTTCTTAATAAAAATAAAAAATTAAGTGGATCACACATTGATAACTTAGCAAGACAGTATTTATGGAGAATAGCAGAAGATTTTGGCCATGGCACAGGACATGGAGTTGGGCACTTTCTTAATGTTCATGAAGGACCTCATGGTATTAGTCCTAGATCGACTATTCCTCTTCAAGCTAATATGATAGTTACTAACGAACCTGGATATTATTTAAAAGATCATTTCGGAATTAGAATTGAAAATATTTTACTGATCAGGCAGCATATAAATATGAAAGATTTTTTATATTTTGAAAATGTTACCCAAGTATTTTATGATACTAATCTAATTGACAAATCCTTACTTAGTAAGGAGATGATTGATCATATTAATACATACCATGATTCTATTTACCGAACTCTTCAAAAGAATTTGAAAATTTTCAAGGATGAGTTTGACTCATTGGAATATCTAAAAAGAAAAACCAAATATATTTGAACAATTATAAATATGCATAATTATTTTATTCTAAAATAAATTCTAAATTTTTAAATATTAAATATTAACATGGGAATCACCCGCCTTATGAATTTACTAAAAGAAAAATGTCCAGAATCCATAAAGCAATTAGATCTAAAAGCCTATACCGGAAGAATAGTAGCTTGCGATGCCTCTATGGTAAATAAAAATTTTTATTCCAGGCTATTTATCAATTTTTAATATCAACACAACACATAAAAAGTGGATTCGGATTAAGCGAGTTAAAAGATTCAGAAGGGAATCTAACAGGGTACAATATTTCGATTATATACAAATCAGTCATTTATTAGGTCTTTTCAACAGAAGTATAATGCTTATGGAAAAAGGAGTAAGACCCTGCTGGGTTTTTGACGGTAAGCCCCCTGAAGCAAAGAAAAAAGTACTTTCAGAAAGAAAAAAAAGAAAAGACGATGCTGAAATCAACAAGGCTGAAGCTCAAGACGAAGGAGATATGGAAAAAGTATTGAAATACGCAAGCATGAGTGTTAAAGTAACATCGCAAATGATTTCTGATGCCAAAGAATTAGTAAAACTTCTAGGATTACCATTAGTCGAAGCTCCCTCTGAAGCAGAAGCCCAGTGTTCAGTCCTGGCAAAATCAGGTAAGGTCTATGCTGTAGCTACAGAAGATATGGATTGTTTGACATTTGGATGTCCTATTTTACTAAGAGATTTCACAAATAAAGAAGATCCAGTAATCGAAATCAAATTAGATGCTGTTATAAAAGGTTTAGGTGTAACCATGGATCAATTCATTGACATCTGTATATTGTCAGGATGTGATTATTGTCACAATATAGATGGAATCGGATCAATTAAAGCACTTAAATTAATTTTGGAGAATAAAAATATAGAAGGTGTCTTAGATTATGTAGAAAAATACAACAGCGATCCTAAAAAGAAAAAAAAGCTTGTCTACGATCCTGAATTATTTACATACGAAGAGGCAAGAAATTTGTTTAAAAAACCAGAAGTCACAGATCCTGATACAATCGAGCTTAAATGGAATTCACCAGATTATGAAGGACTAAAAAAATTTCTGGTTGACAAAAAAGGATTCATGGAAAATAGAATTGAATCAGCGATGAAAAGAATAGAAGTAAAATTCGGACATTTATAAATACAATATTAGGCAGCTAAAGACAAATCAAACCAATCTAGATTAGAGAGCTTTTTCAAACCAAAAGTTATCACCTCTACGACAATAAGTGGAAAGAGAAAGGTATTCTTATTTAATAATTTTTTCTTTAATTTTAAGCATGATGATGATGTGAAAACTAATCTCAGCGAAAAGAAAAAGAAAACAACATCAGGTAAAAAACCCGGAAAATAGAAGATTTTCATCTGCACAATATTAGATTATATTTAAGAAATTAAAATTTTTAAAAATCTAGCTACATAATTTGTATTTTGAAATAATTGATACATGATAAACTATATAATTATGTATTTAATAGATTATTATAAAATAAAAATGCAAATAGACTTTCTAATAGGAAATCAAATAAAATACTCTGCTAAAATTGACTTAAAGAAACAAGATTTATTTCCTAATCTTTATCAAGATAAAAAGCAAAAGTTTAAAATCCCAATAAATGTAAACATTGAATCACCTATATAAATATTCTTGTTAGAAAAATCAAATTTACAACAATAAGGTTTACGACGATTTCGAAGAAGAGGAATCCGAATCTTCTTTCACAAGCGATTCCTTCGACGATCATGATTTTGAAGAAGCAGAAGAAAAATTAGAAATTAGACCAAGTGAAGATTTATCTAATGTCGAGGATTCTTCTAAAGTAAAAAGTATTTTAATTTTAGAAAAATTTAAGGAAATACAAATCTCAGCTAGCTTTCGAGTACTATGACCTGACTGGTTCATCCAAAAAACAAAAGCGGGAACTCACCGAAGACGAAATTTTAAAGAAAAATGATCAAATTATGAAACGCAAGCTCCACGCCAAAAAGATGCTTGAAGAAGAAAAAAGGATGACTATAGAAAAAATTTTAAACGAAGATGGAAGAAAGCTCAAAGAAAGACAGAAAAAATTAAATGAGGAGGCTGTAAAAAAAGAACAACTAGAAGAAGAAAAATTCAAGGCTTCCCTTACAAAGATCAAACAGAAATACAACAAAGATGGAAGTATATATTTAAGATTTCCTCAAGGATTATTATTACCAAGAGTCCTTACTCAAAAATCAACTTATCAACCTAAACTGCAAAAATGCGAAATCCTTAATTGTTAGAACAATAAAAAGTATAGAGATCCAGTAACTGGGAAAAATTACTGCTCGATTTTGTGTTATAATATTTTAAAAAACACGATGCATGTAAGCTAAAAATAAAAAAATAAAATATAAAAATATTCTGATTTGAATTATTTTGTATTAATAAACATAGCTTTTAAAATACATATTTACTTTATAAAAGTTAAATAAGCAAATTATGATGGGATATCAGATATTCCTTGAATTTAAAGTAATCTACAAAATCTTCTCCTTCCTGACGTATTAAAAATTCTTTTTTAAGATAATTTGTGATGTCTCTATCCAGAATAAACAATTTCATTTTTTTGTCATCTGTGATTAACATTTTATATTCTGCTGAGAATTTAGGACAGATAACGAAAAAATCTTCGTCTCTGTTTGTACAAGAATCTGATAATATCTGATAGCCTTCTTCTGACAAAAAGAATTTTATGAAGGATCTTATTGCAGTATTATGATTGATGAAAATGTTATAAGTTGAGTCCTTTTCTTCTACAATTTCAATCAACTGCTTAAAGAAATTTTCCAATCTTATGTAGCAAACATCATCTTGATAGGTAGATGAGTGATTGTAGTATTTAACCAAAAATTCCTTCATGTTCTTAATGAATTCCGAGTATTCTTTTTTATAGATAGGAATATCTTCATAAAATTTGTTACAGCGAAGGAAGTCCAACAATTTTTTAATTTCATTCAAAGAGAAATCTTCTCTATCGAAATATTCCTTGGTGATTTCTTCGTTTTTTGTAAAGTCGTAGACTTTACCTGTGAGATCATCCAAGATTAATTTCTTCAAATAAGGTTTGAACATTTTGATATAAAATTCTTCCTTCTCATTATGAAAATTATTTATATTCCTTAATAATTTTTCTTTTATTTTTTGGTGATTTTCATCGTTCATATTTAAAGTTTTATCAAATATTTTATGATTAATCTCAAAGACTATCTTGGCTTCTTCTTCGGGAAACCCTCTAATTATTTTTTGTCTATCATGGAAAAAAGAAAACATTTTTAACAATTCATGATATGGTTTATTAGAATCTGTGATAAATGAATGATATTTCAATTTAAATGTTACCATATTTCTCACTATTATAAACATTTTCTGAAAAAAAAATTTCTTCTTTAAAAAGGAAATTTTTATGTTGTTCATGCTTAGAGGATAAAATTCCATCTGCAAATGCTTGGGCACTTTCTAAAACTCTACTTTTATTACTTAATATAATATTCATTTTTCCTTTATTCAAAAAACTCTCAAAATCTTCATAAAATTCTGAATCGAAATTAGTCTCTCTTTTTTGTAATAAATCTTTACCTATCTTGAAAAACTGAGAATATCCAACACAAGTAAGTCCCATTCGATGATTAGATAATAAGTTATCTTCTAATCTGCCAACAGCAGAGGAAGTTCTTGCTCCGTGTCGAAATATTTTTACAATTGATTTAATTCTCATTAATTTAAACACAAATATTCTTAAAATAAAGTTTTATTAAAATTAGTCAAAATTTGAAATGATTGACATAAGATTAGATGACAGACAAAGAGAATATAGAAAAAGTAAAATTCTTTTAAATATGATTATTCTTTTAATATATAAAGCTATTGGGCCAGAAGATCTTCTCCTTAAAAGAGAAATTTTTAATTTAAGTCTTAGAAAACAAAAACTCGATGAGATGTTGCTCAATAAAAGATTTAAGAGAAATCACAGTTATTTTATTGATATTGAGCAACCTTTCGAACAGACAAATCATATTTATACAAATAAAGATACTACAAATAATGGTGTTCCAAATCTAAGTTTATCATCTTACTCAAATCGTCAGATTGATCCAATACTTAAAAATGTTTATTCAACTGATAAAAATACTTTTTTCTTGAACTTTGTAAATTTATCGACTTACCTTATCGTATATAAAATTTATAATAGGAAAAAGAAGTTCAAACAATTTTCCAAACTTTAGACATTTTCGAAAATACTACTTTAAATCATGAGAATTTAAAATTTGCTCTGTTTCTTATAAGATTATATATTTCTCATAATGAAAATACAAAAATCGACATATTAAAAGAGCATAGATTAATTGAGAAGGTTGAAGTCATTTTAGATATTGAACTGCTTGATGAATTTATTATAGTAAGAAGATTAATCAGAATTGAATTTAAAATATTTTTAGTATGAGATTTATTGGATTATTACTAACTTTTCTTTCTTGGGTGGTTATGAAGAGAATAAAATTCTTGTTAACAAGAAATTCTTATGTTTCCATTATAAATATTTAAACTCTTACAATTCGGAGGTTAAAGATCAAATAATGTGGGCATTGACTAACATAACATGCGAAAACATTGAGTTCAGAAATATATTATTCACTAGTCCAATTCTTGAGAGAATCCAAGTAATTACATACAACGCGCTGAATCATAGAGACTTAAATTTATTAAAAATTTGTTCTAATTTTCTACTTTTTTCTCTAAATTATGATAAGGTCACAAATGAATTTTCTGATATCCTGATGAAAATCGCATTTATTTTAAAGGATCTTATATTGAATACTAGTGGAGAGATATATTCAAATTCTCTCTGGGCTCTTTTGCATATTGGCAACATTCAAGATAAAAATATACCTCAAAAGCTTTACAAGAAATTAATAACCAAGAATCCAGATATGCTGATTAAAATTTTGTCGATTGATTTCGATAATTTAAAAACAGAATTAATTTCAACAATTAGAATCATTGGAAATCTTCTATCAATAGATGATGAAGAGTTTATTTATTATGTTCTGAATTTCAATATTTTCTCCTTCTTTGATAAAATTTTGTCTACTGAGAAAAACAAAAAGATAAAACAAGAAATTATCTGGGCAACATCCAATATCATAAAACAAAAAAGTAAACTTTTCATAAAGAATCTGGTAGAGTCTAATTTATACAACAGGATATCACAAATTGCCAACGATTATGATCCAAATCTTAAAAAGGAGGCAGTGTTATTTATCTACGAAATTTGCATAAATACACATTTCAATATCAGCACTGAATTAATTAAAAAAGGGACATTTAGAATTTTAACAGACTTGCTTGAAATTTCAAGCGATCATCAGATTATTCTGAACTGTTTAGAAGCCATAGATAAAATCCTTGCATCAGGAGAATTTTTGAAAACTGTCTTAAAAGGAAATACTATAGCTAATAAATTCGAAGCAGTTGGTGGCCTTGAATGCTTGGAAAAATTTCAATTGCATATGAATATTAAAATTTATGAAAAGGCTATGGACATAATAGAGAAATATTTTCAAAGTAGCTATAGTGAAAATATGCTATCATTATCATCTAAACATGCTGATATTAATGAAGATAGAGATTACGAAAAAAATACACATCTGATGGAATATGAAGAAGGGAGAGGTATTAAAAATTATTCAAGTTTTAATTATGAAATGAATTAGTTTATTGCAAAATTATGAATTAAAAATATATTATGTATGATATTAATTCATTTTTATTCCTATTTTTATTTATTCCTTTAATAATTTTATTAAATATTTTATTTAATTAATTATGGATTATTCTTCAGCTGCTGATGTTCCCTTAGGAAAATCATTCGATGATGTTATTGAATCTGATCCTCGTGGAAACTTTTTAGTAGATAACTCAGCAAAGTGTTTTAATTTATGTATACCGAATGTTTCAGATAAACCATTTAGCTTAAACGAGACAAAATGCTTAAAAGAGTGCTTCTTAAAGAGTTATCACGCATTTACTTTATTTAATAACACACATTGAAAGAATTCGGAAATGGAATTAGATATATAAATAATACAATCAATTTAAGAAAAGATGTCCTTTCTAATTATCAGATAAATTTTAAAATTGAATTCTTTTAAAAAGTTTAATTATAAACATTTATATATAAGGGGTGATTTTTATATTTATACAATATAAAATAAACTATATTTTATTAATACAAAATAAATTTCGTATTTTGAGCATCCACTTACATATAAAACGGGACTGACCTCCTGCTTAAAAGTATCAGATGGAGGGCACTACCGCATTTCGAAAATGAAACCTTAATTTTGAAGTTTTAAAAGGAAATTTTAAAAGGAGGATGATCCAAATCATAGTGTGACCAGTATATCTCTGTATATTGATCCTATTATTAATCATAAATATTCATACTAGAGTTTAATATATATATAAATATAATTAAAATAAATCCTATATAACTAACTAATTTGATTAATAATAAATATGAATTCACTGCAAAAATACTTAAAAGAAGCTCACACTGCAGCAGAAATTTACAAAAATGAAATCGATGAAAGAATAAACATATGTATCGGGAATGTTTCCTGTGATATGGATTCAGCTATTGGAGCTATAATACTAGGATACTACATGACACATAAAGATCGTTACTTCGATGATTACGGAAACTATGATAATTTCTGGATTCCAGTAATCAACTGTGCAAGAAAGGAAATTGAAGCAAGAATTGACATTTGCTTCCATTTAAAAACGTACGGAATAGAAATAGATAAGCTTGTCTTCATCAATGATATTAACCTTCATTACTATTCGAACAATAACTTATTAAAATTAGCTATTATCGATCATAATAAGCTTGATATATCTCAAGAGAATTTGAGTAGATCTGTGGTTTTTATTCTGGATCATCATGTGGATATGAAAGACCATCCCAAGGCAGAAAAAATTTTGCAATTCTGTGGATCTGCTTGTTCCATGGCGATTAATTTAATTTTCGAAAATAATCTTGATGAAGAAATTCTCACGAAAGAAATTTGTCATTTTTTCATTTCTGCTATACTAATCGACACTGAAAATTTCAAACCATCTCTTAAAAACACAAAATGGGGAGAACCAGATGAATTGGCGATGTTTAGAATAAATAGAGTAATCATGAGAAACTATTATAATGATCTAATAAACAAGAAGACTGATAGAAAATTAAATCTTGAATTAGGACTTGATCTCATGTTAAGGAAAGATTACAAGAACTACGAATGGAAAAACTGTGTTGCTGGAATTTCTGTTATTTTCAACCCGATGCATGAAGTTATGTCACATTTTGGTGTCGATGAACTCACTACCAAAATTAAAGAACGAATGATAGAAAATGATTTGGTCATTTATTGCATTATTGCTCAGACTTATTTGAGAACCGGAGAAGCTTATAGAGAACTCATGATTTATGACAAGGACTCAGAAAGACTGAAAATGATAACAACTAAATTTGAAAATCTGTGCAATTACCCTATTCAGAAAAAGAAATTCACTGGATTCTCCAAAAATTTTAATTTCTACATATTTAAAGATGAATCAGTTTCAAGAAAGAAAATTGAGCCTATCTTGAAAGAAATTTTCGAATCAATTTAAATATTTTATCACAATCAAACGATAAAATAAAATAATTAAAAACATTAAAATTTACATATTCAGATTAGATTAGTTTAAGTATAATTTTTAAAATCTTACCAAATTTGAAATATCCCATTTGCCTTTATCAGGTCTCGTGCTACCACTTCTTATTTTGATCATTTTATCGTATCTAATCTGTTTGATGATTTCTCTAACATCATCAGCTATAAATTTGATTACTTAAATATGATTATTTTACTTTTCTGTTTTATGGTCATAGAATAGATAAGTCCCAAATACTCCATGGTGTAATACATGTGAGCATCATTATCAAACTGTGTGGATCCTATTTCAGGATGGTATAGAGGCAAAACTACTTCGTTTTCTCTAAATTCAGACTGCTCATTTACATAATTTGTAAATATAATTGTATTAAACTCGTCATACTCCTCATGTTTATCAAATATTATTCTCAGATCTCTTTTGAACGGAAAGGGAAGAAGGCTATTCTTATCATAGTCTTCAGGAGGCTTTGTAAACAAGGCGAATTTCAAGTTGTATTTCATTGTTCCTAAGAAATTATTAATTTGGAACGCTGAATTTTCCTTAGTTTGACATCCCCATACACCTACATCGAAATTATTTCGCTTAGAAACAAATAAATAGTTAAGTAGTATATCAAGATTTGGTCTGTTCCAAATGTTGAACCCTTCTACTACTTTATGAGGGGGATATTCTTGATATAAACTGTTTTCTTTACTAAATTTTTTGCATGGAGCAACGTAACCTAGCAGACAGTTGAGGTCGAAAGTAACCAAAATTCTTTTTTGTTTTTGCATGATAAATTTAAATATTATTTTAAATAAAATATTAACTCAAATAAATTGCAATTATTTCTTTAAATTGAATAAAATTTATTACATATTAATATTTTAAAATTCAAATTTAAATTCTGCCTTAAAATGTGTATAATCATCAATAACTTTAATGGAAAAAACTCAATCAGAAACAACTTCACAAAGTATAAATAATCAGAGCAAGCAATCAAAAGTTGACTACCTGAAATATGAAGATCTTGCACCATATGAGGAAAAAACAAATTTTTTAGAATTATTCCGAAATATTTCAAACAATATCCTTGAAACTCCTGAATTTAAGTGGGAAGTACATTTTAACACTATAAATGAATTAAGAAGATTACGCAAACATTCGAAGGAATTGTTCCACTCTATAGTAAGAGACTACAAATTATGCAAAAAAATTTTTCCCAAGTACATAAATTCAATCAGATCAAATTTATCGAAGATAACCCTGATGTTGGTTACTGAATTATTTTCGGTATTTGAATATGAGAATTTAAACAAGTGGGTTACCTTTCTGATTCCCGAAGTTCTTAACAAATCTGTGGACAATAAAATTTTCATTCGTGAAGAAGCGATGAAATGTCTTGATAATCTCTCAGGAAATATGTTTTATGAAGAAAGTATAATTTGCCTTCTGAACGGAGTTAAAAGTAGCAATTCTAAAGTTTCACAGAATGCATTCGATACTTTGATTAAACTAATCGAAAATTATGATCAGGTAAATCTTGAAAATATATCAGAATGGAAAGAAATATTCAAACTTATCAGTGAAATATTTTTACTAAAAGATGATAGACATGTTAAGAAATCTGAGAAAATTCTAATTACGATTAAAGAGAAATTAACTGATGAGATATTTGAGAAAGTTTTAAAGAATGCTTCTAAAAATATAATTTTAATACTTAATCAGATTCTTAATCATAAACAGCTTAATTCGAATAAAACTAAAGAATCCCTAAAAGAATTTAAAAGTAGAATGAAGAATGATCAAACAAACAAAGAAAATATCTTTCAAGAACGTGTGATTACAAAGGAAGAAACCAAATCATTGGACACTGAATAAAAATTGATATTCCTATATCTAATAAGCTTATATCATATAAATAAATTTTTATTAATAGATAATATTGGCTTAAATTAATTTTTATTCTAAGCTTTTATTTGTATAATGTTAGAAGTTAATATTCTAATAAATATTTTTATAAAAATGATTATTTAAAAATTTAATTCACCTTAAAATTAAACTACTTATTTTTTAATTCATGGGCAATATTATAATTGAAATTTGGAGTTTTGTTAATCGAGGCAACTAAAAGAATTAAATTTTTTAATAAATACCTAAATATTTACTTTCAGTGAGGTTAGTCATTATGTTGTAGTTAGGTTTCTTGCTGGGCTGTTTGCTATTTTGAGTGCTGTTCAAATTATTCATGTTTATAATATTATTCGGACTATTATATTCTTCTAATTCACAATCCATAATCTTGATATCTCTATCTCTTTTCAAAAGATCTGGATTGCTCATTATTCGATTCATTTCCTGAGGTTTTTCAAAGGGCGATTCATTTTTTAATGTTTCTCTCCTTGACTCGTTATTAATTCTGCTAGTTTCGTTTAAGTTAGAAAGTTTCTTTAAATTTGCAAAAATTTTGTCTGAATTCTTGGTTAGTTTTAATTTTAGGATTTTCCTAAATTCAGAGGAAATCTTCTTTTCGGCCTCTGGCTTATTGATTTTTATATTTAGGGTATTTTTATTATGTAAATTATGCAATGTGTGAATGTTTTTCTTGTTTGAACTGTTTTTTGAAGAGTTGGCAGTAAGTAATGAATTCGAATTGTAGTTCTTGCGTATTTCATCTTGAGTTTCATTTTTCAATACTGTGTTGGAATTTGAACCGATATAGGTATTTGATGAGTATCCGTTTGTCTCTGGTGAGTTGATTCGTTCTTTATTTGACGAATTTTTGGAAATGAGGGTGTTATTAATATTTAGATTGTTAAAGTTCAAGCCAGGGTTGCCTATTTGATTTGTTTTATTCATTCCAAGAATTGATTGAAATTTCGTCTTATTCTTCAACACATTACCTATGTTCCTTGCGGTATTACTTGAAGAATTTTTAGAATTAGAATCATTTATAGCTTTAATGGAATTGTTATGTATATTGTCATTTGTGTTATTGGGTTTGTAATTTTCTTTTTTTCCTAAAAGATTCTCACTTATTAGTGGTTGCTAAATATTAATTTATATATTATTACTTCAATCTGTTGCATTCTTGTTGTATACATATGTTTATTTGGAATTATTTCTCTACCTTCCATCTCATCCCATTTTATTTGATCTTCTCTGTTTCCATATCGTGTGGGCGGTCGTTTTGATTTTATTTCCTTGTATGATTCATATTTCGAATTATTCTTGCAGAAATCTTCGGCTATCTAAGAATATTTATTTATAAAAAATTTACTGGTAAAGTTTCATTTGAATGCAAGGAATGAACATCGCCTACTACGTCGTTTCCTTCTACATCATTCGAATTATCTAATTCGCCGAAATAGAAATTATTGACTTTAAGAATTTTATCATCTGCATGAATACTCTTGTCTTCTTCGTATCTATTATTTTTATTTGTATTTTCCAATTCTTCATTTAGGGGGTTGCTGTTGTATTCATTCTCTAAAATGTCCAAGGCTGCTACTTCTTGATCATAGTCTTCTATTTTAATTTCGTCATTTCTATCGCTGAAATAGGGGTTAGTCAAAACATCATCAAGATTGTTGTTGAATTCAATCTGATTATTAGTTCGATAATAAGAATTTCCTTTAATAAGGTATTCATTGATTTGATCCAAAATCGGATGGTCAGTTTTATTTGCAAGTTGGTTGAATTTGTTCATAGAATTAACAAAATTGAAATTATCATCTAAGATAATTTCATCTTCGACAGGGTTTCCCAAATTCTTAAAATCCTCTAAATTTAAATTCTCAAAACTGCTTAGGATTTCTTCGTCATATCCTCCCAGTTGTTCCTTCATTTTAAGATTATCTGGTTCAACTATGAAATCATCATAATCCTTATTTATAACATCAATGGGTCTTGTTTCCTTGAGTTCTTCATCTTCTAAAAATAGCTCTTCCATCGACTTTATTTCATACTTTTTATCTCTGCTTAGATCACTTTTATTCTTCTTGCTATCCATCGCTAGGGGAAGGTTTATATCTTCATATTTGTTAATCGAAGAGAATGGAGATGTTAACAATTGATCTTCAACGATATCACTTGGGAAAAAATCATGATTGTCAAGTATATTTGTTTTCGATACTATTTGTTTTTCAGCGCTAGCCTTTCTATTGCTATTTTCTTCTTTCAGAGGTGGAGTAGCTGGCCTCAAACCGTTTTGTGGTCTAACATTTTCTAAATATTTAATAAATGTTAAAATACTTTTCTTTATTTGCTTTTCAACTATTGAATTCTCATCAACAACTAGAATGTTTTTATTACTTTGATTTTGATTGCTGTTAGAGTAGGGGTTATTTTGAGCATTTATACTGTTCATAACGTCAAACACTCTTTTAGTAGCTGTATTTGGTAGATAATTATTGGGAGGGTTATTCTCAAGAACATTTATTTTCAATGTTTTAGGGGCTTGAGGTATCGTATAGGCCATATCTATATCCTTCTTTTCGTTATTAAAGTTTTCTTTTTTCTCAATGTATCTTTCCTTTTCTTTGTTTTTATTATTCTGAGTAGTTTGATCTTTTTTAACATGATCAGACATCAAAAGATTATTTGTGGTTTGATTTGTCTTCAATTTTTCTGAAGAACCCTTCTTCCTAGAATAAGTATTCTTCAATACAGGAATGTTATCGTCATCAAAATTATCAAAAATTTCATCCTCTACTTCGACTACTCCTAAATCTTCCAGACTCAAAATCTCCTCCTTATCTAAATCACGAGGAGAGCATTTATATTTAACTTTATTACTTGGATTATGAGGAGACATCTTCTGATTGTTTGTTATCTCTAATTTAGGTTTATTCTTTTGAGAATCCTTAATTATTTCTTGGCCTTTTCCTTTGTCTTCATTAAATTCAGGAATCTTTCCGATGTCAACATCATTTACTTCGTCAATTTTATTTAAGATTGCTTCACTTTTTTCTTCTATTTCTTCTATCGCAGTTTCTACACATTCGTTACCCTTCTCAATATTTTTAGATTTAGATTCATAGATTATTTTGTCTCTGATGAAGATATGTAGGAATTCAATTTCTTCGTCATTCATGAAGAAGTCTGGGAAATTTTTGGTGTCAATATCCAAAGGCTCAATAGAAAACCTTAAATTAGAAAATGAAGAAGAATCTTTTGTGTTTAAATTTAATTTGTTTAACTTTGAATTCGTGAGATTTTCGATTACATCTCTTGGTGCCACAACTTGAACTATGTACATCGCAAATAATCCAACTTTATAATTGAAATGATTGGTCAAGTTTATAATTTTCTCCCAAATAAAAGTGGGTAAAGTAAGGCAATTCTTATATTCACTATTGATTTTAAATCCCGAATCATCTTCGAATTTTATGCTAAATATTTTGAAAATAATTTCTATTCCAAATATTTTTTGATAATCATCCGAGTTGTCCAAGAATTGGACTATCATTGGTATAATATAAGAATAGTAATCCTTTATGTTTGTTTCTGTACTAATCTCCTATTTAAATTAATTAAAAAATTTACTTTTCCTTTGATTAAGATGTGTTCAAACATATTCATGAGCTCTATGAAAACTGTACGTAGTCGAAGTTCTTTCAAAATTGTAAAATTTGTAGATTCGTAAAGAGATTTAAAAAAATTTATTTTCAATTTTGGAATTTTTATAACTTTATCAAGATCAAGGAAAATCAAGGCTTCGGTGGAGAAATGTTCGCAAATGTTGTTGAAGCCTATTAAAATTTTGCTCATCATTCTCAAAGAATCCGCTATAAAATTTTGGTTTCTGCCTCGCTTATTTATTATAGAATAATATTCAACAAGGAATTTGATGTGTTGCTCTAAAACCGAAAAAAGATTCTGGACTGATGACTTTATTTTAGAAAAATGATTCGGATCTGAATTTAACGCGGCATCTTTCAAACTATTTGAATGACTCCTATTGCGATTATTTGGCGTTGTCGGAGTAGTTAGCGTTTCCTTGTTGGCTCTTAATTTTTTAGTTAATAGAATCTCAAAAGAATTTTCCAATAATAAAAAATCTTGGACGAGGATTTCATAAATCTTAGAAAGAATCTAAATTCGATAATTAATTTTTTAATACATACCGTTTCATTACTAGTCTTAGATAATTTCAAAAAGCAATTAAACGATTCGACATCTGAGAACAATAAATTATCATGTCTTAAGTTAAAATCTTCGTAATTTGAATTCTTAAGACACATTTCTAAATAACTTTCGCTTTTCAGAAATTCCAAGTATTTCATGTAAATTTCAAACTTTTCTAAAAACTCCAAATGAGATTCTTTGAATTTAAAAATGTCTCCTGCATTCTTCACTAAATTTTCGTTGTATTTATCGATTCCCTTAAGTAGTACATTTTTCATAAATTGAAAAGAAGTCTCTGATTTTATGATCACTTGAAAAAACTTACTGCAACATAATGTAAAATTTTGTCCTTTGTAATTGTATTTATTTATTATCGCTATTATTATATCAGATATCATTTTTTCGTTCATATTATCTCTTAAAATATAAATTAAAGAGTTGAATAGCTCCACCATGTCATCGCTGTAGTAAATCGAAAAATTTTGTAAGACCAGAGTAAAAATATTTTGAAGGACAGTTTGGGCCCTGTAATCACCTGAACTTAAATTATCTGAATTAATATTGATAAACTCGATGGTTTTTATCATGTAAAAAATATTTTCATTGAAAATACCAGTTTTGATCATAAAGGAATAAAGTTTCTCATACTGATCAACGAAAAAACTTGAATAATCAACATTAAATAAGGAAGAATAATTGCCTCGTATTTTTTTTAGAATTTCTATAGTTGGTTCGAAAAGAATGAGACACTTTTTATTTCCTAAACATACCTCCTCGAATTTTATTAAAATCGTTATCAATTTAGAGAGATAATTAATTGATTCTGGATGCATTTTTGTTATGAATATCCTACTCAACCCATGCTTAATTTCACTTTTTGAAAAAAACAAATTATTTAATAAAAAAAGCAGGTGATAGGCATAAAAAATGCTGAATTCTTCTAAATAAGTTTTATTATTGTCGCCTGGTACGGGTACATTAGAATTTAAATGATTTGTAATTATCTCTAAATTGCTACTTAGCCAATTGATAAGATTTATAGAAAATTCTCTTTCGCTGAATAAAAAACATTCGTCTGAAATCTTTTCAAACATGAAGGAAATCAAACCCCCAATTTCAGAGTTATCCAAAAGAGTCATTTCTGGCTTAAAAAATGTGAAGTTTTTGTTATAATTTTTGACTTGCTGGGGATTTGTAAAATCTCTGAATTTATTAAATAGCTTTGTGTTAGAGTTTAAATTTGATACAAGTAAGATAAATATATATTCTGGTATGATATATGGATTAGATCCAGATATGTTGTGGATATACCCATTTTTCTTAGATTTGAAGAAAATTTCTAAGATGCTTGTGTTTAAATTATCATATAATTTCTTGATAATTTTTGTGATATTTATAGCAGTTACATTCTCTGATTCATTATTTTTCAAGATATTAAAGAGAATATTATTAATTTTTGTAATTATCCCTATTATTTCAATTTGAGGAAGAGTTTCTAAAGTGTCGATCAAGGTATCAAGAGTGTAATTAACTTGCTTCAAAAGAAATGTCGACATGTTATTAAAGGAAGACGATGTTGAGTCCTTTTGTTTTTCCTTTTTTACACGTTCATTTTCAGCAATTTCGTTTTCTTTGTTAGTTTTATCGAATTGATTTACGAATGTAAAAAAAAAGTCTAAAGGAAAGAAAATCTTTTTATCGTCAAAATCTTTTAAATAGTTACAGTAGGCCACCTGGTTGTCTGAGTTGATATTCGGAAGATTTTTTAAGGACAAGCATTTTGAATTTTCAGTAGATCCTCTTGGATAGAGAAATGCCAATAAATATTTTAAGATTTTACTATAATAAGGAATAAGCACGGTTGGATTATGATCTAATATAAATTCTATAATTTTCAAAGCTGAAACTGTAACTATTTCAGTTTGATCATTTATCATAGTAATTAAAATCTCCCCAAGATTCTTTCCGTTCTCAATCAAGAAATTTTGAATGAAATTTCTATCTGAAGCAATTTCGTTATTTTTAGCCCAAGAAAAGTTGTAGCTAATATGTGAATAATCATTAAGAAAATATATGTTAACTAAATTTCTTAAAGAGTCCAAAAATGCCAAGATATGCCCATATTCGTAGATGCAAACTGTTTTTATAATCTCGAGCTTGGTCAGAAAAATGGGTGTTCTGCTTGGAGCTTCATTCTGTTCAGAGGAAAGTGAAAGAAGCATGTGATTCCCATTTTGAACATTGTTAGGTTCCAATAAAATTTTAAAGAAAACCGAATTATTTGTGTCTGTGTTTTTAATCAAATAGATTTGTAAATTATGAACCAATTCCCAAGCCTGAATAAACTGTCTTGCTTGGATCATTGAAGTAGCTGTAAGAAAAAGGGACGAAAGGTAATTCTCGTTATTAGAAGAAGAAGATATCTTGTTTTTTATCATTATTTTTTCGTTTTTTATGTTATTTTTGAAGAAATTTTTGAGATTTAATAGCGTTAAAAGAAAAGTTGAATTGGGAATCGTATACAAATATTGTGAATATATGATTATTTTTTGAATTTTATCATTAATAAGCTTGTTGCATATCGTAGAATAATCAGGATCTTTAGGAAGAGCGCGATGATTTAGAATGTTGATATTATCTTCAGTTATATTATGACACCCTGTATTACTTCTAGAGCGACTTGAAATTTTATCATTGCTAAGGTTATGATTGTTTGAATTATTCTTAGCAGATGAGTAATCTACATTTAGATTAAAAATTTTCTTTTTTTCATTATTCAATTTAAAAGCAGCGTTACGATTAATTTCATGCATAGATGAATTGTGATTGGAACCGACAACTAATTTATTAATATCATCTCCATTCATATTTTTCATTATTCTCAGAGGAGAGGTTTCTCTATCAGATGTTTTGTTTACAAATAATTCTGAGTTACATTTTATGACCAGTTCTAGCTTAATGTATTGTGTTAGTCCTACAGAAAAGATTGAGATGGAGTCCTTTTCTTTGACGAATGTCTCCTTGTTATCAGGGTTGAAGAATGAAACAGACTCCCACAAACCTGTATTTACATTCTGGAATTTTATCTTTTTTATAGATATATCTTCGATCTCGCCTTTTAGCCTTATGTTATTAATTAAGTAGTAATCTTCCAATTTAAGAAGAATTTCAAACCTGATTAACTTATTTCCGGAAGAATCTAAAATCTCCTTTTGAGGGATAATATTGCTTTTTGTGTTATTGTGAATAATTTTATTTTCATCTTTTGCATCCTCTTCAACTCGAGAGTTATAGCCGTCATACCTTTGCTTATCCTCCTTCAATGTCACTTGAACATTATCGCTTTGTAATGTAAATTCCATTGTGAAAATTATAATTATTTAATAATAATTATTAAATTGTATTTAAAAATTTAAAAAAAGAAAAAAAAAGGGGATAGCTCTATAAATTATTATTTTCTATCATAATATGAAGAAATAAATTTCTTATTTGCTACTAACTTTATCTACTGGTATAGTTGATTATGAGGTATATCGTCAATCTCATATATTTTCACAAATTACCATATTTGTATGGTTTTAGACAGAATAAAATTGTTAAATTTAGTATTTAATTAGATAATTAATTCCAATTAATAAAAATTTTCTTTTCTCATCTGAAATGATATTTTATATGATTTACTGGAAAATCTGAAATAGAACCTGCTATTTTTTTATTTTAATTCTAAAGGACGGAAGCGAACACTTCCGGGATATATTCATAATGAATATTTACAATTAATTTTATTTTTCAATATTTAAAAGAAAATTAATATATAGCTATAATATTTGGCCTTAAGTTGAATGAATAATTTAGTTAAAACAAATTTGGCAAATAATAATAAAGATAATAGGAAAAATAAAGATAAAGATAAAGTAAAAGACCTCAAGGTTTCAGAAGTTGAAGAAATTAACAATCTCACAAACTCGGAAACACT
>Ga0169931_10004552_pt1 | contig 21529 bp, 19 predicted proteins | sample Kivu_15m_20L_FD_129675 | JGI IMG/M metagenome (GOLD analysis project Ga0169931, IMG submission 129675) | Freshwater microbial communities from Lake Kivu, Western Province, Rwanda to study Microbial Dark Matter (Phase II) - Kivu_15m_20L... | ecosystem: Environmental > Aquatic > Freshwater > Lake... | reverse complement strand
TGACCGTGGCCCGCGGGCTCTCGGCGCACGAGCGGCAGTGGCCTTCGTTCGAGCGGCTCGATGCCTGGATGGACTCGCTCGAATCGCACCTGCTCGCGCTGTTCGCCGACGATGACGTCGACGCCTTCGACCGCGCACTGCAGCAGCCGCCCGCCGACGACGGGCCGGCGCCGGACGGCCCGCCGACGGTGGCGCTCGAGCGTCCGTTCGAGCTCGATGTCCGCGGCGTCGCGCCGCAGGCGCTGGCCCTCGCGCTCGCCTGGCAGTCGATCGGCCGCGGCGCGCAGCCGCTCGCCTGGTTCTGGTGCCGCGGCCCCGGCGACGCCGTCCGCACCCGGCTGGTGGGCGGCGGCCTCAGCGCCGCCGCGTTCGTCGCGCTGGTGGCGTCGGAACCGTGAGCCTCGAATGAACGACGACGAACGCACGCGCGTCTTCGGTTCGGCGGCTGGCGGGCCCGCCCCCGACCCGGACCCGATGTCCGGCCCGGCGCACGCCACCAACCGGCTGCCGGTGGGCACCCGGTTCGGCGAGTTCGAGATCGTGGGCGTGGTGGGCGAAGGCGGCTTCGGCATCGTCTACCTGGCCCTCGACCATGCGCTCGACTACCGCGTGGCGATCAAGGAGTACATGCCCTCCTCGATCGCCTTCCGCGCCTCCGACGGGCGCGTGACCGTGAAGTCGGACCGGATGGGCGAGACCTTCGAGGCCGGGCTGCGCAGCTTCGTCACCGAAGCGAAGCTGCTCGCCCAGTTCGACCATCCGTCGCTCCTCAAGGCGTTCCGCCTGTGGGAGGCCAACGGCACGGCCTACATGGCGATGCGCTTCTACGAGGGCATCACGCTCAAGGAAGCGCTGCGCCGGCTCGGCGCGCCGCCCACCGAGCCCTGGCTGCGCCGGCTGCTGGCGCCGCTGCTCGACGCGGTCGAGACGATGCACGCCGAGCGGGTGTACCACCGCGACATCGCGCCCGACAACATCCTGATCCTGCCCGACGGCCGGCCGGTGCTGCTCGACTTCGGCGCCGCCCGGCGAGTGATCGGCGACATGACCCAGGCGCTCACCGTCATCCTGAAGCCGGGCTTCGCGCCGATCGAGCAGTACGCCGAGATGCCCGACCTGTCGCAGGGCCCGTGGACCGACGTGTACGCGCTGGCCGCGGTGATCCACTACGCGATCAGCGGGCGCACGCCGCTGCCCTCGGTCAGCCGGCTGATGAAGGACTCGATGGCGCCGGCCCGCGAGGTGGGGGCAGGTCGCTTCCCGGACGCCTTCCTCGACGCGATCGACCGGGCGCTGAGCGTGCGCCCCGACCAGCGTCCGGCCTCGATCGCCCAGTTCCGGACGGCACTGGGCCTGGCGCCGCGCGCGACCCACGATCCGTCGGACGGATTCGGCGTGCCGCCGCCGATGCCGCAGCCGGTGGCCGACCCTTGGCCGGCGGGTGCCCCGAGCGGCGCAGGCGCCGTCGGCGCGCCCTCGATCCTCGATCCCGGCTTCACCACCGGTGCGGGTGGCGGGGCACCCCAGACCGCCTCCGGCGGCCCGGCGTCCGACCCGTTCCGGGCATCCGCCAGCGGCAGCGGCACGACCCGGCGGGGGCCGGGCCGGCTGCTGGCCGGTGCGGCGCTGGCGGTGGTCGCGGTGGCGCTCGCCGGCGGCCTCGGCACCTTGCTGTATCGGTACACCGCGCCGCCGGCCCCCATGCCCGCCGCCGGGCCTGCGCCAGGACTCGGCGCGCTGCCCCCGACCACGGAAACCGCCTCATCGCCGCCGGCGAGCCCCGCGCCGGTACCCGAGCCCGGTCGCGCCGCCGCCTCGGTCGCACCGGGGCCCGCCCCGTCGGCGCGGCCAGCTTCGCCGCCGCAGGCGAACACGCCGGTCCAGCCGGCTCCGCTCGCGCCGCCGCGCCCGCCGTTCTCGCCGACAGCGGTGCTCGACGCGCTGGAGGAGGGCCGGGCCGCCGACCGGCCGGTGCGGGCCCGTCCGAGCCAACCCACCGTGCGGGTGGGCGGCCGGATCGGCTTCACGGTCCGTTCCGAGCGCGACGGCTACCTGTACGTGCTCCTGCTGGGCACCGATCCCTCGCACTTCTACCTGCTGTTCCCCAATGCCTTCGACGACGACAACCGCATCCGCGGCGGTATGGACCTGACCCTGCCGCGTCGGCCGCCGGGCCGTGGGGCCTGGGAGCTCGCCGCCGCGGGCGACCCGCCGGGCACTAATCGCTTCATCGCCATCGTGACCGACCAGCCCCGCGACTTCGGCGACCTCGGGCTGGTGCGCAGCGAAGCGTTCGGCGAATTCGACCAGTCGGTCATGCGCCGCCGTTGGGACGAGGCGACCGACCTCACCGGGGTGCTGTCGGGCCGGGCGGCCTGTGCGCCGGGCAGCGCCGGCTGCGACCTCGCCTACGGCGCTGCGCGCTTCCAGATCGAGGAATTGCCGCGCTGAGTAACGGCCGCCGGCCTGCCCCAGGCGGCGCCGCCAGCACAGGAACCGAACCCGGGGCCGGATCAAAATCAAAAACGGGGTCAGATCAGAATAAAATAACGCGTGAAACCGGGGCCAGCAGGGAAACCGGAGTCAGATCGGAATATCTGGGAAACCGGAGTCATATCGGAATATCTGTATCTGAATGTCTGGAATCCGAGGTCAGATCTCAATATCCGAACATCAGAAAAATGTGATCTGACCCCGTTTTCTAAGAAAAATGTGATCTGACTCCGTTTTCTAACCCCGTTTTCTACCGGGGACGCACACCAGGGGTGGGCAGACGATCCCCGCGGCAGCCGATCCCCAAAACAGTGATCTGACCCCGCTTTTCACCCCGCTTTTCCGGGATCAGCCGGGGATGCGGACGGGCAGGTGGGTGTAGCCGCGCACGAAGCTCGACTTCAGGCGCGCGGGCTCGCCGACCACCTCGATCACCGGGAAACGCGCGAGGATCTCCTGCCAGAGGATCTTCAGCTGGAGCTCGGCGAGGCGATTGCCCACGCAGCGGTGGATGCCGAAGCCGAACGACAGGTGCTGGCGGGCCCGCGGGCGGTCCACGATGAAGCGCTCGGGCTCGGCGATCGCGCGCTCGTCGCGGTTGCCCGAGAGGTACCACATCACCACCTTCTCGCCCTCGCGGATCATCTGCCCGCCCAGCTCGGTATCGCGCGTGGCGGTGCGGCGCATGTGCGCCAGCGGCGTCTGCCAGCGGATGATCTCGGGCACCAGGCTGTCGACCAGCGCCGGGTTCGCCCGCAGCTTCGCCCACTCCTGCGGATGGCGGCTGAGCGCCAGCAGGCCGCCGGTCATGGAGTTGCGGGTGGTGTCGTTGCCGCCGACGATCAGCAGCACCAGGTTGCCCATGTACTCCAGCGGGGTCATGGTCCGGGTGGCCGGCCCGTGCGCCAGCATCGACACCAGGTCGGTGCGCGGCGGCGCGTTGACCCGCTCGTTCCAGAGCCGGGTGAAGTAGGCGAACATCTCGCCCAGCGCCGCGGTTCGCTCCTCCCACGACGACACCCGGGTCTGGTCGACGTCGGGGTTGGCGGTGGCGCAGTCAGACCAGAAGGTGAGCAGGCGGCGATCCTCGAGCGGGAAGTCGAACAGGGTCGCCAGCATCAGCGTGGTGAGCTCGATGGACACCGACTCGACCCAGTCGAAGGTCTCGCCGCGCGGCAGCCCGTCGAGCACGCGCCGGGTGCGCTCGCGGATCAGCCCCTCCATGTGGGCGAGGTTGGCGGGGGCCACGATGGGGCTCACCGCCAGCCGCTGGACGTCGTGCTTGGGCGGATCCATCGCGATGAACATCTGCAGCCGCTCGTTCATCGGGCGGTCGCTGATCACGATGCCGCCGCGGCTCCAGTCGGACGAATAGACCGCGTGATTGGTGTCCACCGACACGATGTCCTGGTACCGGGTGACCGACCAGTAGTCGCCGAACATCGGGCTGTGCGAGCGGTGCACCGGGGCGTCACGACGCAGCCGCTCGAAGTAGTGGCCGACGGTGTCGTCGGCGAACAGGCCGGGTTCGGAGGGGTCGATCTGCTGCAGCGGCAGCGAGAACGCGCGCTCGCGCGCGGCAGCCTGGACCGGGGACATCGGCTCGGTGGCGGTGGTCATCGCGGCATCTCCTGGGAATGGGGCGGACGGGCGCTCAGTGCTGGCCTTCGGGCATCGTGACGCTCAGGCCGTCGAGCGCCTCGGTGACCGGGATCTGGCAGGCCAGCCGCGAATGCTCGCGGCGCTCGGCGGTGAAGTTCAGCATCTCGTCCTCCTGCGCCGAGGGCGCCGCCAGCCGCCCGGCCCAGGCCGGGTCGACGAACACGTGGCAGGTGGCGCAGCCGCACACGCCGCCGCAGTCGGCGTCGATGCCGGGCACGTCGTGGTCGACCGCGGCGCGCATCAGCGAGTCGCCGGCGGTGGCCTGCACGTCGAAGCGGCGGCCGTCGTGGGCGATGAAGGTGACCTTGGGCATCGGGGATCTCGTTCCGGGTTGGGGGTGTGGGCGGCTCAGGGCTTCGCGCCGCTGCGCAGCGCGTCGAGCTGCGCGCGGTCGAGCCCCAGGGTCTCGGCGAGCGGGCCGCGCACGCCGCGGTCCCAGGCGTGTCGCGGGCCCAGCGTGATGCCCCCGTCGACCACCCGGTGGGTGCCGGTCACGAAGCCGGCGGCGTCGGAGGCGAGCCAGGCCACCGCCTCGGCGACGTCCTGGGGCAGGCCCGCGCGGCCGATGGGGTTGACCGCACCGCCGCGCTCGGCCACCGCCAGTCCGATGCCGGAAGCCGCACCGGTGATCACCGCGACCTTGCCGTCGAGTGCTGCGGGGTTCACCGACACCGCCGGGCCTCCTGCGCGAGGCCGATGGCAGCCGGCCCCGCGGCAAGGCCGGGCATCGACCGGCGCGGCACCGTGCGGTTCATCGGTCAAAGACGATCACGCTGCGCGCGATGCCGCCCTGCTTCAGGGCCTCGAAGCCCTCGTTGATCCGTTCCAGCGGGATCCGCGCCGAGATCAGCCGGTCGAGCTTCAGGCGCCCCTGCCGGTAGAACTCGATCAGGCGCGGCATGTCGGTGCGGAACCGGTTGGAGCCCATCATCGACCCCTGGATGCGCCGCTCGCGCAGGAAGTCGAAGCCGTGCAGCTCGATCTTCACGCCGATCGGGATCATGCCGACGATGGTCGCGACGCCGCCCGGGCGCAGGCAGCCGAACGACTGCTCGGCGGTCTGCTTCAGGCCGATGCACTCGAACGCGTACTGGACGCCGCCGCCGGTGAGCTGCTGGATCTGCGCGACCGCGTCGCCGGCCCCGGCGTCGACCACGTCGGTGGCGCCGAAAGCACGCGCCAGCTCGAACTTGAACGGGTCGCGGTCGACCGCGATGATCCGCCCCGCACCGGCGATGGCGGCGGCGTTGATCGCCGACAGGCCGATGCCGCCCGCGCCGAACACCGCCACCGTGGACCCGGGCTCGACCTTCGCCGTGTGCACCACCGCCCCATAGCCGGTGACCACCCCGCAGCCGATCAGCGCGGCCAGCTCGAGCGGCAGGTCGTCGCGCACCTTCACGAGCGCGTGCTCGTGCACCACCATCTGCTCCGCGAACGCCGACAGGTTCAGGAACTGGTTCAGGTGCGCGCCCTTCCAGGCGAGACGCTTCGCGACCCCGGGGGGCATCTTCACCTCCGGGTCCTGGCAGATGGACATGCGCCCGCTCAGGCAGAACTCGCAGTGGCCGCAGAACACCGACAGGCAGCTGATCACGTGATCGCCGGGCTTGACGTAGGTGACGTCCTCGCCGACCGCCTCGACGATGCCCGCCGCCTCGTGGCCCAGCACCACCGGCACCGGCGTGGGGTAGGAGCCCTCGATGAAGTGCAGGTCGCTGTGGCACAGCCCGGCGGCCGCGGTGCGCACCAGCACCTCGCGCCGCTTCGGCTTCTCGATGGCCACCTGCTCGATGGTCATCGGCTGGCGGGACGCGTGCAGCACAGCTGCCTTCATGCGGGTCTCCAGGGGCGTGCGGCCAGCCCCGGCGGGGCTTGCGCGATCCAATTCACGTGAATGACATTCGGAAGCGTCGCGCCTGTCAATCCCCGGCTCGCGCGCGGGCCCACCCCCATGCGCCAGGATCTCCGCCCCTCCGATCGGCACGGCCCCGCCGCCGGCGCCCTGCTCGACGCGGCCGAGCGGCTGTTCGCCGAGCAGGGCATCGGATCGGTGTCGCTGCGCCAGATCGTCGCGGCGGCCGGCCAGGGCAACCTGTCGGCCGCCCACTACCACTTCGGATCGCGCGAGGGGCTGATCCGCGCCGTCCTCGAGCGGCGCATGCGCGACATCGACGCGATCCGTCACCGGCGCCTGGACGCGGTGCAGGCGCAGGGCCGAGCCGGCGAGATCACCGCCATCGTGGGCGCGGCGGCCGAGACCCTCGCCGAGGTGGTCGCCGACACGCCCTGGGGAGCCGACTACGTGCGGGTGCTCGCGCATGCGCTGTTCGATCCGCGGATGCGGCTGCTCGAGACGCTCGACCCGGCGCTCACCTCCAGCATCGAGCGCACCCGGGCGATGGCCCGGGCGGTGCTGACCGACCTGCCGCGGGCGCGCTTCGAGGCCCGGGTCCTGATCGCCCACCACGAGGCCGCCGACTGCATGGCGCGCTGGATCAGCGAGCACGGGCCGGTGCGGCCCTCGAACCGCCGCGCCTACCGCACGATGGTCAACGACCTGGTGGCGTTCCTGTGCGGCGGGCTCACCGCACCGGTGCGGTTGAACCTGGCGCGCGACACCACCGGCTGAACCGGCCGCCCGGGCCCGCGCCCCCGGCCGGGCGGCTCAGCAGTGCGCGCGGTGGCGCGCCTTCATCACCTCGAGCACCTCGTCGGGGTCGCGCTGCCACCAGTCGCGCGAGGAGAAGATCTCGCACTCGTGCAGGCCGCGGTAGCCCGCCGCCTCCACCCGGCCCCGGATCGCCGCGATGTCGATCACGCCGTCGCCCATCATCCCGCGGTCCTCGAGCAGGTCGCGCGTGGGCACCAGCCAGTCGCAGACGTGGAAGGCGTGCAGGCGGGAGGCGCCGGCCCGGGCGATCTGGGCCGGCAGCTGCGGGTCCCACCAGACGTGGTAGACGTCGACCGCGACGCCGAGCGCGGCGGCCGGCGCCCAGTCGGCCCCCGCCACGCCCTGGCGCGGGTGCACGCCGCGGGCCCCGGGGTCGAGCGCGTCGCACAGGTCGAGGGCCTGCGCCAGCGTGTTCACGCACGCGCGGTCGGCCGCGTACATGGGGTGCAGCGGCTCGATGGCCAGCGGCACGCCGGCGTCGCGCGCGTGCTCGAGCAGCGCCGCGATGCCGTCGCGCACCTGGGCACGGGCCCCGGCCAGGTCGCGCGAGCCGGCCGGCAGCCCGCCCACCACCAGCACCAGGCACTGCGCACCCAGCGCCGCCGCGTCGTCGATGGCACGGCGGTTGTCGTCGAGGGCCGCACGCCGGCCCGCCGCGTCGGCCGCCGGAAACAGGCCGCCCCGGCACAGGCCGGTGACCGTGAGCCCGGCGGCGCGGATGCGACGGGCCGCCTCGGCCACGCCGAGCTCGGCCAGCTTGTCTCGCCAGGGCGAGACGCCGCGCACGCCGTGGCGCGCGCAGCCGTCGATCATCTGCGCGAGGCTCCAGCGCACCCGCACCGTGGCGGTGTTCAGCGACAGCGCCCGCGGGTCGGGGGCGGTGCCGGCGGACTCGGCCCGGCTCACTGGGCGACCCCCTGGGTGGTCAGCAGCGCCCGCATCCGCGCGCAGGCAAGCTCCGGGTCGCGCAGCAGCCCGGCCGCGTCGGCGAGCCGGAACAGCTCGGCGAGGTGCGAGAGGTGGCGGGCCGACTGCTGGCCGCCCACCATCACGAAGTGGTCCTGCAGGCCGTTGAGCCAGGCCATGAACACCACGCCGGTCTTGTAGAAGCGGGTGGGCGCCCGGAAGATGTGGCGCGACAGCGGCACCGTGGGCCCCAGGATGTCGTGGAAGCCCGCGGCGTCGCCCCGGGCCAGCGCGGTCAGCGCGGCCGACGCGGCGGGCGCGATCGCGTCGAAGATGCCCAGCAGCGCGTCGGAGTGGCCGTGCCCGTCACCCGCGATCAGCTCGGCGAAGTGGAAGTCGTCGCCGGTGTACATGCGAACGCCGGGCGCGAGCCGTCGGCGCATCGCGATCTCGCGGTCCTTGTCGAGCAGCGAGATCTTGACCCCGTCCACCTTGGCCGCGTTGCGGTTGATCACCGCCACCGCCACGTCCATCGCCTCGTCGAGCGTCTCGCCGCCCCAGTAGCCGGCCAGCGCCGGGTCGAACATGTCGCCCAGCCAATGGATGATCACCGGCTCGCGCACCTGCGAGAGCAGGCGGTCGTAGACCAGCCCGTACTGGTCGGGCGAGCGGGCGCAGGCGGCCAGCGCGCGGCTGGCCATCACGATCATCCGGCCGCCCACCGACTCGATCGCCTCGGCCTGCTCCTGGTAGGCGGCCAGCACGTCGGCCGGATGCAGCGAGGCCGACGGCACGAGGTGGTCGGTGCCGCAGCCCGAGAACACCCGTGCGCCCGGGTGGTCCCTCGAGGCCTCGACCGAGCGCCGGATCAGCTCGAGCGAGGTGGGCCAGTCGAGGCCCATGCCGCGCTGTGCGGTGTCCATCGCCTCGGCCACGCCGAGGCCCAGGTTCCAGAGGCGGCGGCGATACGCGATGGTGGTGTCCCAGTCGAGCGCGCAGCCGATCCACGGATCGACCGGCGAGCGCGGATCGGCCACCACGTGCGCCGCCGCGAACGCGACCCGGTTGAACGGCCCCTGGGCGCGCTCGGGAAAGCCGCGCGGCTCGGAGGTGCGGAACTCGGCCAGGCGGCCGTCGTCGGTGGGCAGTGTGAGGCGGGGCATGGCGGACCGGGAGGCGGGAACGGCGGGTTCGGGCGGGCGTCGGGCGGGCGTCGGGCGGGCGTCGGGTGGCGGGATTCGGCGGCGCGGACGGCTGCGTCGGCGTCGGCGCTTCAGTCGGGCAGCGCGCCGAGGTCGACCCAGCGCCGCTCCTTCCAGGACTTCAGCCCCGCCTCGACCAGCTGCACGCCGCGGGCACCGGCGCGCAGGTCCCAGGGGAACGGCGTGCCCTCGACCACGTGGCGGATGAACAGCTCCCACTGCGCCTTGAACGCGTTGTCGGACACCGCGGTGTCGGGCACATCCTGCCAGCCGCCCAGGAAGTCGATGGGCTGCGGCAGGTCGGGGTTCCAGACCGGCTTGGGCGTGGCCACCCGCGGCTGCACCCGGCAGCCGCGCAGGCCGGCCACCGCCGAGCCGTGGGTGCCGTCGACCTGCAGGGTCAGCAGGTCGTCGCGCCGCACCCGCACGCACCACGAGCTGTTGAAGTGCGCGATCACGCCGGTGGCCAGCTCGAAGGTGGCGTAGGCCGCGTCGTCGGCAGTGGCGTCGTAGGGCTTGCCGGACTCGTCCCACCGCGTGGGGATGTGGGTGGCGCCCAGGCACGAGACGCTCCTGACCTCGCCGAACAGGTTGTCGATCACGTAGCGCCAGTGGCACAGCATGTCGAGGATGATGCCGCCGCCGTCCTCGCGGCGGTAGTTCCAGCTCGGCCGCTGCGCCGGCTGCAGGTCGCCCTCGAACACCCAGTAGCCGAACTCGCCGCGCACCGACAGGATCCGGCCGAAGAAGCCCGAGTCGATCAGCATCTTCAGCTTCAGCAGCCCCGGCAGCCAGAGCTTGTCCTGCACCACGCCGTGCCGCACGCCGGCGCGCTCGGCGGCGCGCACCACCGACATCGCCTCCTCGAGGTTGGTGGCCGAGGGCTTCTCGCAGTAGACGTGCTTGCCGGCGGCGATGGCCCGGTGGATCAGCGTGGGCCGCATCTGCGTGGTGGCGGCGTCGAAGAACACCGTGTCGTTGCGGTCGGCCAGCGCGGCGTCGAGGTCGGTGCTCCAGCGCAGCCCGCCGTGCTGCGCGGCCAGCGCCTTCATCCGCTCGGCGCCGCGGCCCACCAGGATCGGGTCGGGCATCACGCGGCTGCCGTCGGACAGCCGCACGCCGCCCTGCTCGCGGATCGCCTTCACCGAGCGGATCAGGTGCTGGTTCAGGCCCATGCGGCCGGTGACACCGTGCATCACGATGCCGAGGCGGTGCGTGCTCATCGTCGGGACTCTCCGTGGGGACAGGGGGCGGGTCAGGTCACCCGCAGCTTCAGCGCGTGATCGTACGGCAGGGCCGGGTGGTCGAAGACCGTCCGGTGGTTCACGTAGTGCAGCGCACAGGCACGACGCCAGCGCGCCGATCGGTTCGGGCCCGACTGATGGAAGGTGTTGCCGTGGTGGAAGGACACCCCGCCACGGCGCACCGGCGCCGGCGTCATCGGCTGGCGCTCGAGCAGCGCGGCGGGCAGCTGCAGGTTGAACGGCTCGTCCGGCGGCGCCTCATGCGCGTACACCGGGCCGAGGTTGGTGCCGGCGCCGTAGTACAGGCAGCCGTTCTCCAGCGTGGCGTCGTCCAGCGCGATCCAGGCGGTGACCAGGCCCTCCTCGTCGTTCGGGCCGAAGTAGAAGCTGTCCTGGTGCGCCGGCTTGGGGCCGCCGCCCTCGGGCGGCTTGAAGAAGACCTGGCTGAAGTAGACCGACACGCCCGGACCGATCAGCGACTCCACCGCCGACACCAGCGGCGGGTGGAACGCCAGCGCACGGATCGCCTCGCGGTGGTGGTGGGGGTTGTCGAGCTTGCGCAGCACCGTGCGTGCGGTCACGCCGCCGTCCACGTACCAGGCGCGCTGCCCGGGCGGCAGGTCGGCCAGGAACTGCGCGCCCCAGGCCTGGATGTCGGCGATCGCGGCCTCCATCCGATCGGCTTCGAACAGCCCCGGCACGGTCAGGTGGCCGAACTGCCGGTACAGCGCCACCCGGTGCGGGTCGATGGTCATGACGAGCCTCCGTGGGCGCTCGTTGTAACTCGTTGGTTAATTATTCTGCGGCGCACGACCGGGGGCGTCAACCCTGGCAGCGCTTCGAACGGGTCAAGGCTGGCGTCCGGTCACCAGCCGGTTAACGGGTCGGCGGGCTGCCGACCGCGGTGCAGGTCTCGATCCCTTCCGGGTCCCGATCGCGCAGCGCCCGGACCCGCGCCTGGCGCATCCCGCGCGTGGCCAGCGCGCGGCCCCCTGCGCCCCGGCTCGCACATCCGCGCCGCGGCGGGCGCTCCTGGCAGGCTGTCCCGACCCGCGTCAGCGGCGCGCCGTCGCTCCCTGCAGGGGCAGAGCCGGGCGGCCGGGGGTCTCGCAGGTGCCGCGGGTGGGTGGCGTTGACCGTCGGTGCACGGCTGCAATCACACCAGCCCCGCAGAGGCCTGCCCGGTGCCTGCGAACCCTCGCGGGCTTCCGGGACCCCGGTTTCATGGGCCGAAGACGAAGCCCTCGTAACCGCGCTCGACCACCTGCTCGCAGATGCCGCGATAACGAGCGAGGCCGCCGGCGTACGGCATGAAGACGCGGGGCTTGCCTGGAATGTTGGCGCCGAGATACCACGAGTGCCGGGCCTTCGGCAGGAGCGTGCCTTCGGCCACCGACTGCACCTGCGCGGTCCATGCATCGGCCGCCGCGTCCGTGGATTCCACGGTTGCCAGACCGTTCCTGCGCATGTGATCGATACACGCCGTGATCCAGTCGACGTGCTGCTCGATCGCCACCGGCATGTTGCACAGCACAGACGGGCTGCCCGGTCCGGTGATGGTGAACAGGTTCGGAAATCCCGGGACCTGCAGTCCGAGATGGTTGCGTGGACCGGCCCGCCAGGCATCGGCCAGCGTCAGTCCGTTGCGCCCTTCGATTCCAATTCGCAGCAGCGGGCCGGTCAGGGCATCGAACCCCGTCGCGAACACGAGGATGTCGGCTTCGTGCATCGCCTCACGCGTCTGGATACCCTGGGGAACGATGGCTTCGATCGGGTTCGTGCGCAGATCGACCAGCGATACATTGCTGCGATTGAAGGTCTCGAAGTAGTTCGTGTCGATGGGCGGGCGCTTGGCCGCGAACGGATGATCGATGTCGGACAGGATCGCGGCCTTGAGAGGGTCGGCAACCAGCCGGCGGATCTTGGCCTTGATGAACTCGGCAGCGGTGTCGTTTGCTGCCTGGTCCGACATCAGGTCGCGGAAGGATGCACGGAACTGCAATCCGCCCTTGCGCCAGGCTTCCTCGTAGATCGCCTCGCGCTCCTGGGGCGTCACGTCGAACGCAGACCGGTCGCAGATCCGGAACGGATGCCCGTTCGTGGTCGAGCGCATCACCTCGCGGACCTCGTCCGAGTGCTCGCGCAGGTACTGCCTGAAGGCCTCGGACAGCGGCCCGTTGTTCGCCGGCAAGCTGTAGTTGGCCGTCCGCTGGAACACAGTCAGGTGGGCGGCAGTCTCGGCAATCTCCGGTGCGCATTGGATCCCGGTGGAACCCGTCCCGATCATCGCGACCCGCCGGCCCCGGAAATCGACTCCCTCGTGCGGCCACTGGCCGGTGTGATACCAGCGTCCGGCAAAACGGCCGAGCCCCGGTACGTCGGGGATGTTCGCGGCCGACAGGCAGCCGACCGCGGTGATCAGGAACCGCGAGGTGAGGCGCTCACCGCCCTCGGTATCGAGGACCCAATGCCTGCGGCCGTCGTCGTAGCGAGCCCCGCTCACGCGGGTGTTCAGGCGGATATCCGGGCGCAGGCGGTAGCGATCGGCCACGTGGTTGAGGTAGCGCCGGATCTCTTCGTGACCCGGGTAGCGCTCGGTCCACTCCCAGTCCCTGAGCAGCGCATCGTCGAAGTAGTAGCAGTAGGAATGGCTCTCGGAATCGCACCGGGCACCCGGATAGCGATTCCAGTGCCAGGTTCCTCCCACGCCGTCGGCCATCTCGAGCACGACGGTCCTCAGGCCCAGATGGTCCCGCAGTCTGAGCAGCTGGTACAGGCCGGAGAAGCCGGCACCGATGATCACCGCATCGAAGTGACCGGCATCCTTGACGGTGTTCGACAGGCGCCCTGATCGTTCGTCCAACATGGCTCGATTCGCTTCCGGTTCGGCAGATGGTCGCAGTCGGATGACCGTTGCCCGATCAGTAGGATCCCTGGTACCCGCGCTGGTGCGTCGCCTGATGGAACTGATTGATCATCGTCACGAAGTCGAAGACCGGCAGGCCGAGCGCCCGCTGCACCGCGCACGCGTAGGGGGGCAGCATGGAACACTCGAGCAGGATAGCCCCCAGGCCCGGATGCATGCGCTGCATGTCGAGCGCCACGCTTACGACCTCGGTCTGGATCAGACCCGCATCCAATGTCCCCTTCTCGTCGAACACCGCGCTGCGGAACTCCGGCTGGTCCTGCAGGCCACGGATGACCAGCGGGTGGTCGGGCGTGGCAAGCCCCGCCCGCGCCAGGAACTCGGGAGTGAGATTGCCGGAGTCGGCGGTGACGATCCCGATCGGTCGCCCGCGCGCCAGGCTCGACGCGATAACCGGCAGCTGCAGCATCGGCGACAGCGCCACCGGGATCCGCACGGCCTCCCGCACCGCCGCCTGGAACTGCAGCATGAATCCGCAGTCGCTGCTGATCACCCGCACGCCCTGGGTCTCGAAGTCGCATGCCGCCCGCACGACGGCCTCGGTCATCTCGGGTGCGCCCCGCAGGCAGCTGGCAGTCGAAAGCCCTGGAATGGCACGGTAGACCACCGGATAACCATAGGTCGTCGCGTTGTCCACGTCGCCCGGAATGAACGGGAGCGAGCAGTCGAGCTGCAGGATGCCAACGGCGAACCCATAGCTGCGGGCGCCACGGCGCGTTCGGTAGATCGTCATGGTGTTGCCCCCCTCAGGCGGCCTCGAGCGTGAGGCCCGCCAGATCGATGGCCGGCTGACGACCAGCGACCACATCGGCCACGACTCGCGCCGAGCCCATCGACATCGTCCAGCCGATGTGTCCCTGGCCCGAATTGATGAACAAGTTGCGCTTCGGAGATGCACCGAGGATCGGCGTGCCCTTCGGCGTCATCGGCCGCAAGCCTGCCCAGCGGGTGGCCTTCTCGTAGGCGGCGGCATCGGGGAACAGGCGCTGAATCGTCGCCAGCATATGGCTGAAGTCACGCTCGCTGTGCGAGCGGTCGAACCCCGAGAAGTCAGCCATCGCGGTGACCCGCAGCCGGTCACCAAGCCGCGACCAGGCGATCAGGTACTTCTCATCCACCCCCGGCAGCGTCGGCGCTCCCGCGCGGCCGTCGATCGGTACGGTGAGTGCGTACCCCTTGACCGGATAGATGGGCATGTCGATCCCGATCGGTCGGCCGAGCAGCGGGCTGTAGCTGCCGAGCGCGAGTACGTATGCGTCGCCGGTGAACCGGCCTTTGTCGGTGATCACACCGACGACCCGATCCTGGTCGGCCTCGATCCGCTGGATGTCGGTCGACCATCGGAACTGAACGCCAAGCTGGGTGGCGCAGTGCGCGGCAAGTCCGTTGGTGAAGGCGTGGCAATCCCCCGACTCGTCGATCGGGCAGTACAGGGCGCCGGCGATGTTTGCCCGGTCGGGGGCGAGCGCGGGCTCGATCTCGACGGCCTCTGCGGTGCTGACCGCTCGAAGCGTAACGCCATTGTCGGTGAGCACGCCGGTGGCGCCGACGCCGCGCTCGTAATGGTCGCGATCACGATAGATGTAGATTGCTCCCTTCATGGTGCGGTCATAGGCGATCGGAACGCTGCGGGCGAGCTCCGCGAAGCGCTCGAGCGAATACAGGCACAGCCTGACCTTGTGCGCGGTGTTGATCGCAGCGCGTTCGGCGCTGCACTCCTTCAGGAAGCGCCAGCACCAGCGCCACATGCGCGGATCGGGGCGCAAGCGCAGCCGCAATGCCACATCGTCGCGGAACAGCGATTGCCACAGGATCTTCGGCGCCCGGGGCGACGCCCATGTGTACGCGTGGCCTGGAGACGCCATGCCGGCGTTCGAGAAGCTCGTCTCCATCGCGGCCTGTTCCTGCCGGTCGATGACGACGACCTCGTGGCCGTCGCGCGCGAGCTCGTAGGCAGTGGTGACACCGATCACCCCTGCGCCCAGGACGACGATCTTCATGTGCACTCCTCACTGAGTCAGACTCGGCAGCCAGGTGGCGGTCCACGGCCAGGCAAAGACGACCAGCGCCGTCAGCAGCTGGCAGACGATGAAGGGCAGGACACCCCGGTACATTTCCTGGGTCCGGAAATCCTTCGGGGCGATGCCTCTGAGATAGAAGATCGCCGGCGCCATCGGCGGCGTCAGGTACGAAGTCTGGATCATGATGATGACCAGCACTGCGAACCACAGCGGATCGATCCCCGCCGGCTTCAGGAACGGCGTGAACAGGGGGATGCAGATCAGCACGACCGACACCCAGTCGAGCAGTGCGCCGAGCACGAACACGATCGACATGAACAGCAGCATCAGCCCGAGAGGGCTGGGCTGCAGTGCGTCGATCACCGCGGTCACCAGCTGGCCGCCGCCCTGCAGCCGGAAGACGCTGGTGAACATCGTTCCGCCGGTGACGATGAGCAGGATCATCGCCGAGATCAGTACCGTCTTCACCGTTGCACGCCACAGACCGAGCCAGGTGAAGTCGCGATACAGGATGTTCAGCAGCACCGCCCCGGTCGCACCCACCGCCGCCGCTTCGGTGACCGCGGCGGCGCCGGTGAGGATCGAGCCGATCACCGTGGTCACGAGAATGACGGGCGGCACGAAGGCCTTGACCGAGAACCAGAGCTTGTCGCCGAACGGCATTCGCATCTCATCGGCCGGCACCCGCGGCGCGGTGTCAGGGCGCACGACCGCGCAGATGACAATCCAGCCGAAGAAAAGTGCCACCATCAGGAGCGCCGGAATCAGCACCGCTCCGAGCAGCGCACCGACGGGCACCGACCCGACCGATGCGTAGATGATGACCACGATGGAGGGCGGAATCATCGTGCCGAGCGACCCGCCGGCACAGATCGTGCCCGAGATCATCGATCGGGAATAGCCCGCCTTGACCATCGGCGGGATTGCCAGCAGACCGACCATCACCTCTACGGCGCCGACCACTCCGGTGCCGGCGGCGAACAGCGTGCACATCCCCATGGTGGCCAATGCGAGCCCGCCCGGCAGGCGGCCGAGCCACAGCTTCATGGCCTCGAAGACCCTGCGCCCCATGCCCGACTGTTCGAGCACCGCGCCCATGAAGATGAACAGCGGAACCGCTGCGAGCGCGTAGTTGGAGGCGACGCTGCCAACGAAGCGGAACAGCTGAAGCCCCGCAAGCGCGCCGAACACGGGCAGCGAGAAGACGACCGCCGTGACGATGAGGCTGAAGGCAACCGGTACGCCCGCGAAGATCAGCAGGAAGGCGACCGGGAACATGTAGACCGCGAGCGGCAGGCCCTCCATCGCCGGCGTCTCAGTGCACCGACGAGTCGGAACGGGCCGGCGCGAGCAGGCGGGCGATCACCTGCAGCCAGAGTGCTGACAGTCCCATCGCGAGCACGAGATGGAAGGGCCACACCACCGGACGCCAGGCGCTGACCTGTTCCACCTCCCCGGTGAGCCAGGATTTCCAGAACTGGCCCCAAGCCGCATGACAGACGAACCCCAGCGCGGGGGCCACCAGGAACGCGAAGGTGAGGATCTCGATCGTTCGCTTGAACCGCCAACTGAATCGCTGGGACAGGATGTCGACAGTGACGTGCTGGTTACGCCCGAGCGCGAGCGCGCAAGCGAGAACGAACACCGACCCGTTGAGCATGTAGGCCACGTCGAACGCCCATACCGTCGGTTTGCCCAGCACGTAGCGGGAGAAGACCTCGATGATCATGACACCGATGAGGCCGAGCAGCGCCAGGCAGGCGCCCACCCCACAAGTCCACGACAGGTACTCGACCAGCCGAACGAACCCCTGCCGCACCCTGGTGGCCCGGAACGTGGGGGAAGGGGTTGCCACTGGCCGATCCGTGCGATCCGGCTGCGCCCGAGTCAGTCGAGCGTCCGATAGTTGGCGTTGGTCAGCCACGAATCGTAGAAGCCGTAATACGAGTCGGTGACACGCTTCATCCAGTTGTCGCCTGCCTTGCTGCGCTCGGTGGCCTTCTGATTTGCCCAGTCGCGTCCCGCCTCCCGGATGTCCTTGATCAATGAGGGATCGACCTCGATGACCTTGGCCTTCCCGGCGCGGATCTTCTTCATCGCCTCGATGTCCTGCAGGGTCCAGTCGAGCAGGATCTCGAGCGTCGAGAGCTTGGCAGCCGCCTCGATCGCCTGCTTCACTTCAGCGGGCAGCGGATCCCATGTCGATACCGGCAGCATGAACTCGAACGAGAATGCATTGGTGTGCGCGCCCGGCACCATGATGTAGGGCGCCGCGTTCTGCAGACCCATCTTCAGATTCTCGGCAGGGCCCGACCACTCGACGACGTCGACCCCCTTGCGCTCGAGCATCGAGTAGACCTCCGAGCCTGCAACGGTCGTGGCGGCAGCGCCGAACTTCTCGTTGAGAATGGCCGCCCAGGCACCGGAGGCGCGGAACTTCACGCCCTTCAGGTCGGCCGCCGTGCGGATCGGCCTGTGCCCGTGCCAGATTTCCGCGGGCCCGACACCGACGACCATCGAATGCATCTTCATCGTCGTGCGGCGGTGCTCGGCGAGCAGCGCCTGCCCGCCCCCGTTGTAGAGCCAGGCGAGCAGCATCTCCGGGGGCATTCCACCGGGGTGGCCGCCGTAGTAGGCGTTGACCGGGTCACGGTTCACGACATACAGCGGCGTCAGATGGCCGGCATCGGCGAGCCGGTCCTCGACCGCCTTGTAGCCCTCCAGCGCCGGGGCGATGACGCCCGGCGGGAACACCTGCAGCCGGACTCGCCCTGCAGTCATCTCGCCGACGCGCTTCACGAACGGAGCAGCCATCTCGTAGAACATCGAGGACTCGGGCACGACCGTGGTCGTTCGCCACCTCCAGCTCTGCTGCCCCAGTGCCGCCGCCGGCAGCGCCGCGGCGCCCAGCGCGGCTGCGCTGAGCCCGGTTGCCTTGAGAAGACTGCGACGCCGTTCGTTCCTGTTGACTTCGTCTGCCGACATGGTCTGCTCCTGTAGTGTGCCGATCCGTTTCCGACACGTGTCGTTCGCCGGGTTAGTGTATACAGTTTAGTGGCGGCATCGCAAGCGGCGGGCGTGCCGGTCGGAGGGTCGAGCGGCGCCAGCCGAATACCCACTCGCTGCAGGTGCCGACGGTGCTCACGGCCTCGGCGGCCCGAGCGATGCCGCGCGCAGGCGCAGCCACTGGGGTGCCGGACCGCTGACGGCCCGTGGCACCCCACCCGCGTGTCCGTTCAGGCCAACCCGGTCCGGTACAGCCGCCCGAACCCGTCGATGCAGTCATCGACCCCAGCCAGTCGGAGCATGTGCCAGGCCAATGCATGATTGCTCGATGTGACCGGCTTGCCGATCAGGGCTTCGGCCTGCTCCGCGATGCGCGCGACCCTCAGCGAGGTGCACGAGACAAAGACCCCGTCGCAACTCGCGGAACTGCCGATACGCACGATCGCATCGAGCAGCGAGCTCGGGGTGATCCGGGCGACCCGGTCGTCGTCGGGTTCGTTGAACGAGCCCATCACCGGAATCCGAAGCCCGCGCTCCATCAGCGCCGACCGCAATCGCAGGTTGATCGACCGCAGATAGGGAGTGAGCAGCGCAACGCGCTGCACGCCGGTCGCACGCAGCGCCGCGATCGCAGCAGTGACCGGATCGGTGACCTGCGCGTGCGGGCGCACGCTGCGAACCAGTTCGGCGACTCGCGCCTCCCCGATCACCAGCGCGCCCGAGGTGCACGCGAACGCGACGACCGACAGATCGACCATGAACGGCAGCAAGCGCGTGGTGGGGGCGATCAGGCCGGTCATCTCCATCAGGGTCTCGGGCGTGATGCGGACGTCGTTGTGCAAGCGCGCGGCGTACAGCGCAACGCCGCGATCGGGCCAGACAGCCCTGAATTCGTCCTCGATGGTCTGGTCCGTCTCGAGGACCAGCAGCCCCAGCGCGGCTCGCGTGCCGATGCCCTGGTCGGTCTCGAACGCAAGCCCTTCGAGATCCACTTCGAGGCGGTCGGTACCCGCCGATTCGATGGTGCTCACTGGCATTCTCCTCAGGGACGCTCATCGGCCGGCCGATCGCCAGCCGCAGCAAACGCCCCGAACGGTAACCGTGCGAACCCGGTCCCGCAAGGCCGGCCTCCGCTTCGCCGCGCCTGGCAGCGAACCGAGCCAGGTCGGTGCGGCGGCTCAGCCACGGATCCGCGCGATGACCTGCTCGGTGACTGAAATGGCCCGCTCGCGGCTCAGCACGATGTGATGCTCGATCAGATCGCCGGCCCGTCGCGCGTCGCGGCGCTTCAGGTACTCGAGCACCCGGGCATGTTCGAGGTGGGTACGCCTGAGGCGATCGGGCGACTCCTGATCGACATGGCGGAAATAGCGGATCTGTGCGTTGACGCGTTCGAGGTTCGTCTCGAGCTGCAGGTTGCCCGACAGCCTGGAGATGCTCAGATGAAAGGCCTCATCGGCTGCCGTCAGGCTCTCGATCCGGCGCGATGCGGCGTTGCCGGTGGCGGTCTGCCATGCGCGGGCCAGCTCCTCGATCGCCTTGTCGGTGGCGCGCACGCACGCGAGCCGCACCGCGGCCACCTCGATCGCCGCGCGCAGCTCGTACAGATCGCGAACCAGCTCCGGGGTCAGGTCGCGAGCCAGGAAGCCGCGGTTGGGCACGAACCGGACGAAGCCATCACGTGCGAGCCGGTTGAGCGCTTCGCGCACCGGGGTGCGACTGACCCCGAGTTCGCGGGCGAATGCGACCTCGTTGATCCGTTCGCCCGGAGGAAAGAGCCAGTTCACCGCGCGTCGGGTCGCTTCCCGGTAGACTCGATCGACACTGTCGGCGGATCGTGCCGAAGCCGCCCGCTCCGGCGCATCCGCCGGTGGATTCGAGGTTCGACGGGAGCCCGGCATCCGGTCATTGTAGCGACCTGCCCGCACTCCATTGCGACGGTCGATGCCGGTGTCGGCATGGCCGCGACCACGACCGCGAGACTTGTGTCCGCGGTTTCGGAGCAGGTAAGCTCCAGCCTCGTTCCTGACAGGGGAGATGGATACAATGACGATCCAGCGCATCGAAGCCGGTCCGCGCATGAGCCAGGCAGTCATCCTCAACGGCGCGGTCTACGTTGCCGGACAGGTCGCCCTCGAGTCGCCGGGAGCGAGCGTGGCCGAACAGACGCGCACGGTGCTGTCACGAATCGACCGCCTGCTGGCCGCGGCGGGCAGCGACAAGACCCGGCTGGTACAGGCAACGATCTGGCTGTCGGAGATCGCCACCTTCAACGAGATGAACGAGGTCTGGGATGCCTGGGTCGCGCCCGGGTGTACGCCCGCTCGCGCCACGGTCGAAGCGAGGCTGGCCGCCCCCCAGTTCACGGTCGAGATTGCGGTGGTCGCCGGTCTCTGAAGGCGCGGTTCGCCTCACTGCATTCAAGGCAAGCGCTGCGACCAAGCCGCTGCGACGGGCCGCCTGATCGCCGGGCGATCCGCCCCTGGATGCGCCGCGCGGCTGGGCCGCCTGACTGCGGCGGTGCCCAGGGTGCGGGGGGCCGACGTTCTCCACGAGCAAGCCCCGATCCGATGGGGTGACGCGTGCGGGCCGGAGCCCGCAGCGACCGGCTGACACCGCGACGCGGATCAGCGCGAGCCGCGGTTCCGCTCCTCGGCCAGGCGGCCTTGCCGCCACCATCAGCCTGACCTCCGAGTCCTCACCCGTTGATCGATTGACCGCCGGCAACGATGCGGAGCGCCGCCCGGGTTGGCCCCGCGTGGCCGCGGGCGGATCGCCCCGGCGCGCAGCCGGGCATCCCCTCAACGCGCAACGCCGGCGCTGCCCGGACGTTCACGGTCGCCTCCTGCCGGCCTGCAGATAAGTGTAGACAGTTGTGTCGTCACCTGGCTATCCTTTGCGGACGGCCAAGCGGAACATCGAGGAGCCCCGATGAAGTCCATCGTTCGATTTGCGGCGCTGTTCGTCCTGGCGTTCCAGGTATCCGCGGTGGCGCACGCGCAGGCCGCGTGGCCGGAAAAGCCGATCCGATTCGTCGTACCGTGGGCGCCTGGCGGGGTCGCCGACGCGATGGCCCGCCTCGTGGCGAAGCCGCTCTCCGAGCGGCTCGGTCAGCCCATCGTCGTCGACAACCGGCCCGGTGCCGGCGGCAACATCGGCAGTGAGATCGTCGCCCGGGCGGCGCCCGATGGCTACACGCTGGTGATCGCGGCGGCCAGTCATGCCACCACCCCGGCCCTGCACCGCAAGATGCGCTTCGATGCGGTCAAGGACTTCGCTCCGATCACTCAGATCGTGTCGGTGCCTTGGCTCGTGGTGGTCCATGCCTCTGTGCCCGCCAGCAACCTCGCCGAACTGGTCGCGCTGGGTAAACAGCGACGGATCACCTTCGGTTC
>Ga0169931_10004550_pt1 | contig 21536 bp, 24 predicted proteins | sample Kivu_15m_20L_FD_129675 | JGI IMG/M metagenome (GOLD analysis project Ga0169931, IMG submission 129675) | Freshwater microbial communities from Lake Kivu, Western Province, Rwanda to study Microbial Dark Matter (Phase II) - Kivu_15m_20L... | ecosystem: Environmental > Aquatic > Freshwater > Lake... | reverse complement strand
TGGCCCGACTTCCGCCGGCGCGAATTTCTCCTGGCGCTGATCGAATACCAGCGGCGAGAGCGCCGGTTCGGCCGTGTCCTGAGCGCGGTGTCATCATAATTCCCGTGGGCAATCTCGGAACCGTAGATCCCCCTGCCGATCGGCCGACACCGGCTCCGTCTGCGCCCGCCTCGGCCAAACGATTCGACATGCGGCGCGTCTATACCGCCCTCATCGGCATCCCGATCGTCTACGGCATCATCCGCTACCTGCCCGCCTGGGGTGTGACGGCACTGGCCGTTGTCGGCGGTCTGCTGGCCCTGCTCGAATTGACCCGCATGGGCTTCGCCGACCGGCGCAACCAGGCGCTGCTCGGCATCGCCCTCGGCCTGACGGCCTTGCTCATTGCCAGCCCCCATGGCACGGTACCCGTCATCACGCTCATCTTGCCGGGCCTGCTACTCGCGCTGCTGGCCATGCTGTTCTCCTCGAATCCTCTGGAGTCGCGCTTCCGAGATACCGCCGTTGCCGTCTTCGGCTCACTCTACATCGGCCTGACGCTGAGCACGCTAGTCTCGACCCGCGCCTTGCCAGGGGGAGAATGGCTGATTGTGTGCATTGCCCTCATCACCTGGGCCGGCGATATCGGCGCCTACTATGCGGGCACCTTGTGGGGACGGCATCCGCTGGCCCCCTCGATCAGCCCGAAAAAGTCCTGGGAGGGATTGGCGGGAGGGCTCGCGCTCTCTCTGCTTGTCGCCCTGCTGGCGCAGTTCTGGCTGGTCCCGCAATTGACCGTTGCGGATGCGCTGATCCTGGGCCTCCTCATGACCGGAACCGGCCTCCTCGGCGACCTCTGCGAATCAGCCATCAAGCGCAGCGTCGGCGTCAAGGATTCCGGCGGCATGCTTCCCGGTCATGGCGGCATGTTCGACCGCCTGGATAGTCTCTTGTTCACCGCCCCCACCTTCTACTACTATGTCACGCTAGTTCGCGGCCTCTCGCCGCTGCCCTAGGCAGGAGACGATATGAAAACCCTCATCATTTTAGGCTCGACCGGATCGATCGGCACCAATACGCTGGACATCGTCCAGCGATTTCCCGAGGAGTTCCGTGTCGCCGGCCTCACCGCCGGCAATAACATCGACAAACTCGAAGAGCAGATTCGGATCTTCAAGCCCAGAGTCGTCGCCGTCTCGAACGATGCGGCTGCCGCGACGCTTCGGCAACGCTGTGCCGGCATCCCGGTCGACATCCTCTCCGGCGAAAAGGGCATCGCAGCGGTGGCTTCATTGCCGGAAGCCGAAATGGTCATTTCCGCCATCGTCGGCGCGGCGGGGCTGGTCCCTACCCTCGCCGCGATTCGCACCGGCAAACACATCGCCCTCGCGAATAAAGAGCCCATGGTCATGGCGGGCAAGCTCATGCAGGAGGAAGCCCGTAAACACGGCGTCACCATCTTCCCCGTCGATAGTGAACACAGCGCCATTTTCCAATCGCTGGTCGGCCATCGCCTTCAAGACGTCCGCCGCTTGATCCTCACCGCCTCCGGCGGAGCGCTCTGGACCATGACAAAAGAGCAACTGCGCGATGTCACGCCCGAGCGGGCCTTGCAGCATCCCAACTGGAAGATGGGCGCCAAGATCACGATCGATTCCGCCACGCTCATGAACAAAGGGCTGGAAGTCGTCGAAGCCCGCTGGCTGTTCGACATCCCGGAATCCCGCATCGAGGTGCTGGTCCATCGGGAAAGCATCATTCACTCGCTGGTGGAATACGAAGACCGCTCCATGATCGCCCAGCTCGGCTTGCCGGATATGCGCACCCCTATTTCCTATGCGATGCGCTATCCGGAACGGCTCCCCCTGGATCTGCCCTCCTTGGACCTGGCCGAAGTGGGGAGATTGACGTTCTGCAAGCCCGATCACGAGCGATTCCCCTGTCTCCAGCTCGGCTATGAATCGTTGCGGATCGGCGGCACCATGCCGGCGGCGATGAATGCCGCCAACGAGATCGCGGTCGAGGCCTTCCTCCAAAAGGGCATCCGGTTTCTCGAAATCGCCGAGGTCATTCGACAGACCATGGACGCGCATGCGCCCAAAGAAATCCGCTCCTTGGAAGACGCGCTCGATGCGGACCGATGGGCGAGAGACAAGGCCGAATCGCTGGTTCACGCCCTGCCGCGTTGACCGGTCATTTTGACTTTTGCCGGATGAATGTTAGATTAAGATCCTGAACCTTTCACCCTGAGCACCGACTGTTATGTTATCCGCCTTTACCTGGTCGCCCGATACTCTCTGGATCTTGATGCAAAAAGCCTGGTGGTTCCTCGTTGTGCTCGGCGTCCTCGTCGCCTTCCACGAACTGGGACACTTTCTGGCCGCCCGCTGGGTCGGCGTCAAGGTTTTGAAGTTCTCCCTGGGATTCGGCCCGAAAATTTTCGGCCGGCAAGTGGGAGAAACCGAATATCTGCTTTCCGCGATCCCCTTGGGCGGCTACGTCAAACTCTTCGGCGAAGATGAAACCGAAGCGACCACGCAGGAAGACCGGCGCCGGTCCTTTGCCCATCAGGGCTTATGGGGCAAAGTCCTGATTGTCGCCGCCGGCCCGGGATTCAACTTCATCCTCGCCTATCTCATTTTTGCCGGCTGGCTCTCGACCGGAGCGCCCTTATTCGTGCCCACCTTCCGCGATTTGAGCCCCGATATTGAAGCCCTGGTTCCCGGCTCACCGGCCGCGTCGGCGGGCATGGAAATCGGCGACCGCATCACCAAGGTCAACGGGAAAGACATCTCGGCCAGAACGGAATTGCTGGATGCCGTCGCGCAGAGCAAGGGGCAATCCCTCGTCATTGAAGTCAAGCGTGACACTCAGGTGAAGCCCCTGACCGTCACCCCGGTGCCGGTGCAAGGACAACCGTCCGATGCGGCTGAACCCGCCTACACCATCGGCGTCGAGGACACGCCTCCCCTGGTCACCTCGGTAATGCACGGATTGCCTGCCGCAACCGCCGGGTTCCAAGCTGGGGATCGTGTGGTGGCCATCGAAAGCCAGCCGATCTACACCTGGCTCCAAATGACAACCATCGTGCGGGACAATCCTGCCAAACCTTTGCAAGTGGAAATCCTGCGCAACGGGCAGCGCATTCGCCTCAACGTGACGCCGTCAGCCGAAAAGGCCACTGTCAACGGCCAATCCATCGAAGTAGGGAAAATCGGCATTTCCGGCCCGGGCCGCTCGCTGATGCACGCAAACAATCCGCTGCAAGCGGTCTATCAAGGGCTCGATGCGACATGGGGCTGGACGGAATTGACGGCGGTCGGGCTCTATAAAATGGTCGTGGGCGACATTTCCAGCAAGAATATCGGCGGCCCGCTGACGATCGCGAACATCTCCGGTGAAGCGGCCTCGCAAGGCGCCTCCAGCGTCGTCTTCCTGATCGCCATCCTCAGCATCAATCTCGGGGTGCTCAATCTCCTCCCCATTCCGATTTTGGACGGAGGGCACTTGCTCTTTTTCCTCATTGAAGGCATTCTACGGAAACCGCTCGGCGACCGGCAGCGGGAAATCGCCCAACAAGTCGGGCTGGTCTTGCTGGTCGGCGTCATGGTTTTCGCTTTTTGGAACGATATCGAACGACTCTTCCTTCGCTAAACACCCATGAAAACATCCCAGCTCCTGATCCCCACGTTACGGGAAGTTCCCGGTGAGGCTGAGACTGTCAGCCACAAACTGATGCTGCGCGCCGGCATGATCCGGAAAGTCGCCGCCGGCATTTACACCTATCTTCCCCTTGGCCTCCGGGTGATCCGCAAGGTCGAACAGATTATCCGAGAAGAAATGAACCAGGCCGGCGCCCAGGAAGTGCTCATGCCGATGGCCTCTCCCGCCGAACTCTGGCGCGAAACCGGCCGATGGGATTTCTACGGGAAAGAACTGCTGCGGTTTAAAGACCGGCATGAGCGGGATTTTTGCCTGGGGCCCACGCACGAAGAAGTCATCACGGACCTCTTTCGCCGGGAAGTAAAATCCTACCGGCAGTTGCCGATGAACTTCTATCAGATCCAAACGAAGTTCAGAGACGAGATCCGCCCGCGGTTCGGCCTCATGCGCGGACGCGAATTCCTCATGAAGGACGCCTATAGCTTCGATCGGGATGACGCCGGCGCCAGGCTGAACTATCAGAAGATGTACGACGCCTACCACCGGATCTTTACCCGCTGCGGCCTGACCTTCCGCGCCGTGGAAGCGGACACCGGACTCATCGGCGGCAGCTCATCGCACGAATTCATGGTCTTGGCCGATACCGGCGAGGAAACCGTCGTCTACAGCGACCAGGGCACCTACGCCGCCAACGTCGAACGGGCGGAAGTCTTGCCGCCCAGCCAGACTGATCAGGAAGCGCCCAAGCCCCTGCACACCGTGTCCACGCCTGATTGCCGAAGCATCGAAGAAGTCACGGCCTTCCTGAAGATACCCGCGACTCGCCTCGTCAAAACGCTGCTCTACACGACCGGAAAAGAGACTGTCGCCGTCCTGGTGCGCGGCGACCATACGGTCAATGAAATCAAACTCAAAAAGGTGTTGGGCGTGACGGAGATCGAACTGGCCGGACCGGCCACCGTAGAAAAAGTCACCGGCGCCCCGGTCGGGTTTGCCGGCCCTGTCGGGTTGCAAGGCATTCGAATTTTTGCCGACCATGCCGTTCCCGCCTTGCGTAATGTCGTCGTCGGCGCCAACCGCCTCGACACCCATTATGTCGATACCAACTGGGAGCGTGACTTCAAGGCCGGCGAGGTTCTCGACCTCCGCAACGCGCAGGCTGGCGATCCCTCTCCCCGGCAGGACGGCACCCTGAAAGCCACCAAAGGCATCGAGGTGGGGCACGTGTTCATGCTCGGCACCAAATACAGCAAGGCCATGAACGCTACGTTCCTGGATCCGCAGGGCAAAGAATGTCTGGCCGTCATGGGCTGCTACGGCATCGGCGTCAGCCGGTCCGCGGCCGCCTCGATCGAGCAAAATCACGACGAACGCGGCATCATCTGGCCCTTCCCCATCGCCCCGTTCCATGTCCACCTGATTCCGGTCAGCCAATCGGAAAAAACCGCTGAAACCACCGCCACGATCTATGCAGAACTGATAGCCGGCGGATTCGAAGTGCTCTGGGACGATCGGGAAGACCGTGCCGGCGTCAAGTTCAACGATGCCGATCTCATCGGCGCCCCGTTCCAAGTCGTGGTCGGCGACAAAGGCTTGGCGGAAGGCGTTGTGGAAGTCAAAGTCCGCCGATTCGGAGTGAAAACGCGCGTAGCCCCGGCCGAACTGCTGCCGCATCTTCGCGCCGCAATCCCGGCGACCAATCCTCAGCCCTAGCCATCCGCCCTCTCCGCGCGCGCCTGCTTCAGGCCCATTGTTATTCCTTCTTGAATAAACTTGTCTTTTCCTTGCCTTCCCAGGCCATTGGGCTAGACTGACACTCATTGAACCGTCGGCACCATGTATCGAATAGTCGGCAATCCATGACGCGAACCGCGCGCCCATGGGCTTCACGACACTGAGCGATCCAGCACTGCCGGGATGCAGGCAATCCAATGACGCCAAACCTCCAAGAACTGCCGCCCAAAACCGAGCATGCCGAGCACGTCAAACGAATCACGACTCAAATCAACGCGGCTACCGATCTCGACCACATTCTCCTCGACCTTCATAAAGACATTCTCGGATTATTCGACGCGGAAGACCTGACGCTCTTTGCCTTCGACTCGGAAAAGAAAGAAATCTTTTCCAAAGCCCTCCAAGTCGATGGAGTCCAGGAAGTCCGTATTCCCATCTCGGAGCAAAGCCTTGCCGGCTTCTGCGCCAAATACCTGCGCCCGGTGAATATCGCCGATGCCAGGTGCCGTCGCTCCTGACCGGCATCGGCCTGCTCTTCACCTTTATGGCCCTCCTAGTCGGGCTCAGCAAACTCCAGCTCCATACGGACGGGCACACCATCGTCGGCATTCAAGGCTTGATCAACGGCCTGGCCGGAAAATTTCTGACCTCCATCGTCGGCCTGTTGTGCGCCAACCTGTTCACCTTCATTGAAAAACCGGCCATGTTCCGGCTGCTCGCGGCACACCACATCTGCATGCAGCACCTCGACGAACTGTTCCCGAGAAAAACCCTCGAACAGCTCTTGGAAGGATTGCACGGCGCCTCCCATGGAAAGGCGCAGGCCAGCCAATTCGCCCACCAGGCTGCCACGACAGCCATCCCAGCCGATGCGCTGGCGCAGCCGATTCGAGCCATGGCGGACACGATGCAGACGCTGGCACAGGAGATTCGGACGCACCTTCTGTCGAAGCAGCCGCCACACACGGATCCTGCGCAGATCCTGTCCGACCACCTGGCCCCGCTGATACAGGGCCTCACCGGCACCGTCGAGCGGCTGACCGACATTTTGAATACCCAACAACAGCAGCACTACGCCTCCACCACCCAGGTCACCCACCTGATCGATCAACTGACAGGACGGCTCAACCGCGACGGCACGCTCCCCCACACCCCGGCGCCCCCCGCCACAGCCCGGTTGGTTCAGGAAAATCCACGCCCCAGGGCAAGGGCTTCGTCCATGAGACTCGATCGTCAGGACGATGCGCGCATCGTCTGCCAGGAACGCCGACATGCCATTTGACGACCGTTCGCACAAGTCCCTCGTTTCGCACACCACGACCAACGGCCTCATGGACCTGATGACCTCGCTGGCCATCATCTTCATCCTGCTCTTGGCGGCCTCCCTCGCGCCAACCACGGATTCCGACGGCCCGCGAGCGGAAACGGCCGCGACACCGGCCCCTGCCACCGCCGTAGAGCCGGATGTCCAGCGCGAACTGCGCACCCAGTTGTAGCCATTCGGGTTGTCCGTAGACGCCGATCCGCACGACCCGCTGCTGATGCACATCGTCATACCCGACGACCTGCTCAAGTTCGAGTTTGGCCAGAGCACCCTCACCAAGAGCGCCGATCGCTTTCTTCAGGAGATGATGCCCCGGTACGCCACCGCCCTGTGCGGCCCGCTCCGCAGCCATGTCGATTCCGTGGTGATCGAAGGACACACCGATGACCTTGGCCAAGATGCCGTGAATTTACGGCTGAGCCAGGAGCGGTCTTTCCGGGTGATGGTGAAAGGGCTCGACACGATCGAGCGTGACGCCCCCTCGGCCGCCGCCTGCTTCCAGCGTTTGACATCGGCCAGCGGACGCGGGAGGCAAGACTTGGTCTACGATCGGGCGACAGGCGTGGACCGCGGCAAGAGCCGGCGCGTCATCTTCAAAATACGCCTCCGATCGGATGAGCAGCGGCGCCAGCTTGCCGGCATCGGCCGCCCATCCTAGCCCTTCCCTCTTCGTCCTCCCTCTTCGCACTTTGACTGAGTGCGCGCATCATGGTACGGTGTCTAACCGTCCTGTGCATGGCGGCCACGTCTCCGCCTCACGCTTCCAACGACTCCGTCAAGGCATCGCGTGGCCGATGCGAGCACATCCCAAGACGCGGCCGCGCACATCACCGCGCGGACAAGGTTGAAACGGCATCTTTCACGAGAGCACCAAGGAGGTCACCATCGCACGTCCAGGAAAAACGACCATGGCCAAGCGGGATCGGGAAAAATCGATTCAGGCCAAGCGGAAAGAAAAGGAAGAAAAGCGGGTCATCCGCAAGAACGAAAAAGATGTGCGTGGAACGACGCCCGAAGGGGAAGACCCCGATTTGGCAGGACTCCGATGGGGGCCGCAAGCCCCCCTCTTCTAGCCACACGCCGGCGAGGGGACCGAAATCATCGGCCCCCTCCTCCAGCGTGATTAGGCAGGATGCACAAACCGATCCGCCGCAAACGCGCCTCGCAGCCGTTGCGTGATAAAACGGCGAAACTCCACTTTCTGCTTGAGCATCAAGACCAATCCTTCCGCATCGACCAGCACGAACAGATCGTCTTCGACGACCAGCGTCCGCGCTTGATCGCCCAGGTTGATCCGGTACTGCGTGCGCCCATCGGGATTTCTCCCGGGGCCATTGACCAGCTCCGTGAGCCCGTCAACGACACCTTCCTGATTGTCCGTCCGCAACCGCACTTTGGTCCCGTCCGGGATCCTGATCCATGAGGTTCCTTTGGTGGCCGATGGGCTTTGCGTCTCAGGCATAACATCCTCTTCTAGAAGTAAATGAATAAGCGAGCGATCCATCTCGGCGCCCCCTCGCTAATTTCCCGGCGTGCGCTGCGCAGGCTGCCCGCCTCGCGGCGCGCCATGCCCGGCGTACCGGCGGTCTCGCTGCCCTGACGGACGTCCCTGTGCCGGACGTCCCGAGCGCTGCGGCCCCCTCGGCGCAGGCGCGCTGAACGATGGGCTGGCACTCCCCGGCGCAAGCGGAACCGCATGCCCCAACAGTTGCTCGATGGCCCGCAGTTGCAGCGAATCTTCCGCCGTCACAAAGCTCGTGGCCCGTCCGGTCGTCTTCATCCGGGCGGTCCGTCCGATGCGATGCACATAGTCTTCCGGAGAATTCGGCAAATCGAAATTGATCACGTGCCCGATATTGGCCACGTCGATGCCTCTGGCCGCGATATCCGTCGCCACCAGGACGCGGAAGGTGCCGCGCTTGAACCCTTCCAAGGCGGCCCGGCGCTGCGACAAACTCCGGTCCCCATGCAGCACCGCCACCTTGTGCCCGACCCGGTCCAAAACCCGCCCCAGCTTGTCGGCGCGATGTTTCGTGCGCGTGAACACCAGCACCGTATCCCGCTCCTGCCCCAGCAGCGCCACCAGCAAATCGGCTTTGCCGTCGTGAGTCGTATGGTGCAAGGCCTGTGTGACGCCGTCCGCCGTCGTGGCAGAAGGCGTGACCATCACCTTGACCGGATTATTCACGCTCGCCTGCACCAGGCGGGTGAGATCCGCCGGCAGCGTAGCCGAAAACAGCAAGGTCTGCCGTTCTTCCGGGAGCGCATCGAGGATCTGATTGATCTGCGGCGCAAAGCCCATATCCAGCATCCGGTCCGCTTCGTCCAACACGAGGATCTTGATCGGCGCCAGATTGACCGTGCCGTTCCACATATGATCGAGCAGCCGGCCCGGTGTGGCCACGATGATATCCGGCCGCTGCCGGAGTCCGCGCACCTGGGCCTGCATATCGGCACCACCCATAATCGCGGTGGCGGAAATGCGGCGGCCGGCGCCGAGCTTCTCGATGGTGGCCAGAATCTGCAGCGCCAGCTCGCGCGTCGGCGCAAGAATCAAGGCTTGCGGCTGGCCTTTCGGCAAGACCGCCAATCGCTCGATAATCGGGATGACGAACGCCGCCGTCTTTCCCGTTCCGGTCTGCGCGCAGCCGATGACATCCCTGCCGGCCATCGCAGGGGGAATGGCTTGCGCTTGAATGGGAGTGGGTGAAATAAAACCGGCCTTGACGAGGTCGCCCAATAACGCCTCAGACAAGCCCATGGCATGAAAACTCTCGTGAACAGACGTATCCACTGCACTATCCTTTCAGTTTGATCGCATTATGACGGGATCAGAGAACCGAGGGGAGAAACAACCGACGAAGGGTGCAACTCCAAACTGGACCTGGTCGCGATGCGATCGCGAAGTCCGTTATGGTGTGAACATTGTCTCGCCGGACTACTGCGAATCCAATGCATTCACAACATACAACATGCTCCATCAGCCGTCAACCTCTGCCACGCTTCGCGCATCCCTCCCCCCAGCCGCCTGCCGGATAATCGCAGAGAATCCTGCGCGATTCGCCATCTTCATCCGGCTATGTTATCGTAACCGGCATATGTCTACAGAACACACTGCGACGCCCTCGCCCGCAATTCCCATTCGCCTGGCCCGCCGTTATCATGTCGGCTGGACCGTGGTGCTCTTCCTCTCCATTGTCGCCGGGGCATTGCTGGCTATTCCGGCCTACGCCTATTTCTACGACTACTCCTGGCTCGACTGGACGCTCTTCGGCATTCTCTACATGACCAGCGGGCTCGGCATCACGGTCGGCTATCACCGGCTCATGTCCCATCGCAGCTTCGACTGCCCGAACTGGGTCAAAGGCGCGCTCCTCATCGCCGGCGCCTGGGCATTGCAAAACAGCGCCATCAAATGGACCGCCGACCATCTCCGCCACCATGCCCATTGCGACCAAGAAGCCGATCCGTACAACGCCCAGCTCGGTTTCTGGCACAGCCACTGCGGCTGGCTGTTCGCGGAGCGAACACATGACGATATCCAGTATGCCTCGCGCGTCGCGCAAGATCCTGTCGCCATTTGGCAACACAAGCACTACGCCCTCATCGTCCTGGCCGGACTGGCGATGACCTTCCTCATCGGCTTCCTGGCGAATGGGCTCGTCGGCGGCATCGGCTGTTTCCTCCTCGCAGGAGTGGGCCGGACCTTTGCCGTCTTGAACTCAACCTTCTGCATCAACTCCATCTGCCATCTCTGGGGCAAGCAGCCGCACGGATCGAAAGACTCCAGCCGGGATAGCTGGCTGGTTTCCCTGATTACCTTCGGAGAGGGCTATCACAACTACCACCACATGTATCCCAGCGATTATCGCAACGGCCCCCACTGGTACGACTTCGACCCGTCCAAATGGCTCATCTATACCCTCTACCTACTCGGCCTGGCCTCGGGCCTCCGCACCGCGTCCTATGCCGGACCGGCCTCGCCACAGAAAACGTAAGCATTTGAAACGGGGCGACCCTGGCGGCTCTCCGCCCATCGGTTTGACTCTGCCTCGGGCGCATGATAAAGTGCTGCGTCGTGTGAGTTAGGTTCCTCTCTTTGCGCTCTCCCTTGTCACTCCCCGTCTTTGCGCGACAGCCACTGTAGTGCAGCCTCTCATGCCGCTCCTGGAGCGTGGCCCTTCCGGCCCTTCACACGAGAAGGCATGCGGCATCGTGATCGACTCCGGTTTCTCCGTCGTTTGGCCAGGGATCACCCTGGCGCACGTCTTACGGCTCTGTACAAGGAGCATGTCCATGAAGATTTCGTCCGTCTGGAAAAGCGGCAACACGGCCAAGAAAAAGAACCGATCCGTCCAGAAGCCCAAGATCCGATGGCAACTGCTGGGGCTAACCGATCCCAATCTGGTGGATCATTCTCCTTCCATCGAAGCCATCAGACTCGAAGTGTCGTCCATGGCCCGATTCGGCATTGGCCCGGACACGCGATCACGCGCCACGGCGCAGGACAGCAAGTTGTTGGGACGCAACCATCCATCCGCGGCCAAACGGACGAATCGCCGCGGCGCGACCGGCGCAGCCGAATAACACGCGAGCCACCGGCAGGCGCGCACCCACGGCGTGGCGCCTGCCCGCACGAGGCCGTGCATGCCCCTCCTGGCGCACAGAACATCTCATATGCCCTGCTTGCTCCGGCACAACAGGCACATCCGCGGACCGGCAACAGAACGGGAGTCCCCATGAGCCGCACGAATCTTGACCTGCTGATGACCTTCCCCGACGGATCGCATCTGGTCATCAGCACCCAATGCTCGAAAGAGAAAGAGTTTTCCTGTGTGCTCTATACCGCCACGCTTGGAGAAGACGATCAGGCGACTTTTCAGATCGTCTCCAACCATCTGTCGGCCTCGACCAGCCTGCACGCGCAAGCGCATGCCTATGACTACGCGCTGCGGCACTTTCCTCAGGCGAACGGCCTGCTGAAAAAGCCTCCGTACCTCATTTGGTCCGGCCCCCGTGCGACACTGAACCAGTAATCCTCACCCCCGCCTGCGGCAACTATCGTCCCGCGCTTCATCGAGAACTCTCCGAAAGATTCGCTTATTCCCGAAAGGCGTGCTAGGATACACCTGTTTCAACGCGGCGGGCCTCGCATGAAACATCTCATCGAACGGCCCATCACCGATGTTGTTGTCACCGAGAATCTGATCGGAAGTCTGACCTAAGCCGCCTGCATGATTGCGTCTTTGGCCCATTCCTCCCCTCTCCTGCTCGAGTCTCAGACAATGTCATTCTCAGAAGGAGGAACCCCCATGGGTTCAAAATTGTATGTCGGCGGCTTGCCTTACTCGGCGACCGAAACGCAGCTCACCACCTTGTTTGCCACGCACGGCACCGTTGAGTCGGCGCGCGTGATCGCGGACAAGTTTACCGGGCAGTCGCGGGGCTTCGGCTTCGTCGAAATGTCCACCCCGGAAGAAGCCAAGGCGGCGATCGATGCCTTGAATGGGTCACAGATGGATGGCCGCTCCTTGACCGTGAACGAAGCCAAGCCCCAAGAACCCCGCACGGGCGGCGGTGGCGGCGGACGGTTCAGCGGCGGAGGCGGCGGACGCGGAAACGATTTCGGCAGCCGCAGCCGGTTCTAACGCCACAGGGCGGATTGCAGAGGGGCGCCTCACCGGGGCGCCCCTCCCTCACCTCTCAGAGGATCTCCGCGTGCACTGGCCTCCTATTAGGCCTGAGGCTTCTCGCCGGAAAGCTTCTTGTGGAGATACTTGCGGCTGAGCGTGGTGATGAGAAACGCGAGTCCAACGGCGATGGGAACGAATACGGCGGACGCCACATTCGCATTGTGCAGCCAGCCCAATTCATGGGCTCCCTTGAAGAGATACCCGGCCAGTCCGCTCAAGTAATAGGCGATCACGATAACCGAGAGGCCCTCGACTGTATGCTGGAGAATGGCCTGGCTCTTGGTCGTCCTATCCACACTCGTGAGCAATGCCAAATTCTGCGCTTCCAGCATCAAATCGACCCGGGCCCGAATAATCGAGATGATCCCTTCGAATCCGCTGCCCAGCGTCTCCATCCGCCTCAAAAGCTGCTGATAGCCCTCCGCCACGCCGGTCACACCGCTCAGCACATAGTCGGATATAGGCCGATACGACACCAGCGGCCGCTCCGCCAGCGACGCCAATGTGGCATGCACGATCTTATCGTAGGGCAATGACGCCGACAGCTCGAAGTGCAACCGTCCGGCCAGCCGATTCGTCTTCAACAAATCCTGCGTCAGGCTGTTCAGCCATCGCTGCAGCGTCAGCGAGTCGGCGTGGCCGATATGCCCGGTAATAATTTCGCGCTGCTGCATATGGACCTGCTCGAACTTATGAACCGAGTCGATCGCGGCCGAGAACAGCGGCTTCTGCATCAGCAACAAATGGTAGTACGTTTCAACCCGCACGATCGCATCCACAATATCCTTCAGATGCGAGGCCTCGGTCCGCCCTGACCCGACGCTCACCAGATAGCGCTCACGCCGCTGCTCGTCCGGCGTAAAACTCGTCACCAGCGACGTGGCCTCGTCAAAAATCTTGCTCCCATAGATCACCGGGCCCGGCAGAAGCGCAGACAGGTCATCCCGCGAAGGAACGGCCTCGGCTCGCAAGACAATATCCAGCCGGCACACCTCAAGCCCCAAGGGCGTGACCGGAAACCGGTAGTCGGGAAACAGCAGCGGCCCGAAACTGACCGTGGCACCCAGGCCAACGGGAAGATGCCACAACTGATAACTGTAGTACTCCGTGTGGGCCTGCCACACGACGATCAGCCGATCCCCGTTCCCTGCGACCTTGACGCCATACCCGAACGTGTCCCGCAGCACCGTGTGATTCGGCGCCATCTGAAACGACTCGACGATGCGGCGAAATTCCTCACGGCTGGCCGGCCGATCCACCGGGGGGTCGGCCATCCGAAACGCCTTGTAATGCAGATGCGCCGGCACACGCAGCCACTCCGTCAGCGGAATCTGCGGGCGTTCGTGCAGCTTGCGAATGAGATCGTCCGTTCCGGCAGGTTTTTCGTCTGATTGATTCATGCATCCCTCTCAAGAGGCCCGCATCTTAGCGCAAGTCAGGATCGATTCGCTATTGACGCAGAATCACGATATCCGCACGATCTCCTGATAATACCCTTCCAGATCGGCCACACGATCCGGCGGCACGATCACCAACTGCCGCTGATCGTAGGTGTTCGCACAATAGAGATAGATCCCGCCCGCGATCCTGCCAAGCTCGACGTGCAACTGGCGCCCGTCGGCCTCTTGTCGTGTGCACTCGTTCAACACCCTGCGATCCGTGAGTTGCTCCCACGCCCGCTGCGCCGACGGCCAATGATTTTCATAAAGCGGCGCATGCGGATCCTGAGACGGCCGCACCGCGGCGTCAAACGGAAGGCCCTCATCAGGCTCCGGCGATTCATCCCAGGCGCCACTCCCTTGCTGGCGTCCGCCCAGCACATAGAATGGCCCATCGTCGGCCACTTCCTCCACAAGCCGGTACCGGATAGGTTCCGGCTGTTCGGCCAACTGCCACCCCCGCGCCGCCAGCGCCCGCTGAAACGGCACCCGCCGCGCCAACTGCCTGGTTTTCTCGAACAGAATCACCCTGGCTCCCGGCGCCAGGAGGCTTGCCAGCCGATCGAGTCGAGAGCCGAGCCCGGTGCGCCATTCAAAGTCCGCCTGCTGAACACCATCGCGAACCCGTTCGAACGTCTCCCAGCTCCGGCTTGGCACGCCGGGATCCTGTTCCGCCTGCACCAGCGCGTGCGTGGCGACAATCAGATCATAGGAACGGCGCGGAGAGGCGGCATCGAGATCCGCGCAATGAAAGCGGACATTCGTCAGGCCCAGCCGCTCCGCCTGCTCCTGCGCCATTGCAATGGAGGCCGGCGAGCGATCGATCCCGACAAATTCCGTCTGTGGGGACTGCTGCGCATAGAAGGTCGTCAGAATCCCGACGCCGCAGCCGACATCCAATACCGTCTGCGCCGGAGATAGGCGGGCGGCCACACGCAACCCGATCTCGCGATAATACTCGTAGCGCTGGCTGTAGAGAACGGGAAGAATGTGGGGCTGCGCCGTGAGATCGTAAAACGCGACCTCGTCACAGAGCGCGCCGCTCCGTTTGCGTTCAGCAAGCTGATTGAGCTGATTCAAATCAGCGGAAGAAAAACTGGCCCGCTGCCAGGCGAAATAGTCGGCATCGGACAGCACATGTCGAAGTCCCCATCGAGCCAGGTGGGCATGAAGTTGGTCGAGCAAGACAGAACTGTTCATGCGCCTCTCGCTAGAGGATGTTCAAACAGTCTGCCTGCAAGGCCGCAGTGAATGAGGGGCCGAGGCGTACTGAGTTAGTACGTCGAGGGTCCGAATGAAACGAGAACGCAGCAGGCGGGCTGTTTCAACATCCTCACGCACGCTTCAGCATGATCGCGTCTTCATACGTATCCGGCACCGGATGCGGGTACCGCAACTGCCCGCCGCCAAGCACGACATACTTTTCGTTCGTCAGCTGCTCCACCCCGATCGGCCCCTTCGTCTGCACGCGCGAGAGATTGAGTCCGATATCCGGCCCCGCCCCATAGCTATCGCCCGCATTCAGCCGCGTTGAGGCATTCACCATCACCGCCGTCGCATCGACCTCGCGGGTAAACCGCATGGCGTGATGATAATCGGAGGTGGCAATCACCGCCGTCAGACAAGGGCCGTGCGCGGCAATATGCGCCAGCGCGTCGTCGAGATCGGCCACCATCTTGATCGCCAAGACCGGCGCCAGGAACTGCCGGTCCCAATCCTCTTCGGTCGCCGGCTCCACCGCCTGATGCCCCGTCATGGCCATCTGCCCCATCATCGCCACCGTTTTGGGACAGCCGATCACCCGGATCTTATATTCATCGAGCAGCCGGCGAATCAACGCGGGCAAAAAAGGCCTGGCCACCGCCTGCTGGACTAACAGCGTATCGATCGAATTCGGCGCGGACGCCTGCTGAATTTTGGAATTGATGACCACGTTCTGCGCCATGGGAATATCGGCCTCGGCATCGACATAGGCAAGGCTAATCCCGCCGTCGTAACACAAGATCGCCATCTTCGCCGAATCCAGCACCGCCTTGCGCAGGCCCGCCCCGCCGCGAGGGATAATGCCATCCACGCTTTTGCCGGCCCGCATGATCTCCATGGCCACTTCTTTTTCCGGCCGGTCGATCAGCAGCCACGCGCCGGACGGCACCCCCGCCTGCTCCGCCGCTTCACGCAAGCCCCGTTCGATCGCCTGATGGGTCCGGTTCCATTCAAACGCCGGGCGAAACACACACACATTGCCGGACTTGAGGCAGAGGGCCAGCGACTCCACCGTAATCAGAGGCTTCAATTCGGAAATGACCGCGATCACCCCGATCGGCACACGCACCCGGCTGACCAGCAGACCATCCGGACGCTCCCACCGTTTCGTGACCGCCCCGACAGGATCGGGCTGATCGGCGATTTGGCGAACACGATCCGCCATCTCCTTCACATCGTCCGCGGTCATTCGCACACGGGCGACCGCTTCCTTCACCCGCTCGCCCCTGGCGCCTTCCCCCAGCAAGGTCTTGCCAACCGCCTCCACATCCAGCTTGTTCGCCGCTAAAATCTGTTCCTCGTCCTGCTCCAGCCGATCGGCCATCGCGCGCAGCGCCTTTTCCTTGACCGGCCCGGAAAGCAATGCGAGAGGCCCCACGACATCCCGGCATGTTTTCAATAGCTTATCGATGTACATCTTAACGGGAACTTCAGGCATATCGAGGCCCCTTTTCTGAGAAAAGACGTCGCAGAATACCGCGCGGACTATAGCATGCGATTTTTTCGAGAGTAAAGCCGAGCCTGCGCCCCAATGGGCATTCCTTGACGCACCGCCGACGCTTATCCAACCGGCGGTGGAACGCGCTTGCCATGCTCCGACGCCAGCCACCGACTCAACCAGGCCCAGAGCATCATCACCGGAATGAGGGCCCACGCGATCTGCAGCGTCGTCACTCCCAGCGCCTTCACGCCCGTCACCAGCCACCCGGTTGAGGCATCGCCCCCACGCGAGACCGCCGTATCGATGAAGTTCTTGGCCTTATATTTCTCTTCCCGGCTCACGACCGTAAAGAGCATTTCCCGAGCCGGTTTGGACAACGCATATTCCCCCACGCGCCGCACAACGGAAAACATGACATAGACGACGAGTCCCGGCCAGAGCGCGATACCGAGAAACCCAGCGAGGCTGACGACGGGAAGAACCAGCAAAGCCGCCACCAGGCCAAACCGGCCAACCAGGCGATGGGTGATCAGGACCTGCGTCAGCCAGGTCAGGATATTCGTCGCAAAATCCATTGCGGAAAAGAGCCGCGTCCGTGCCTCCGGCGTCGCCACATACTCGGCCACCAGACGCACCTGTTCAAAGTAGAGAAAGGTCGCAGTCATCGTGAGCATCCCCAGATACCCGCAAATCCCCAGCAGATAGGGAGAGGCCACGGCCAACCGGATGCCTGCCAGCACTCCACCGCCTAGCGGCTCCCCGGCCGAAGCCTGCCGCCCTGCCGCCCGGTCACGGCTCCAACGCTCCAACCGGTAGATGCAGGCCATGCACGCCAACAAAAACAGTCCCGCCACCAGCATCAGCACCGGGACCGGACACAGATAGGTCAGGCCGGTGGTGAGCAGCGGCCCCACGAGCGCGCCCGTGCTCCCGCCCGCGGCAATCACCCCGAACAGCCGCCCCCCCTGCTCCGGCGCGAACAAGTCCGCCATAAAGCTCCAGAACACGGACACGACAAACAGATTGAACACGGAGAGCCAGACGAAGAACACGCGCGCGATCCATTCAGGATGCCACTGGCTCGTCATGGCCGCAAAAAAACAGAGGAGATGGGCGAGAAAGAAGAGATAGACCGACAACAGCAGCCGGGCCCGGGAATAGCGCGCCGAGACAAATCCAAACAGGGGCGTCGCGACCAGGAGGGTCAGGAACGTGCCCGTCATCATCCAGGGGAGATGCTGCACGCCGCCCTCGATCGCCATCTCATCGCGCACGGGACGCAGGATGTAGTAGCCGCAGAGCAAACAGAAGAAATAGGCGAACGACCAGAGCAGCGGCGCCCGCTCGTCCGCTTCGACCTTGGCCCATCTCCAGAATCGCTCGCGCAGCATGGCCTCGTCCAGATCCGGCAAAGACAGTGCCCGACCGTTCTCCTCTCCTGCAAGGAGAAAATTTGCTACAATGCGCCGACATCTTTCTTCAGGAGGAGCCATGATCGATCTTCGCAGCGACACCGTCACCCTCCCGACCGACGCCATGCGCAACGCCATGGCGCGGGCCGAAGTCGGCGATGACGTCTACGGCGAAGATCCCACGGTCAACCGCCTCCAAGAGATGGCCGCCTCGCTGCTGGGCAAACGCGCGGCCCTCTTCGTGCCCTCCGGCACCATGGCGAACCAGCTCGCCATTCGTGTCCATACCCAGCCGGGACAGGAAGTCATCGTCGAAAGCACGGCCCACATCGTGCGCTACGAACAGGGCGCCGCCGGCGCCCTGGCGGGGGTGCAATTGCATTGGGTCACGGGCGACCGCGGGATCATGACGGCGGATCAGGTCGAAGCGGCCATCCGGCCGAAAGATCCCTACAGCATCCCCACCGGATTGATCTGTCTCGAAAACACGCACAACAGCGGCGGCGGCACCATCTATTCCCTCTCCACCATCGAAAAGATTCGCGCTATCGCGACGAAACACGGCATCCCCATGCACCTCGACGGCGCGCGCCTGTTTAACGCCGTGGCCGCCACGACGCTGCCGCCCGCGACCTATGCGCAACACTTTGAAACGGTCTCCTTTTGCCTCTCGAAAGGCCTCGGCGCGCCGGCCGGCTCGCTGCTGGTCTCCAGCGATACCCAGCTCATCGACAAGGCCCGCCGGTTCCGCCGCATGTACGGCGGCGCCATGCGCCAGGCCGGGATCCTCGCGGCGGCGGGCATCCATGCGCTCGACCATCATGTGGCGCGATTGAAAGAGGATCACGACCACGCCAAACGGCTCGCGCGCGCCCTGTACCAGATGCCGGCTGTCCGCATCGCGCCGCAGCATGTCGAAACCAATATCGTCATGTTCGAGATTCCCGAACATCGCCTCACGCCCGCCGAACTGGTCGCACAGCTCAAACAGGAGGGCCTGCTCATCCATACCGTCGGCGGGCACCGGTTCAGAGCCGTGACCCATCTCAACATCACCGCGAAACAGATCGACGAGGCGGTCGAAATCTTCGCGCGGGTCCTCGGCTCTTGAAGCGCGTCCGTTGACACCTCCTGCCGCGGCTCCTACAATGCGGACTATTATCTATCGAGAGATCGCATGCCGCTTCACATGGTGTCGTTTCAACAGATCAGCCGCATTCTCGACGTAACCGATGGGCTCGGCCTCAACCGGGAATGGGTCGAAATCCCCCTCTCGCCGGAAAGCCCGGGCCTGGTGCGCAAGCTGACCAACGGCAAACTGGAAATCGTGGTCGATGCGGACCAGCCGTTCGACCAATGGCTCACGTCGCTGCCGGCTCAAATCCAGCAGGCGCATGGATAATTCACGGATAATGATGGACTCACACCTGTCAGCACCGATCCCCACGCGGGAAGAACTCAACGCCGAACTCCTGGAGGTACCGGAACCGCCCGAGCAACCGGCGACACCCGAGCCCCCCGGATTCGACGATAGCGTCGCCATCGCGCTCAAACATATCCGCGGGCGCCGCGGCGGCGACCTCGTCGGCATTCTCATGGTCGGGTCCGGCGCGCGCCGCGCCATCACCCCGCACAGCGATATCGATCTGATCGCACTGGTCAAAGGAGACCGGGAAGGGCACGAAATCCTCCGGGCCGGGGAACGCCTGGTCGATATCCGCTACTACGGATACAAACTCGTTGAGGACGAACTCGCCTACTCATTCGTGTTGCCCGCGCTCCTGCGCAAAGCCCGCATCCTGCACGACCACGAGGGAATCAGCGGCACCCTCATCGAGAAAGCCAGCCAGCGATTCCGAAAAGGGCCGCCGGCCACCTCCATGAACGAACAGATCCGCATCAAAGCGGAATGCCTGCACTGGCTGGGCAAAGCCCAGGATGTCCTGGATAAGCCGGCGCTCGCGCAATACCTGCTCAATACGTTTTTTGAGGAGTCCACCCAGGCCTTCTTTCGGATTCGGGGATTCTGGCTGACCGCTCCTGTGGATATCCATCGTTTCATGTCGTCCCGTGAACCGGCGCTTGCCGATCTGGCCGCCCGCTTCCTCCTCGCCTCCAACGTGGCCGACCGGCTCAACTTTGGGCGGCAATTTGCCGATCTCCTCTTTAAGGACATCCCCAATCCGGCACGCATCGACTAGGACGGTCGTGCCATTGAGCGGATGCCCTGTGGGCCTGGTACGACCGAATTGTCACCACGAGCGGACTCGCTTCGCGGAGTGTCCGCTCAGGCCATAGCGAACACCACTCAGCCATCACCGATACATACGCGAAGGAGCTGCCATGGAACTCGGATTCATCGGGCTCGGCAAAATGGGCATGAACATGGTCACGCGATTACGCCGCGACCAGCATCGCGTCGTCGTCTTCGACCGGTCGGCCGATCTGGTCAAGCAGGCTGAAGGCCAGGGCTGCATCCCCGCCTCGTCCCTCGCCGATCTTGTCGGCACACTCAGCGCCCCGCGAACGGTGTGGATCATGGTCCCCTCGGGAGCCCCGACGGAAGAGACCGTGCACGCCGTCGCCGCCCTGCTCCATCCTGGCGACACCATCATCGACGGCGGAAATACCCGGTTCCATGACGACGTCCGTCGAGCCGCCGAGCTCAAATCGAAACAGATCCATTACATTGATGCCGGCACCAGCGGCGGCATCTGGGGGCTGCAAGTCGGCTACTGCCTCATGGTTGGCGGGGAAGAGGCGCCGGTCAAGCGGCTCACCCCGATCTTCACGACACTCGCCCCCGAAAACGGCTGGGCCCATGTCGGCGGCCACGGCGCCGGGCACTATGTGAAAATGGTGCACAACGGCATCGAGTACAGCATGATGCAGGGCTATGCCGAAGGGTTTGAGCTGATGTCCAAAAGCGACTACCACCTCGACCTGGGCCGCATCGCCGACTTGTGGATGCACGGCAGTGTCGTGCGCTCCTGGCTCTTGGAGCTGGCGGTGAGCGCGCTCAAGGACGACCCCAAACTGGAGAAGCTCAAAGGCTTCGTGCAGGACTCGGGCGAAGGCCGCTGGATGATCGCCGACGCCATCGAAAAAGATGTGCCGGTCCCGACGCTCACGACCGCCCTCTTTACCCGGTTCCGGTCGCGGCAGGACGAATCCTTTGCCGAGAAGATGCTGGCGGCGCTGCGGAATGCCTTCGGCGGCCACGCCGTGCGCCGGTAATCACACGATTCCACCCCCACAAGGGCCTCCATGGCAGCCACGAACCCACGCATCGACATCAGCCCGTCCCAGGAGACCGTGCCTCCCGTCGAGCCCTGCACGCTGGTGATTTTCGGCGGATCGGGCGATCTGGCCAAACGCCGGCTGATCCCCGCGCTCTACAATCTGCTCCTCGACGGTCTCATGCCCTCCAACTATGTCGTGCTGGGACTCGGCCGCACACCGATGAGCGACGACGAGTTCCGCGCCGCCGTTCGCGAGGGGGTCATGAAACATTCCCGCCAGGCGCTGATTGAGGACACCTGGAATGCGTTCGCCCGCCATCTGTTCTACCTGGCCGGAGGAAACGAC
>Ga0169931_10004549_pt1 | contig 21537 bp, 16 predicted proteins | sample Kivu_15m_20L_FD_129675 | JGI IMG/M metagenome (GOLD analysis project Ga0169931, IMG submission 129675) | Freshwater microbial communities from Lake Kivu, Western Province, Rwanda to study Microbial Dark Matter (Phase II) - Kivu_15m_20L... | ecosystem: Environmental > Aquatic > Freshwater > Lake... | reverse complement strand
GCCGCCAGTCTAGCGGCACGCCTCGCCGCGCAAGGCGGAGTGCGCCGTCCGCGGGCTCGCGTGCGGCGCGCCCGCCACGCCGCGCGCGGTCAGTCGCGTGCGCGGAACACCACGCGGGCCAGCCCGGCGAAGCCCACGCCGAGCAGCGCGGCCATGCCCCAGAACAGCGCCGCGATGCCGAACGCGCCGCCCAGCGCGCCGAACGCCGTGGGCAGCACGGTCTGCGTGCCGTTGACCAGCATCACCCGCAGTCCGCTCGCCTCGCCGAGCCGGTTCGCCGGCGCCGAGCACGCGAGGATCGACAGCGTCATCGGCTGCGACACACCCAGCCCCAGCCCCAGCACGAACGACAGCGCGAGCAGCGACTCGAGCGACGAGAACGCCGGGTAGACCGCGTAGACCGCGCCCGCCACCAGCAGCGCGAACAGGATCGCCCGCCACTCGGACAGGTCCATCAGGAACAGCGGCACGACCATCCGCACGACCATGGTCGCGATCGCGAACGCCCCGAGGATCAGCCCGATGCCGGACGCCGACAGGCCGATGCGCGTCCCGTAGAGCGGCACGATGAACTGGTGGACGTCCCACGCGGTCGACACCAGCGCAACCATCAGGTACAGCCGGCGCAGCTCGGGCGTCGACAGCAGGTCGCGGATGCGCAGCGCCTGGCCGCTGCCCGGCCCGACCAGCCGCCCCTCGGGCAACCTGTCGTTCAGCATCCGCAGCCACCACAGCGCGGCCAGCGGCAGCAGCGCCAGCGTGCCGAAGACCAGCCGGTGCCCAATGCCGTCGATCAGGAAGCCGGCGCAGGTCGGGCCGAGGAACGCCGAGACCGAGAAGCCGATCGTCATCAGGCTCAGGTTGTGCCGGCGCTCCTCCGGGCCGCCGTGCTCGCTGATCAGCTTCTGGATGCCGAGGTGAAACGGCATGAACCCGAGGCCGACCAGTACCGACGCGACGAACAGCGACGGCGCGGCGAGCCACGCGAGCGGGATCACCAGCCCGACCGCGATCACCACGGTGCCCAGCGTCATCGGCCAGCGCGCGCCGGTGCGATCGATCCAGCGCCCGCCGGGAATCGCGAGCAGCATCGGCAGCAGGCTGAACATCGACAGCACGAACCCGACCTGCACCGTGGGCAGCTGCAGGTGCAGCGCGCCGAGCGTCAGCGACACCCGCGTGCCGGAGAACGCCACGTGGTTCAGGATCGACAGCGCGATCAGCGTGCGGATGCCGATCGGCGGCGCGCCGCCGGGACCCGGCCCGTCGGCGGTCGCGCTCACGCGCGCTCGGCGACCCAGCCCCGGACCGACGCGAGCGCACCCGGCAGCGCGGCCGGGTCCGAGCCCCCGGCCATCGCCAGGTCCGGCTTGCCCCCGCCCTTGCCGCCCAACTGCTGCGCAACGAAGTTGACCAGCTCGCCGGCCTTGATGCGACCGACCGCCTCGGACGTGACCCCGGCGGCGAGCTGCACCCGACCGTCGGCCACCGCGGCGAGCACGATGGCGGCCGGACGCAGCCGGTCCTTGAGCATGTCCATGGTCTCTCGCAAGGCCTTCGCGTCGGCACCGTCGATCGCGGCGGCGAGCACCTTCAGGCCGTTGACCTCGATCGCACGGGCGATCAGCTCGTCGCCGCGGCTGGCCGCGAGCTTGGACTTCAGCCGCGCGAGCTCGCGCTCGGCGGCCCGCGACGATTCCAGCAGCTGCTCGATCTTCGCGGGCAGCTCCGCGGCGGGCACGCGGAACGCGGCCGACGCGCTGCCCACGACCGCCTCGAGCGACTGCACCCACGCGAGCGCGGTCTCGCCGGTCACCGCCTCGACCCGGCGGATGCCTGCGGCGACGCCGCCCTCGGCGACGATCTTGAACAGGCCGATGTCGCCGGTGCGGGCCACGTGCGTACCGCCGCACAGCTCGCGGCTGGAGCCGATGTCGAGCACGCGGACGCTGTCGCCGTACTTCTCGCCGAACAGCGCGGTCGCGCCGCCGGCGACCGCCTCGTCGAACGCCATCACGCGTGCGCGGGTCGCCTGGTTGTCCAGGATCTCCGCGTTGACCCGTGCCTCGACCGCGCGGATCTGGTCGGCGGTCATCGGCGCATCGTGCGAGAAGTCGAACCGGGTCTTGTCGGGGTCGACCAGAGAGCCCTTCTGCTGGACGTGCGCACCGAGCACCTCGCGCAGCGCCGTGTGCATCAGGTGGGTGGCCGAGTGGTTGCGCATCGTGCGCGCACGGCGTGCGGCATCCACCCGGGCGGCGACCGCGTCGCCGACCGCGAGCTCGCCCTGCTCGAGACGGCCGTGGTGGCCGAACACCTCCGACTGGACCTTCAGCGTGTCGGCGACCGCGAACCGCACACCCGACGCCTCGAACCAGCCCTGGTCGCCGACCTGGCCGCCGGACTCGGCGTAGAACGGCGTACGGTCGATCACGACCACCGCCCGATCGCCCGCGTGCGCACGCGGCACCGCCGTACCGCCGACGTAGATTGCGAGCACGCGGGCCTGCTCGACCTCGAGCTGCTCGTAGCCGTGGAACCGGGTGGTGTCGCCCGCGTACTCGAGCGAGCCGCCCGCGCGGAACTTGCCCGCCGCCCGGGCGGCCTCGCGCTGGCGGTTCATCGCGGCGTCGAACCCGGCCTCGTCGACGGTCACGTCGCGCTCCCGGCACACGTCGGCGGTGAGGTCCAGCGGAAAACCGTAGGTGTCGTAGAGCTTGAACGCGGTCTCGCCGTCCAGCACGCTCCGGCCGCCGGCGAGCGCGGCGTTCAGGATCTGCATCCCGTGTCCGAGGGTCTCGCCGAAGCGCTCCTCCTCCTGCCGCAGCACCTCGGCCACCCGCGGCGCCGCCTCGCGCAGTTCGGGATACGCGTCGCCCATCGCCTCGACCAGGTCGGGCACGATCCGGTGGAAGAACGGCCGGTCCTGGCCGAGGTGGTGGCCGTGGCGCAGCGCGCGGCGCGCGATGCGCCGCAGCACGTAGCCCCGACCCTCGGAGCCGGGGATCACCCCGTCCACGATCAGGAAGCTGCACGCGCGGATGTGGTCGGCGATCACGCGCAGCGACGGATTGGACAGGTCGGTGGTGCCGGTCTCGCGGGCAGCCGCCCGGATCAGCGCCTGGAACAGGTCGATCTCGTAGTTACTGTGCACGCCCTGCAGCACTGCGGCGATGCGCTCCAGGCCCATGCCGGTGTCGACGCACGGCTTGGGCAGCGGGGTGAGCGTGCCCTTCGCGTCCCGGTCGTACTGCATGAAGACCAGGTTCCAGATCTCGATGTAGCGGTCGCCGTCGGCCTCGGGGCTGCCGGGGGGGCCGCCCGACACCTCGGGCCCGTGGTCGTAGAAGATCTCCGAGCACGGCCCGCACGGCCCAGTGTCGGCCATCTGCCAGAAGTTGTCCGACGCGTAGCGCGCGCCCTTGTTGTCGCCGATGCGCACGATGCGCTCGGGCGGCACGCCGATCCCGTTGGCCCACAGCCCGTAGGCCTCGTCGTCCTCGGAGTAGACCGTGACCCACAGGCGCTCGGGCGGCAGCGCGTAGACCCGGGTGAGCAGCTCCCACGCAAAACCGATCGCCTCGCGCTTGAAGTAGTCGCCGAACGAGAAGTTTCCGAGCATCTCGAAGAACGTGTGATGCCGGGCGGTGTAGCCGACGTTCTCGAGGTCGTTGTGCTTGCCCCCGGCGCGCACGCTGCGCTGCGCGGTGGTCGCACGTCGGTAAGGGCGCGGGTCCTTGCCGAGGAATACGTCCTTGAACTGAACCATGCCGCTGTTGGTGAACAGCAGGGTCGGATCGTTCGCCGGCACGAGCGACGACGACCGCACGATCGTGTGCCCCTGCGACGCGAAGTACTCGAGGAACCTGCGGCGGATCTCGGCCGAGTTCATGTCCTTGATTCGGCGGTGGTTTCGGGTCGACCCGCGAGGGTAACACAGCGCCGTTCGCGCGCCGGCCGGGTGCGGCGCGGCAATCGGGCTACCATCCCGCGGGTCGCCGCACGGCCTGCCCGCGAGTGCCTCCCATGCCCGCCGCCCTCGAAGGAATCCGCGTCCTCGACCTGTCCCGCGTGCTCGCCGGACCATGGTGCACGCAGGCGCTCGCCGATCTCGGCGCCGAGGTGATCAAGGTGGAGCGCCCGGGCGAGGGCGACGACACGCGCGGCTGGGGCCCGCCGTTCCTCAAGGCCCGCGACGGCGCCGACACCGAGGACTCCGCCTACTACCTCGCCGCCAACCGCGGCAAGCGCTCGATCGCGGTCGACCTCTCCACCGACGCGGGCCGTTCGATCGTGCAGCACCTGGCCGACGCGAGCGACGTCGTCGTCGAGAACTACAAGGTCGGCACGCTGGCCCGGTACGGCCTGGACCCTGCGACGCTGTCGGCGCGCAACCCGCGGCTGGTCTACTGCTCGATCACCGGCTTCGGGCAGACCGGGCCGTGGTCGCACCGCGCCGGCTACGACTTCATCATCCAGGGCCTGGGCGGACTGATGTCGGTCACCGGCGAGGCCGACGACCGGCCGGGCGGCGGGCCGCAGAAGGTCGGCGTGGCGGTGGCCGACCTGTCGACCGGCCTGTACGCGACGCAGGCGATCCTCGCGGCGCTCTTCTGGCGGGAGCGCAGCGGGCTGGGCCAGCACCTGGACCTCGCGCTGCTCGACGTGCAGGTCGCGATGACCGCGAACATGAGCTCCAACTACCTGCACAGCGGGGTGCCGCCACGACGCTGGGGCAACGCCCACCCGAACCTGGTGCCCTACCAGACCTTCCGCACGGCCGACGGCTGGATCATCGTGGCCGCCGGCAACGACGCGCAGTGGCGACGGTTCTGCGAGATCGGCGGCCGTGCCGACCTCGCCGACGATCCGCGCTTCGCGCGCGTGCGCGACCGGATCCGCAACCGGCCCGAGCTGCTGCCGCTGCTCGAGCCGATGGTCGCCGCCTTCACGTCGGCGCACTGGCTGCAGGCGATGGAGGCGGCCGGGGTGCCGTGCGGGCCGATCAACGATCTGCGCCAGGTCTTCGAGAACCCGCAGGTCCGGGCCCGCGGCATGCGCATCGACGTCGAGCGCGAGGACACCGGTGCAGTGGCGCTGGTGGCCAATCCGATCAAGGCGTCCCGCACCCCGCCCGCGTACCGTCTGCCGCCGCCGCGCCTCGGCGAGCACACCGACGCGGTGCTCGCCGAGGTGCTCGGCTGGGACGCCGCGCAGATCGACCGCGCCCGCGCCGCCGGCGCGATCGGCGGACCGCCCGGCGGCTGACGCCCGCACGGCCGCGGGCCCGGCGCACCGGACGGGTGCGCCGAGTCCGCCGCGACCGCACGCGGTGCGGCTGCAGTGTCCCGTGTCGGACGCGTGCGCGCCCCTATTGCCAGCCGATACGGCTCGGGTAGACTTCGCGCACTGTGCGGGGTACGCCCGCGCGCGCCCCACCGGCCGCCTCGACGCCGGCAGGCGCCGATCCGACGGGGAGGAGACCGTTCCATGCGCATCCGCAATCACCGCGACTTCTGGTCCGGGGTGCTGTTCATCGTCACCGGCCTGCTGTTCATGGCCCTGTCCCGTCAGTACACGATGGGCACCGCGGCGAAGATGGGGCCCGGTTACTTCCCCACGGTGCTGGGCGGCATCATGGCGGTGCTCGGGGTGCTGATCCTGCTGCCCGCCTTCAGCAGGAAGTCGCCCGAGGTGCGCGTCACCAACGTCGACCTGAAGTCGAACTTCCTCGTGCTGCTGGGCGTCGCGGTGTACGCGTTCACGCTGCCCAAGCTCGGCTTCCTGATCGCGGCGGTGCTGCTGATCGTCATCGCCGCGTTCGCGCACCACGAGTTCAAGTTCAGGCAGACCGTGCTGCTCGCGATCGGGCTGGTGATCTTCTCGTGGCTGGCGTTCGTCAAGGGTCTCGAGTTGCAGTTCCCGTTCCTGCCTCCCGCGCTCACCCGCTGAGCCGCGACCGCACCGGCCCCCACCAGAGACCCGCGACATGGAACTGCTCGGCAACCTCGCGCTCGGCTTCAGCACCGCCGCCACGCTGGACAACCTGCTCTACTGCCTGATCGGGGTGGTGCTCGGCACGCTGGTGGGCGTACTGCCCGGGATCGGCCCGCTCGCGACCATCGCGATGCTGCTGCCGGCCACCTACAAGATGTCCGATCCGACCACCGCGCTGATCATGCTCGCCGGCATCTACTACGGCGCGCAGTACGGCGGATCGACGACCGCGATCCTGGTGAACCTGCCGGGCGAGTCGTCGTCGGTGGTCACCACCCTCGACGGCTACCAGATGGCGCGCCGCGGCCGCGCCGGCCCGGCGCTCGCGACCGCGGCGCTTGGCTCGTTCTTTGCCGGCACGATCGCCACCTTCATGCTCGCCGCGTTCGCGCCGCCGCTGGCGGAGGTCGCGTTCAAGTTCGGCCCGGCCGAGTACTTCTCGCTGATGGTGCTCGGACTGATCGGCGCGGTGGTGCTCGCACACGGCTCGGTGCTGAAGGCGCTGGCGATGGTGGTCTTCGGGCTGCTGCTCGGCATGATCGGCACCGACGTCAACTCGGGCGTCGCCCGCTTCTCGTTCGACGTCCCGGAGCTGTCGGACGGCATCGAGTTCGTCGCGGTCGCGATGGGCATGTTCGGCTTCGCCGAGATCATCCTGAACCTGGAGCAGCGCGAGAAGCGCGAGGTCTACACCAGCAAGGTCACCAACCTCTTCCCGAAGTGGGAAGACATCAAGGCGGCCTTCCCGGCGTTCGTGCGGGGCACCGCGATCGGCTCGCTGCTCGGCATCCTGCCCGGTGGCGGCGCGGTGCTCGCCTCGTTTTCCGCTTACGCGATCGAGAAGAAGATCTCGAAGCACCCGGAGGAGTTCGGCAAGGGCGCGATCCAGGGCGTCGCCGGGCCGGAGGCCGCGAACAACGCCGGCGCGCAGATGTCGTTCATCCCGATGCTCACGCTCGGTATCCCGACCAATCCGGTGATGGCGCTGATGGTCGCGGCGATGATGATCCACAACATCCAGCCCGGCCCGCAGGTGATGACCAGCAACCCGAAGCTGTTCTGGGGCCTGATCGCGTCGATGTGGATCGGCAACATGCTGCTGGTGATCCTGAACCTGCCGCTGATCGGCCTGTGGGTCAAGCTGCTGTCGGTGCCCTACAAGTTCCTGTATCCGGCAATCCTGGTCTTCTGCTGCATCGGCGCGTACTCGATCAACAACAACGTCTTCGACGTGTTCATGACGATTCCGTTCGCGATCCTCGGCTACGTGTTCAAGAAGCTCGACTGCGAGCCCGCACCGATGCTGCTGGGCTTCGTGCTCGGCAAGCTGATGGAGGAGTACCTGCGGCGTGCGATGACGATCTCCCGCGGCGACCCGACCGTGTTCGTCACGCGGCCGCTATCGGGCACGCTGCTCGCGCTTGCGGCCATTCTGCTGATCATCGTGTTCCTGCCGGCGATCGCGAAGAAGCGCCAGGAGGCGTTCGCGGGCGACGACTGAGCTCCCGTCGCGGGTGCGGGTCGGTGGCGACGGGCCGCGGGTGCGGCCCGTCGTCGTCTCGAGACGCGCGTCGCGCGGCGCGATCGCGCTCAGGCGAGCAGCGAGCGCAGCATCCAGGCGTTCTTCTCGTGGACGTCCATCCGCTGGGTGAGCAGATCGCAGGTCGGCTGGTCGTTCGCCGCCTCGGCCGACTCGAACACCTCGCGCGCGGTGCGGGCGACCGCCTGCTGACCGTCCACCAGGTTGCGGATCATCTCCTGAGCGCCCGGCACGCCGGCGTCCTCAGGAATCGACGACAGCGCGGCGAACGCCGTCGAGGTGCCCGGCGCGAAGACGCCGAGCGCCCGGATGCGCTCGGCGACCAGGTCGAGCGCGTTCCACTGCTCGGTGTACTGGGTCATGAACATCGAGTGCAGCGTCTGGAACATCGGCCCGGTCACGTTCCAGTGATAGTGGTGCGTCTTCAGGTACAGCCGGAAGCTGTCGGCGAGCAGACGCGACAGGCCCTGGGCGATCGCCTGGCGCTCGTCGTCGCCGATGCCGATGTCGATCCGGGGTGGTGCGATGGTCATGGAAACGCTCCTGATGTGGGCGCCGGCGTCCGACGCTGGCCGGTTGGCCGAAGTTGCGGCGCACCCCTTCGTCGGGCCGGGTGGAGCCGCGTGCGAGCCCGGATGATAGCCGCGATGGCCGTGCCGGACCGGCCCGCGGCTCGACGGGAGGATCAGCAGTCGACCGGGAACCGCCGGCGCAACGCCGCGCACGGGTCCGCGTGCAGACAGCGACAGGCGCGGCCGTTCAGCGCGAGCACGACCCGGGCCGTGGCCTCGCGCTCCTCGACCGCATCGGGGGCCGCCGCCGCCGCGCACCGACCGCCAGCGGTGCTCTGCTAGACTCGACCGACCGAGCTCCGTGCGGCTCGCGTGCCGCACCGTCGATCCCGCCATGAGCCCTTCCCGTCGCCCATCGGCCGGCCGCCGCCGCGGCCGCGCCGCTCACCGCCTCACCGCAGGCACCCGTCACGCCGCAGCGCGCCGCACGGCCCGCCTCGCCCTCGCCCGCAGGTGACCGGGTGCCCGCCCCATGATCCGACCCGTCCCGAGGCTGCTGGTGTTCGACGTGTTCGGCACGGTGGTCGACTGGCGCGGCGGCGTCGCGCGAGAGGTCGACGCGCTCGGCCTGGGCGTGGACGGCGCGGCCTTCGCCGACGCGTGGCGGGACCGCTATCAGCCGGCGATGCAGCGGGTACGCGCCGGCGAGCGGCCCTGGGTCCGGCTGGACGTGCTCCACCGGGAGAACCTGGACGCGACGCTCGAGGCCTTCGGCGTTGCCGCGCGCGTCGACCCGGCAACGCGCGCGGCGCTGAATCTGGCCTGGCACCGTCTCGACCCGTGGCCCGAGGCGGTCGCAGGGCTGCGGCGGCTCAAGGCGCGTTGCCCGATCGCGCCGCTCTCCAACGGCGGCGTCGCGCTGCTCACCCATCTCGCGCGACGCGCCGGACTGCCCTGGGACTGCGTGCTGTCGGCCGAGGTCTTTCGTGCGTACAAGCCGGATCCCCGCACCTACCTCGGCGCGGCCGACCTGTTCGACCTCGAGCCGGCCGAGGTGACGATGGTCGCGGCGCACGCGAGCGACCTGCGCGCGGCGGCGCGCTGCGGGCTGCGCACCGCGTACGTCGAGCGCCCCCTCGAATTCGGCCCCGACCGCCGCGGCGACCTGCCGGCGCCCGACGAGCGCTTCGACCTGCACGCGACCGGCTTCGACGACCTCGCCCGGCAGCTCGACGGCTGAGCCCACCGCCCCCCTCGCACGGAACTGCCCATGGCCCGCTCCTTCGACTGGAACAACCCGTATCCGACGCTGCGCACGCCGGTGTTCGCCCGCAACGTGGTCGCCACTTCGCAGCCGCTCGCCGCGCAGGCCGGGCTGCGGATGCTGGCCGCCGGGGGCAACGCGGTCGACGCGATCGTCGCGGCCGCCTCGACCATCACGCTCGTGGAGCCGGTGTCCAACGGGCTCGGCTCCGACGCGTTCGCGATCCTGTGGGACGGCGAGCGCCTGCACGGGCTGAACGCGTCCGGATGGTCGCCCGCGGCGTGGGACCTCGCCTACTTCCGGCGCCGGCACGGCGAGGCGCTGCCGCGCCGCGGCTGGGACACGGTAACCGTGCCCGGCGCGGTGGCCGGCTGGGCCGCGCTGCACGAGCGCTTCGGCAGCCTGCCGTTCGCCCAGTGCCTCGCGCCCGCGATCGAATACGCGGAACGCGGCACCCCGGTGCCGACGATCGTGCAGCGCAAGTGGGCCGCGCAGGCCGACCTGCTGCGCGATCAGCCCGGCTTCGCCGAGCACTTCCTGCCGCGCGGCCGGGCGCCCGAGGTCGGCGAACGTTTCGTGCTGCCCTCGGCTGCCGGCACGCTGCGCCGGATCGCGGCCACCGGCGGGCGCGATCTGTACGAGGGCGAGACCGCGGCGGCGCTGGTCGCGCACGCGCGCGCGCACGGCGGGTCGATGAGCGCGGCCGACCTCGCCGAGTACCGCCCCGACTGGGTCGAGCCGATCGCGATCGACGCGCTGGGTCACCGCGTGCACGAGATTCCGCCCAACGGCCAGGGGATCGCCGCGCTGATGGCGCTGGGCATCCTCAGCCATCTGGATATCGCGTCGCTGCACCCGGACTCGGTGCGCAGCCGGCACCTGCAGATCGAGGCGATGAAGTGCGCGTTCGCCGACGTCTACGCCCACGTCGCCGACCTGCGTCACATGCGGGTGACCCCGGCGCAGCTGCTCGATCCGGGCTACCTCGCCGAGCGCGCGAAGCTGATCCGCACCGACCGGGCGACCGACTTCGGTCACGGCCAGCCGCCGTCGGGCGGCACGATCTACCTGACCGCCGCGGATGCGTCCGGACGCATGGTCAGCTGGATCCAGTCGAACTACGCCGGCTTCGGCTCCGGGGTGGTGGTGCCCGGCACCGGCGTGTCGCTGCAGAACCGCGGCCACTGCTTCGTGGTCGACCCGGATCACCCGAACGTGGTCGGGCCGCGCAAGCGCCCGTTCCACACGATCATCCCGGCGTTCCTCACGCGCGACGGCCGGCCGCAGATGAGCTTCGGCGTGATGGGCGGCAACATGCAGCCGCAGGGCCACCTGCAGACCCTGGTGCGGATGCTGCAGTACGGCCAGAACCCGCAGGCCGCCTGCGACGCGCCCCGCTGGAAGGTCAACCGCGGGCTGGAGCTGGACGTCGAAGCGACCATGGAGCCGGAGGTGGTCGCGGGGCTGCGCGAACTCGGGCATCAGCTCGCACCGGCGATCGATCCGTACATGGACTTCGGCTCGGGCCAGTTCATCTGGCGACTCGGCGACGCGATCGAGGACGGCTACGTCGCGGCGAGCGACAGCCGGCGCGACGGCCACGCGGCCGCGTTCTGAGCTCGGCCTCGACCGGTATCGCACCCTCGACCGGGCGGGTGCGGCCGCGACCGGCGCCGGGGCCGGAGGTCGTCGGGCCCGTGGCCGCGGCGGCCCGCATCCGGCCGTCCGTCGTCCCGGCATTGACCGTCGCACGCCGGCCGTGCCACACCGGAGCCTTGCGGTGGGCGGCGCCGCCGACGTGACCTGCGTCACGCCGTGCGCGAGCCGCCCGACCGATGCTGGACGACACCCAGACTCCGGACGCGGGCGATGAGCGCACTACCCGAGATCGCGGTCGACACGCTGCAGGCGCCGTGGCAGCCGCGGCTCGAGATGCTCGGACTGCGGACCTCGCAGGCCGACGCCCGCCCGCCGATCCTGATGGTGCACGGGGCGTACACGCATGCGGCGTGCTGGATGCGCACGTTCATGCCCTGGTTCGCGGCCCATGGGCACGACGTGTACGCCCTGTCGCTGCGCGGCCACGGCGGCAGCGACGGCCACAACCTGATCGACGCCTGGGGGCTGGACCACTACCGCAGCGACGTCGAGCGCGCACTCGCGGCGATCGGCCGGCCGGCGATCGTGTTCGGCGCGTCGATGGGCGGACTCGTGCTGCAGCGGCTGATCGCCGCCGGGGCCCGCCCGCGGGCGGTGGTGCTGCTGGGCAGCGTGCCGCCCACCGGTCTGATGAGCTCGGTCTCGCGGATGGCGCTGCGTCGCCCGCAGTCGCTCGGCAGCCTCGTGCAGCTGGCGATCGGCGCCCGCGACGGACGCGGCGTGATCGAACTGCTCGCGCACGACCCGATGGCGCTCGCCGACCGCGGCGACGTGCTGCGGCTGCTCGGACGCGAGTCCGGCCGGGCGCTCTGGGAGATGACCTGGGCGCCGATGCCGCTGCACGCGGCCACGCCCGGCGCGGTGCCGATGCTCGCGGTCCACGGCGAGCAGGACCTGATGATCCCGGCCTCCGCGCTGGACGAGATCGTCCGGCGCTGGGGCGCCGAGCCGGCGCGCATCGCGGGCGTCGGGCACGTCCCGATGATCGAGCGTCGCTGGCGCACCGTGGCCGGCACGATCGCGCGCTGGCTGGAGACGCTCGGCTGAGGGTGCGTCGCCCCCGTCCCGTCCCGTCCCGCCTCGTCCCGTAGAATCGCGGCACGAGGAGCTGACGATGACGAAGACCTACGAACCGGTGGAACCGCACGCGGTCGCCTTCCTGGGCCTGGGGGTGATGGGCCACCCGATGGCCGGGCACCTCGCGCGCGCGGGGCACGCGGTGACCGTCTACAACCGCACCGCGTCCAAGGCCGACGCGTGGGTCGCCGAATACGGCGGTCGCGCGGCGGCCACGCCCCGCGAGGCGGCCGCGGGCGCCCGGCTCGTGTTCGCCTGCGTCGGCAACGACACCGACCTGCGCAGCGTGGTGCTCGGGGAGGATGGCGCGTTCGCCGGAATGGCCGACGCAGCGGTGTTCGTCGACCACACGACCGCCTCGGCCGAGATCGCGCGCGAACTGCACGCCGCGGCCCTGGCGCGTGGGCTGCAGTTCGTCGACGCACCGGTCTCCGGCGGGCAGGCCGGCGCGGTCAACGGGCAGCTCACCGTGATGTGCGGCGCCGACGCCCCGGTGTTCGAGCGCGTGAGGTCGGTCGCGATGGCGTACGCCCGCGCCTGCACGCTGGTGGGGCCGCCGGGGGCCGGACAGCTCGCGAAGATGGTCAACCAGATCTGCATCGCCGGCCTGGTGCAGGCGCTGTCCGAGGGCATCCACTTCGGGCTCGCCGCCGGGCTGGACATGAAGCTCGTGCTCGACGTGATCGGCAAGGGCGCGGCGCAGTCCTGGCAGATGGACAACCGCGGCAAGACGATGGTCGATGACCGGTTCGACTTCGGCTTCGCGGTCGACTGGATGCGCAAGGACCTCGGGCTGTGCCTCGCCGAGGCGCGTCGCAACGGCGCGCGCCTGCCGGTGACCGCGGTGGTCGATCAGTTCTACGGCGACCTGCAGGCGCTGGGCGGCGGCCGCTGGGACACCTCCAGCCTGATCCGCCGATTGCGCGCCGGCGACTGAGCGCCAACCCGGCCGGTCGGCCTGGCGTGCGCGCGCCGGGGAGCACCGCCGCGCCCGGCCGGTCTCACGCGGGGCCTGGGCGCAGCCGGCTTCGCCAGCTCGCCCCTCGTGCGAGCGCCGCCTCCAGCGCCGGACGGTCGCCGTCGCGAAGCGCGCGCTCGATCGCATCGAGCTCGGCGCGGAACGCCTGCGCCGCGGCCAGCGTCGCCTCGCGGTTGTCCAGCAGGATGCCGGCCCAGAGGTCCGGTGGCGAGCCGCCCACTCGGGTCGTGTCGCGCAATCCCGCCCCGTGGTAGCGGCGCGCGTCCTCGGCGAGCGGCCCGCACCCCACCGACGCCGACAGCGCGAACGCGACTGCGTGCGGCCAGTGCGAGACCTCGGCGAACACCCGGTCGTGGTGCTGCGGCGACATGCGGGCCGTGCTCGCGCCGAGCGTGGTCCACAGCGCGTCCACGCGCGTCAGCGCGTCCGCGTCGCAGGCCTCGGTCGGACACAGGATCACGGTCATGCCTTCGAGCAGGCCGATCCGGGCCGCATCCGGTCCGCCGCGGTCGGCGCCCGCGATCGGGTGCGAGGCCACGAACCGGCCAACGCGCGGTCCGAGCCCGGCGGCGGCGGCGACCACGCTGGCCTTGGTGCTCGACACGTCGGTGAGCACCGCCTGCGGCGACAGCGATTCGCGCAGCACCGCGTCGCCGAGCAGCGCGCGGTTGACCGGCACCGGGGCCGCGAGCACCACGAGGTCGGCGCCGCGCACCGCCGCCTCGAGCGACGGCGACGCGGTGTCGATCAGCCCGAGCGCCCGCGCCGCACCGGCGTTCGCCGGATCGTAGCCGCGGACCTCGCGGGCCAGCCCGCGCGCGCGCAGCGAACCGCCGATCGAGCCGCCGACCGCGCCGGTGCCGACCAGCGCGACCACCCCCTGCGGTGCGCTCACGCGCGCCCGAGCGCGGCGCGCAGCGCGGCGACGAAGGCCTGGTTCTCGGCGGGCAGACCGACCGTCACCCGCAGCCACTGCGGCAACCCGTAGTTGGACACCGGCCGGACGATCACGCCGGCGCGCAGCAGCGCCTCGTTGACCGCGGCGGCGTCGCCGACCTCGACGAGCACGAAGTTCCCGTACGAGCGGACGTAGGGCAGCCCGAGCGCATCGAAGGCCGCCGACAGCACCCGCAGGCCTTCGGCGTTCAGCAGCCGGCTGCGTTCGAGGAATTCGACGTCGGCCAGCGCGGCCACCGCGGCCGCCTGGGCGATCGTGTTGACGTTGAAGGGCTGGCGCACGCGGTTCATCAGGTCGGTGAGCCCGGGCTGCGCGACGCCGTAGCCGACCCGCAGGCCGGCCAGACCGTAGGCCTTGGAGAACGTGCGCGACAGCACCAGGTTCGGGTGGCGGCGCACCCAGCTCACCGCATCGAAGCGCAGCGCCGGGTCGAGGTACTCGTTGTAGGCCTCGTCGAGCACCACCACGACCTGCGGCGGCACCGACGCCAGGAACGCGTCGATGCGATCGGGCGGCAGGAACGTGCCGGTCGGGTTGTTCGGATTGGCGACGAACACCACCCGGGTGTCGGGCGCGATCGCCGCGCGCATCGCCTCCAGGTCGTGACCGTAGTCGCGCGCGGGCACGACGATCGCCCGCGCGCCGGTCTGCTGCGTGGCGAGTTCGTAGACCGCGAACGAATACTGCGAATAGACCGCCGACAGGCCGGGCTGCAGCATCGCGTGCGCGACCAGCTCCAGGATGTCGTTCGAACCGTTGCCCAGCGTGAGCCAGTCCTGCGGCACGCCGAGCCGGGCCGACAGCGCCTGCTTGAGCTCGAACCCGTTGGCGTCCGGGTAGCGCCCGAGATCGGCCGCCGCGGCGATCATCGCGCGCCGCGCGGACTCGGGCATGCCCAGCGGATTCTCGTTGGAGGCGAGCTTCACGATTCGGGCCTCGTCGAGGCCGTACTCTCGCGCGACCTCGGCGATCGGCTTGCCGGCCCGGTAGGGGGCGATCGCCCGGACGTAGGACGGCGCGAGGGCGACCGGATCGGCGGTGGACGGCTCAGGGGTCATGGCGTGCTGCACTGGAGGACGGGATCGGCCGGAGCCCGGTTCGCGCCCTGGCCGCGCGGTGGCGCGACCTCCCGCGGGTACGAACCGAGCGACTTGAAGAAGGCGGCGTGCGAGCGGACCTCGGCGAGCGCGGCGGCCACCGGCGGGTCCTGTTCGTGGCCGAGCAGATCGAGGTGGAAGTAGTACTCCCAGCCGCCCTGGCGCGCCGGTCGCGACTCGAATCGCTTCATCGACACGCCGTGGCGCGCAAGCGGCTCGATCAGCGCGTGCACCGCGCCCGCGCGGTCGGGTACCGACAGGATCAGCGACGTCTGGTCGGCGCCGGACGGCGCGCACGCGTGGTGCCCGACCACGACGAAGCGCGTACGGTTCGACGGATCGTCCTGGATCCCCTCGGCGACCGCGCGCACCTCGTACCGTCCGATCGCCGCGTCGCCGGCGATCGCCGCGGTGTGCGGATCGATCGACGCGAGTCGGGCGCCCTCGGCGTTGCTCGCCACCGGCATGCGCTCGATCGAAGGATGGTTCCGGTTCAGCCAGCCGGCGCACTGGGCGAGGGCCTGCGGGTGCGCGCAGATGCGCGTGACTCCGTCCATCGTGCCGCTGCGGCTGAGCAGGTTGTGGTGGATGGCGAGCGAGACCTCGCCGCAGATCCGCAGGGGCGTCTGCAGCAGCAGATCGAGGCTGCGGTTGACCGCCCCCTCGGTCGAGTTCTCGACCGGCACGACGCCGAAGTCCGCCGAGCCGGTCTCGGTGGCGCGGAACACCTCGTCGAAGCTCGGGCAGGGCACCGCGTCCACGCCCTGGCCGAACTGCGCGGCGACCGCCTGCTCGGAGAACGTGCCCACCGGGCCGAGGAAGGCGACCCGCAGCCGCCGCTCGAGTTCGCGACAGCCCGAGATCACCTCGCGCCAGATCGAGACGATCGCCGCGTCCGACAGCGGCCCGGGGTTGGCGTCGATCAGCCGCTGCAGGATCTGCGCCTCGCGCTCGGGCCGCAGCACCGGCGCATCGGTCGCGTGCTTGAGCACACCCACGCGCTGCACCAGTCGGCCCCGCTCGGCGAGGAGTTCGAGCAGCCGCAGGTCGACCGCATCGATGTCTCGTCTCAGATCGCTCAGCGAATCGCTCATCGTTCGTCGCCCGCCGGGGTCGCGCCGCGGCGCGCGTCCGCGACCCTGGATCGTACCCGCGTTGCCGCCCGATCGGCGCGCCGCCCCCCGCGTGCCACCGGCCTCAGGATCCGCCGTCCGGCGGCGGGAGCTCCCCAGGCCCGCCCGTCTCGGCGCCGTTCGCATCGTCGCCCGCGTCGCTCTCGACCACCCGCTGCACGCCCGACAGCGTCGTGCCCTCGTCCACCGCAATCAGCGTCACGCCCTGCGTGGCGCGACCCATCTCGCGGATGCCGGCCACGCGCGTGCGCACCAGCACGCCGCCGGTGGTGATCAGCATGATCTCGTCCCTGGGCTCGACCAGCACCGCGCCCACGACCCGGCCGTTGCGCTCGCTCGTCTGGATCGCGATCATGCCCTTGGTGCCGCGGCCGTGGCGCGTGTACTCGACGATCGGGGTGCGCTTGCCGAAGCCGTTCTCGGTGGCGGTCAGCACCGACTGCGTCTCCGACTCGGCCACGAGCATCGCGATCACCTGCTGCCCCTCCTCCAGCATCATGCCCCGCACGCCGCGCGCGTCGCGGCCGATCGGGCGCACGTCGTTCTCGTCGAAGCGCACGGCCTTGCCGCCGTCGGAGAACAGCATCACGTCGTGCCGGCCGTCGGTGACCGCTGCGCCGATCAGGAAGTCGCCCTCGTCGAGCTTGACCGCGATGATGCCGCGGCGCATCGGCCGCGAGAACTCGGTGAGGGGCGTCTTCTTCACCGTGCCGAGCGAGGTGGCCATGAACACGAAGTGCTCGTCGTCGAACGCCTTGACCGGCAGCACGACCGTGATCTTCTCGCCCGCCTCGAGCGGGAACATGTTGACGATCGGCTTGCCGCGCGCATTGCGCGAGCCCTGCGGCACCTCCCAGACCTTGAGCCAGTAGACGCGCCCCCGATTGGAGAAGCACAGGATGTGGTCGTGGGTGTTGGCGATGAAGAGCTGGTCGATCCAGTCGTCCTCCTTCATCGAGGTGGCCTGCTTGCCGCGCCCGCCGCGCTTCTGTGCGCGGTACTCGGAGACCGGCTGGCTCTTGATGTAGCCGGCGTGCGACAGCGTGACCACCATGTCGGTGGGCGCGATCAGGTCCTCGGTGTCGAGCTCGGTCGCGTGGGTCTCGATGGTGGAGCGCCGCGGGTCCCTGTCCGGGTCGCCGTACTCGGCCTTGATCGCCTTGAGCTCGTCGCCGATGATCGTGTTGATCCGATCGGGTCGCGCCAGCACGTCCAGCAGATCGGCGATGGTCTCCATCACCTCGCGATACTCCTGGACGATCTTGTCCTGCTCCAGCCCGGTGAGTCGCTGCAGGCGCATCTGCAGGATCTCCTGAGCCTGGATCTCGCTCAGCCGGTAGCCGTCGGCCCCCAGGCCCACGCCCGGCTCCAGTCCGAAGGGCCGGAACGCGGCGACGTCGCCGCCGGCGCGTCCGACCATCTCGCGCGCCACCCCCGGATCCCAGGCGCGGGCGAGCAGCCGCTCCCGCGCGATCGGCGGCGTGGGCGAGGCCTTGATCAGTTCGATCATCTCGTCGACGTTCGCGATCGCCACCGCCAGGCCCTCGAGCACGTGTCCGCGGTCGCGGGCCTTGCGCAGCTCGAACACGGTACGGCGCGTGACCACTTCGCGGCGGTGCGACAGGAACGCCTCGATCATCTGCTTGAGGTTCAGCAGACGCGGCTGCCCGTCGACCAGCGCAACCATGTTCATGCCGAAGGTGTCCTGCAGCTGGGTCAGCTTGAACAGGTTGTTCAGCACGACCTCGGGCACCTCGCCGCGCTTGAGCTCGATCACGACGCGCATGCCCGACTTGTCCGACTCGTCGCGGATGTCGCTGATGCCCTCGATCTTCTTGTCGTTGACCAGCTCGGCGATCTTCTCCTGCAGCGTGCGCTTGTTGACCTGGAACGGGATCTCGTCGACCACGATCGCCGTACGGGTGCCGCGGTCGAAGTCCTCGAAGTGGGTCTTCGCGCGCATCACCACGCGTCCGCGCCCGGTGCGGTAGCCCTCGCGCACGCCGTTCACGCCATAGACGATCCCGCCGGTGGGGAAGTCGGGCGCGGGAATCAGCTCGATGAGTTCCTCGACGCTCGCCTGCGGGCGGCGCAGGAGCAGCAGGCAGCCCTCGACCACCTCGCCGAGGTTGTGCGGCGGGATGTTGGTGGCCATGCCCACCGCGATGCCCGAGCTGCCGTTGATCAGCAGGTTCGGAATCCGGGCTGGCAGCAGCAGCGGTTCGCGCTCCGAGCCGTCGTAGTTCGGCCCGAAGTCCACCGTCTCCTTGTCGATGTCGGCGAGCAGTTCGTGCGCGATCTTCGACAGCCGCACCTCGGTGTAGCGCATCGCCGCCGCGCTGTCGCCGTCCACCGATCCGAAGTTCCCCTGGCCATCGACCAGCAGGTAGCGCAGCGAGAAGTCCTGCGCCATGCGTACGATCGTGTCGTACACCGACTGGTCGCCGTGCGGGTGGTACTTGCCGATCACGTCGCCGACGATGCGCGCGGACTTCTTGTACGGCCGGTTCCAGTCGTTGTTGAGCTCGTGCATCGCGAAGAGCACGCGCCGGTGCACCGGCTTGAGCCCGTCGCGCACGTCCGGCAGCGCACGGCCCACGATCACGCTCATCGCGTAATCGAGGTACGAACGCCGCATCTCCTCCTCGAGACTGACCGGCAGGGTTTCCTTCGCGAATGGGTCCATCGGGGGGGCGCCGGGCGCAGTCATGCAAACCTTTGAATTTTAACCCATTCCGCGTGTGCTCTAATCCGGCGTGTCACCGATCTCAGCCGAGCCCGGCCCGACGCACGCACCGACGCACGCACCGACGCACCGACGCACGCACCGACGCACGCACCAGCGCCCACCATGCCGCCCGCCTGCCGCCCGCCGCTGCTGATCGCCCCCCGGTGGGTGGCCCCGGTCGAGCCCTCCGGCGCGGTGCTCGCCGACCACGCGGTGGTGGTGCGCGGCGAGCAGATCGAGGCGGTGCTGCCGCGCGCCGAGGCGCTCGCGGCGCATCCGGACGCCGAGGTCGTCGAGCGGCCCGATCACCTGCTGATCCCGGGGCTCGTCAACCTGCACGGTCATGCGGCGATGACGCTGCTGCGCGGCGCCGCCGACGAGCTGCCGCTCGAGCGCTGGCTTCACGAGCGGATCTGGCCGATCGAGCAGGCGCTGATGTCCGAGGAGTTCGTGCACGACGGCTCGGTGCTCGCCTGCGCCGAGATGCTGACCGGCGGCGTGACCACCTTCAACGACATGTACTTCTTCCCGGAGGCGACCGCACGCGCCGCGCGTGCGATCGGCATCCGTGCGGTGGTCGGCATCGTGGTATTGGACTTCCCGAGCGCGTACGGCAGCGGACCGGCCGACTACGTGGCCCGCGGGCTGCGGCTGCGCGACGCGCTGCGCCACGAGCCCGGCATCGGATTCGCCCTCGCGCCGCACGCGGCCTACACCGTGTCCGATGGCCCGCTCGCGCAGGTGGCGCAGCTGTCTGCCGAGCTCCAGCTTCCGGTGCACATCCACGTCCACGAGACCGCCCGGGAGATCGCCGAGCACGTCGCCCGGTACGGCTGCCGGCCGCTCGAACGGCTGGCACGCCTCGGCCTGGTCGGCCCGGAGCTGGTCGCGGCGCACGCGGTGCACCTGTCGGACGGCGAGATCCGGATGCTGGCCGAGCGCGGCGCGACGGTCGCGCACTGTCCGAACTCGAATCTGAAGCTCGCCTGCGGCATCGCCCCGATCGCGCGACTGGCGCAGGCCGGCGTCACGGTCGGGCTCGGCACCGACGGCGCGGCGAGCAACAACCGCCTGGATCTGCTGATGGAGGCGCGCACCGCGTCGCTGCTCGCCAAGGGGTCGAGCGGCGACGCGGCCGCCTTCGGGGCCCACCGCGCGCTGCGCGCCGCGACGCTCGACGGCGCCCGCGCACTGGGCATGGCGCCGCGGATCGGAAGCATCGTGCCGGGCAAGGCGGCCGACCTGGTCGCGGTCGACCTGTCGGGCGTGGCGATGCAGCCGGTGCACGACCCGGTGGCAACCCTGATCTTCACGGGTGGACGCGAGCAGGTGACCGACGTCTGGATCGCCGGCGAAGCTGTTGTGACGAGGCGACAAATCACGGCACAGCAGGCGCTCGGCACGCTGCACGACGTGCTGGGCCGCGGGGTGGTGTGGCACAATCGGCTGCGCAAAATCGTGCCAGTTGCCGCTTGAATCGGGCTTCTGCGCGGGCTCCCGGCCGCGCAGTGTGTCGCGGACGAGAGTCGTCATCGGCACACTGGCAGGCTCAGGGGCGCTTTGCCGTGGGGGGGGTGGCTCTGTATACTGCTCCGCAGGCGTCGCAAGGCGTTGATTTTTCTGATGTGAGTCATCTCACCGAGAGGAGAAACATGAAGAAATCGGTCAAACTGGGAGCCTTGGCAGCCACCGCGCTGCTGGCCGCCTGCGCGACAGGTGGCGGAGGGCCCCGGCAGGTCACCGCGGTGCCGAACCAGAGCGGCTACATCCAGAGCCCCGATGGCGGTGTCGTGACCTCGCCTTTCGCCTCGAAGGACAGCCCGTTCGGCCTGTGCATGCGCACGCCGTTCTGGAATCCGACCAACGCCCAGAAGGGTTGTGACGAGGATCTGATTCCGAAGCCGCCGCCGCCGCCGGCGCCGCGCGTGGCCCCGCCCGCTCCGAAACCCCCGCCGCCCGCAGCTCCGCCGCCCCCGCGGCCTCCGGTCGCCCCGCCCGCTCCGAAACCCCCGCCGCCTAAGCCTCCGCCGCCCAAGCCGACGAGCGAGAAGGTGACCTTCGCCGCCGACACGTTCTTCGATTTCGATCGTGCGGTGCTGAAGCCCGAGGGCAAGGCGAAGCTGGATGACCTGGTCGGCAAGATCAAGGGCATCACGCTCGAGGTGATCATCGCGGTCGGTCACACCGACGTGGTGGGTTCGGACGCGTACAACCAGCGCCTGTCGCTGCGCCGTGCCGAGGCCGTCAAGGCCTACATGGTGAGCAAGGGCATCGAGGCGAACCGCGTCTACACCGAGGGCAAGGGCGAGAAGCAGCCCGTTGCCGACAACAAGACCGCCGCCGGCCGGGCCAAGAACCGCCGCGTGGAGATCGAGGTGGTCGGTACCCGCCGGATCCGCTGACGATCGGTGCCGCGACGTGGGGCTCTCGGGCCCCGCGAACCGGAGGAGCCCCGCCGCGAGGCGGGGCTTTTTCTTTTGGCGCAGTTCGCGTTCGATAGTGATGCGCCTCACAGGCCGATGGCCAGCACGAGTAGTGCCGTGGGTGGGGCATTGGCCCGGGAGTTGCGGTCCAGCGCTCTGAACCAGCCGAG
>Ga0169931_10004548_pt1 | contig 21538 bp, 18 predicted proteins | sample Kivu_15m_20L_FD_129675 | JGI IMG/M metagenome (GOLD analysis project Ga0169931, IMG submission 129675) | Freshwater microbial communities from Lake Kivu, Western Province, Rwanda to study Microbial Dark Matter (Phase II) - Kivu_15m_20L... | ecosystem: Environmental > Aquatic > Freshwater > Lake... | reverse complement strand
TTAGAAAATAATCACGCATTGCCTGTGATTGCAGATGTAACAAGCTGTATTTTTACCACAGAATTTCAATCACAAGCAGCCATTTGGTATGCTTCAGGACAGAAAATATTTTCGATGGCTGGTTTTTCATTATGCATTGTTGACAAACATCATATTGATTCATCCATGTCATTATGCCAATACATGGTTTCAAACTCATCATGTGTAACACCGCCGATATATGGGATGATATTGCTGGATCATTTTTTAGAATGGCTTGAGTATCAAGGTGGTATTAAATGGCTATCGGTGCAAACGCAAAAAAGGTCTGCAGCAATTTATTCAATTCTTGAAAAAAAAGAAGTATCCTTGGTCAGTCCAGGTAAGCGCTCAGCGACCTCGATTGTTTTTCATGGAAAAAGTCCTGAGCAAAATCGTATATGGATTGAGCAGATGCTTGCAAACAATGTTGTGGGATTTAAAAATCACAGTGCTGTAGGTGGTATGCGCATTATGAATTTACCAGGGCTAGAACAGGGTGCTTTTGACAAACTGCTTTGCCTTCTGGAGGCGCTTGCATGAAGCCTCATCTAATCATAGCGATTGATGGTGTGGGGGGGGCTGGAAAGACGACAGTAGCGCATCAATTGGCATTAAGGCTTCAGGCAAATTTACTGCCAAGTGGTCTTTTATATCGATTTTTAGCGTGGAAGACTCTTCAAAGAGTGTCCTTGGATCAGGCCCTCATTGAAGTTTCCCAGCTGAATTTTATAATCAATGCCACTGGAGTATCTGCTTACTATCAAGGCCGTGATATTTTTGAAAATTTAATGAGCAATCAGGTTGGCGCTGTTGCCTCTGCTACGATTGCTCAGAATGCAATGGTAAGAGATACCCTGTTGCCCATACAACGAAGTTATGCGAAAGAAAAAATATTGGTGTGTGAGGGCCGGGATATGGCAAGTGTTGTATTTCCCGCTTGTGATGTTGCCATTTTCTTAACAGCCAGTATTGCAGTAAGAAACCATCGTCGCGGAATTGTTAGTCATGATGAAAATTCTGAACTTGGCGCACGAGATTTACAAGACATGAATCGCAAAATAGCGCCATTATGTATTCACCCAAAATCACACATCATTGATACATCCATGGCAACCTTAGCACAAGTGATTGATCATATTATCGACTTAATACATTAAGAGGTTGATAAACGAGTGAAAAGGGTTATAATGGCTAATTGGACGGCTTGCCGAGTACTAATTAACCAAGGTCATTTATGACACAACTTTCACACGATGTTTCATTTGCAGAGTTATTTAATCAAGCGAATGAAAATCAATCCTATAAATCTAAATCTTTAATTACTGGTAAAGTTATTGCAATTGATCATGAGCAAAATATTGTGCTTGTTGATGCAGGACTAAAATCAGAGGGAATTATCCCGTTAAGTGAATTCCAAGAAAAATCAGGTGAATTCAAAGTCGCAGTTAATGATATTGTTGAGCTTATGCTTGAAACTGCCGACAATGGTTATGGTGAAACCTGTCTTTCTCGGGAGAAAGCGGTTCGAGCCCAGGTTTGGGAGCATCTTGATCATGCACATCAGCATGGGGAAAACGTATTGGGCATCATCACTGATCGTGTTAAAGGTGGCTTCACGGTTGATCTTAATGGGGTGCGAGCATTTTTACCAGGTTCTCAAGTTGATCTAAAGCCTGTTAAAGAAATGGATGGTGTATCTGAGCAGGAAATTGAGTTTCGTGTGGTTAAAATGGACCGGAAACGAAATAATGTGGTGGTATCACGTCGTGCAGTTATTGAAGGTGAGGGCAGTGAAGAGAGACAGAAAGTTTTAGATGCCCTTGAAGAGGGCGCTGAAGTGAAAGGTGTGATTAAGAATCTTACCCACTACGGTGCTTTTATTGATCTGGGTGGTATTGATGGATTGCTGCACATCACTGATATGTCATGGAAGCGATTAAAACACCCAAGTGACCTGCTGAATGTGGGCGATGAGATTCTAGTAAAAGTTCTCAGTTATGACAAAGAAAAGCCTCGGGTTTCACTGGGCCTTAAACAATTAAGCGGTGATCCTTGGTATGAAATTATTAAAACCCATCCCGTGGGTTCTCGGCTGTTTGGGCGAGTCACCAATATTGAAGAGTACGGTTGTTTTATTGAGATAAAAGAAGGGATTGAGGGCTTGGTTCATATGTCTGAAATGGATTGGACCAATAAAAACATTCACCCCAGCAAGATTGTAGAGATTGATCAAGAAGTTGAAGTGATTGTGCTTGATATTGATGACTCAAGACGACGTATTTCACTGGGGATTAAGCAGTGCATGCCCAATCCTTGGACTGAATTTGAATCCAATCATGAGGTTGGACAAACCATCACCGGTCAAGTTAAGTCATTGACTGACTTTGGTCTTTTTATAGGACTTGAGGGTAATATTGATGGTCTTGTGCACTTAACTGATATTTCATGGACACAGCCAGGTGAAAAAGCCATTCGTGAATACAAAAAAGGCGCTGAGGTAAGTGCTGTAATCACGGCAATTGACTCAGAGCGGGAGAGAATTTCACTCAGTATTCGTCAAATGAACAATGATCCATACGAGGATTTCATTTCAGCTCATCCGGCTGGAAGCAAGATCACAGCAGTGGTTGAATCTGTTGATTCAAAACGGGTCATCTTTACATTGCCAAATCAATTGTTTGGCTCTATTAGACGTTCTGATATTACTGATGAAGTCATTGATGTTGGTCAGAAAATGACTTTATACATTTCTGGACAAGAGCGAAAAAATCATTATGTTCCATTGTCAGTCCATCCAACTGAAAAAGGTGAAAAATCACACCAAAATTATGTTGATGATATGGCTCCTGCAACATTGGGTGACCTCATGAAAGAGAAAATGAAACGCCACAGCGAAGAATAATTTTCAAGGAGCAAGGATGTGGGTTTTTTTGTTGTTGCTTGGTTTATACCTGCTTTATGCCTACAAAAAATACTCACATCTTTTGACCTTTTATATACCAGTTTCCTCAAACGCTGAATTTAAACCGATTGCAAATAACAATTCTATAAAATCATTGTATGAAAAAGCGCAGCAATACCAAAAAGCGCAATTAAATACTGATGCAGCCAGTTATTATCGCTTATTGCTTGCTAAAACAAAGCACGCCGATATTGCCTATCAATTTTGTAAATTATTGGCAAAAGATGCCTGCTGGCCTGAAATTCATGCAGTGAGTCAGCTTTATCAATATGATCCTCGTTTATTGCATATCTATTTTCACAGCGTTATCGCTCTTAAAAAATACGATATGCCAGGAATCGATAGTGAATATGTGTTTCATCCGATGCATCCTGCTTTTGACTTTGATCAAATTGATTTGTCGCTGAAGAAGTGGACTGTTACTGTATTATCCAAAATCTATTTAAAATTTTATGAAATTTATCAACTGGTTTGTCAGTTTCCCTCAAGGCTAAGAATGCAAATTTTCACCTCACAAATTCTTAATGACCCAAAACACGCTTTTGATGTGATTATTCAAAATCCGCTGCCTGAATGGCTCATCATTGAAAGTGTTACGGATTTGTATCAATTTGCCATGATAAATCATATCATATTAAAAGATAGCATGACATTGATCTGTGCTGAGTGCCATTATAAGCTTGTGAATTACCAGTTAATTTGTCCAGGGTGTGGCGCATTTGAAATGTTTAATGAGATTTTACATATTGAGAAGCTGTCGCTTGGAGAACTTTTATGAGACATCATTATAACATTTATGGATATGGCGCTATGGGCTCTGCGATGGCGCATCATTTATATTCCAATCAGCTCAAAGTGTCTGTCAGGCCCTCTCCATATGATAATATAAATAATATTCCCTCCAATTTATTAATTAAAGATACAGTGGACCCCAGACAGATCATTCATGTGATTGCAACAAGTCATAAAGGCATAAATTGGTGCTTAAATATGATTGACATGGATTTTCCTCAGGGTGAAAAAAATATCATGATTTTGACAAAAGGCCTAATGATCTTTGAAGGCCAGATCATGCCTATTTCATCCTATATTCAAAAAAAATATACATGTCATCATTTAGCAGCCCTAACAGGTCCATGCATTGCTTACGAAATGATGCAAGCTGAGCCAACAAGTGTTGTTATTTCATCCACTGACGTTGAATTTGCTCATCAATTACAAAGTCAACTTCAAACCTCCCATTATCATGTGAAAACCAGCACAGATATCACAGGTCATCAATGGGCAGCTGCATTAAAAAACATATATGCAATTTTAATCAATGCCAGTTCAGCGTATAGTTTTGCCACACAAGAAAACTTCAATGCCGCATTGTTTCACGCCGTACATCAGGAGCTGGCCTGCATAATAGAATACCTGGGTGGAAACAAAGAAACAGCATTTGGTTTATCAGGTCTTGGTGATATATGGGTTACCTGTAGGAAGGGAAGAAACGGGAAGTTTGGATATCACTGGGGAACAGCGCCGTTGACACCTGCTCAAATAAATTCAGCAATATTTCAGCAGGCGACTGTTGAAGGTTATATGTTAACGCTAAGCATTGCCAATCATTGGCTGAGGTCCTCTCACCTGGCGCAGTTTCCAATCATCACACTTACCATTGCTGCGTTATCTCAAAATCAAGCTTATGCCAGTTTGCATCAAATGCTGACAAGATATGTTTAATAGGTATTTTTAATCAGTTAATGATAGCCCATCACTGCATGAATCTGTAATGGTCATTGAATCATCGCTTAAATGATCCATCACAAGTCAAACAACTTCAGTTCAGTGATTTAAGAGGATTGACATGTTCTCAAATTGTACTCATACTGAAGAAGTATCAGCTTTAAGGAATTGAAAATGTTAACTTCGCGAGAAAAAGCCACTTTTGATTTTATTCAGGCCTATTGTTTGGAATATAGGATGTCACCCACGACAACAGAAATTGCCTCGTTTTTGCAAATTAAATCGCGCGGAGTTGTTCACAGATATATCAAATCTCTTGAAGAAAAAGGCTTAATTCGCATGATTAAAGGCAAATGGCGGAATATAGAAGTCATTGAGCAAATTGAATCCGGCGCAATTCCTTTGCTTGGCTGCATCGCAGCTGGAGAGCCTATTGAAGCCATTAACGAGCCTGAGGTCATTCAAATATCAAGTATTTTCTCTGGTCCCGGACGATATGCATTAAGGGTTAAGGGTGACTCAATGATTGATGAGGGTATATTTGATGGGGACATTGTGATTTGTCAATCAGCAAGTACAGCTCGCAGTGGTCAAATTGTTGTAGCCCTGGTAAATATGCAATCGGCGACTCTTAAGCGTTTAGAGTGGAATAGTGAGAATACAATTGCTCTTATTCCAGCAAACAGCGCTTATAAAACCCAGATTTATCCTGCGCATCAAGTGAAAATTCAAGGAATCTTTATCGGACTGCTTCGATATTCAAAGTAATTTAATCCTTAAGACTGCTTAAAAATCGCTCAGCATCCAGTGCGGCCATGCACCCGGTCCCTGCAGAGGTAATGGCCTGCCGATAGGTGCTGTCCATCACGTCACCAGCAGCAAATACACCGGGGATACTGGTTTGTGTACTGTTTTGCCCTTGTCCGGAATTCACAACCAGATAACCATGGTTCATCGCCAATTGGTTTTGAAATAATGCAGTGTTAGGAGCATGGCCAATCGCGATAAAGACTCCTTGCACCATAATGGTCTTCATGTTTTGAGTTTGATTGTTTTTGATTTGAATTTTATGCACTCCCTTTGGATCTCCTATGATCTCATCAAGCTCGTAGAAAACATGAAAGTGCACATTGGTTTTGTGTTTTAATCGTTCTAGCAGGACTTTTTCACATTTAAATTGATCTCTGCGATGGATCAGATGTACCTCAGATGCGATATTGGAAAGATAAAGAGCCTCAGTGATTGCCGTATTGCCTCCGCCAATTACCGCCACAGGGAGGTTCTTGTAGAAAAATCCATCACATGTTGCGCAAGCTGATACACCTTTGCCTTTAAAGGCAGATTCTGATTCCAGTCCTAGATATTTTGCACTGGCACCTGTGGCAATAATTAATGCGTTTGCTGTATAGATGTCTTTATCGCCCTTAAGAGTCAATGGCTGGTGATTTAAATCCACATGATGAATGTGGTCATAAATAATATTTGTACCCATTTTTTTGGCATGCACTTCCATTCGATGCATTAAATCAGGACCCATCAATCCATCGCTGTCTCCTGGCCAATTTTCAACCTCAGTCGTGGTCATCAGTTGGCCACCAACTTCATGACCTGTTATAATGGCAGCCGCCAAATTGGCTCTGGCAGCATAAACACCTGCAGTATAACCAGCTGGACCTGATCCAAGAATAATTAAATCAAAATGTATGGACATACAGCTACCTTCATTTTTGTCATAATGCCATTGTTCAATGGCCATATCAAGATTCATTGGCTTTAAACACCTTGATGTTGGGTATTTATATCAACTTGATGTCTGTGGGTGATTTTACATTAGGCTGCGTAAGGCATATAATGGCTGTGAATTGATGAGGAGTGTTTGTGCAGACTTTTATTCATGAAATTAAGACTATCATTTATGTGCTTATTGCATTGGTTTCTGGTTTTTCTTTATTAACCTATGATGTGAATGATGCAGGGCTGTTTCATGGGAAATCCGACCTGCAGCCATTCATGAATCATCTGGGGAGTTTTGGGGCTTATTTTTCTGATACATTATTTCATTTGATCGGTTTAAGTGCTTTGTTATTTCCGCTTTATTTTACATATATGGCCTATCTAAGTTTAAGAAAATTTAATAAAAATAGGCCTTTTCATCAAAAAGTTGGCGCGGCGTTTTTTGTGCTGGCAATTTGTGGACTGATGAGTCTTTTTGCAACGAATGTGTTTAACATTCATTTATCAGCCGGCGGTATCCTGGGTTTTGAAACCAATTATTGGCTCATCCTTTTATTTGGTTATACTGGCGCAGTGTTAATACTTAGCTCCATATTACTTATTGCACTAAGCTTGACCATGGGTCTATCCTTCAAGAGTGCTGATCAACTTATCCGCATGGGATCATTAAATACCTCAATCGCATTGACAGCAATGCAAAAAAATTCGCAGAAGCTGGTGCAAAAAGCAAATTCTCAAAGTGTGAAATCGACTTTAAAAACCAATCCTGTCTCTTCCAATAAACCAAACACTGCCTTGCTGGATCAACATCAAGAAACCCCTCAAGTTGATCATGGTAATTTGGAGCAAATGGCTCAAATTCTGCAGGCGACACTGGCTGAATTTGGCATTGATGCAAAAGTTGTAGAGTATCATCCTGGACCGGTTGTAACACGTTTTGAAATTGAGCTAGCTGCCGGTACTAAAGTTAGCAAAATAAGCACGCTGGCAAAAGATTTGGCTAGAAATCTGTCAGTGGTGGCTGTTCGTGTGGTTGAAGTCATTGCTGGCAAAAGCACTATCGGGATTGAGCTTCCCAACTCTAATCGTGAGGTGGTTTCTTACCGTAAAATTCTAGAATCAAGTGCTTATCAAGACTCAAAAGCGCAATTGCCATTGGCTCTGGGTAAAGACATCTCCGGTCATCCGGTTGTCGTAGATTTAGCAAAGATGCCGCATTTATTGGTGGCTGGCACAACGGGCTCTGGAAAATCAGTTGGTCTTAATGCCATGTTATTATCATTATTATATAAAGCATCACCGGACGAGCTTAGATTGATCATGATCGATCCCAAAATGCTTGAGCTTTCAGTTTATCAAGATATTGGCCATCTGCTAACACCGGTGGTGACTGACATGAATGAGGCTGCTGGTGCTTTGGCATGGTGCGTTGAGGAAATGGAAAGGCGATATTTGCTGATGGCGGCACTGGGTGTAAGAAACATCAACGGGTATAATGAAAAAATCAGATTGATGAAGGCACAGAATAAAGATTTATTTGACGTTGCCAATGAGCAGTTTCAGGAGAAGCTTCAGGGTGTTGAACTTGAAATACTGCCACATATCGTGGTGATCGCAGATGAGTTTGCTGATTTAATCATGGTAGTGGGCAAAAAAATTGAGCAGTTAATTGCTCGCTTGGCTCAAAAAGCCAGGGCATCGGGCATCCATATTATACTGGCCACTCAAAGACCCTCAGTGGATGTGATCACAGGCTTAATTAAAGCCAACATTCCTACTCGCATTGCTTTTCAGGTATCCAGTAAGATCGATTCACGTACCATTCTTGATCAGCAGGGCGCTGAGCAGCTTTTAGGCCATGGGGATATGCTATATTTACCACCTGGAAGTGGTATTTGTATCCGTGTACATGGTGCTTTTGTCAGTGATGAGGAGGTTCATCGTGTTTGTGATCAGATACGTATTCAATATCCTGCGAATTATATTGACATCAAACCCACGGTTTCAGAGGCTCAAGAAACAGAAATGGATACTGAATTGAATGATCCATTATATGATGAGGCGGTAGAATTTGTTATTGACTCGCAAAAGGTGAGTGTTTCTAGTGTTCAAAGACGTTTTCGCATCGGTTATAATCGGGCTGCAAATCTGGTAGAGGCCATGGAGCAGGCAGGTGTGGTTAGTCCCAGTGAGGTCAACGGGACTCGAAAAGTTTTGGTTAAATCAAATGTTTAAATACCTTGTAGCCATATTTCTTTCCGCATTGGGGTTTGCTATTACAGCACCTGAATTTTTGCAAGGTCAAATCGAAACTTATGAATATGAAAATAATGAGTTATTGCATCAATCCAGCGGGATGTTATCATCAGCTCGGGACCAGGGTTTGAAATTTGAGGACAAATCCGAGATATACTATTTGTATCAAAATAAAATTTACCGATATTCTAAAAGGTTAAAGCAAGTTATCATATATCATCAAGTACCGGATGTTATAAAAAGCATAAGCTGGCTCATTCATCCTGCCCTTATCGTTAATCAATATCAAATTATTGAAACGGGTGATAAGGTGACATTAAAATCATATGGGACACATGAAACCATTGTGATTGTCTATGGTAAGAATAAAACCCTGAAAGAGGCCAGCTGGTACAAAGATGGCCGACATTTTGTCGTAAAGTTTAAGACCATGAGCACCAAGTTGTTTAACCCAAAGCAGGTTAGACCTCATTTTTCAAAGGATATTGATATGATTAATTTTGGAGAACAGCATGAATGACCCTCAAATATTCCATCCTCAACAGATAGAGGACACTGTTATAAATTTAGCGAAACGTGGCTATATACTTGATAGAAATTTACTTTCTGAATTAATTGAGCGTAAAAAGAAATTACAAATTGAGGAAGAAATACTTCAAAATAACCGCAATCAAATTTCAAAAGAAATCTCCTTTAAGATTAAAGACACTGACGTTTCGGATCTAAAGAATCATGTCATTCAAATTAATCAACGACTTGAGTCCATCAAATCAGAGGTTGAAGCCGCCTCAAAGGCACTTGAAGCCTTCTACTTGGACATACCCAACTTACTGCATCATTCAGTTCATGTCGGTGAAAGCGATGCAGACAACGCTGTTATAAAAACCGTGGGTCATCCTAAGGTTTTTAACTTTGAGCCAAAAGATCATGTTGAACTTGGTCAGCATTTAAATGGTATCAATTTTTCTGATGCAGTAAAAATTTCAGGAAGTCGCTTTGTGATCTTACAAGGACAGATCGCCAAGCTAAATCGAGCACTCATTTCATTCATGATTGATACGCATGTCAATAGGGGTTATACAGAGCTTAATGTTCCTGTTCTTGTTAAAAAAGAGGCCATGTATGGGACTGGACAGCTGCCCAAATTTGCAGATGATCAATTCATGTTAGAGCGTGATGAATTATCGTTGATTCCAACTGCCGAAGTTCCGGTTACCAATATGGTTAGAGATGAGATTCTTAGTGAGGATGAGCTTCCTAAAAAATATGTGGCATATACCTCATGTTTTCGCCGTGAAGCGGGTGCCTATGGAAAAGACACCAGAGGGATGATTCGCGTGCATCAATTTGAAAAAGTTGAACTGGTGAAAATTGTTAAACCTGAAATGGGGGAGGATGAGCTTGAGTCATTACTGACTGATGCTGAGAATATCCTAAGGCTTTTAGAGTTACCCTACAGAGTGGTGAGTCTTTGTAGCAAGGACATTGGTTTTTGTTCACAAAAAACATATGACATTGAGGTTTTTCTGCCATCTCAAAATACCTACCGTGAGATTTCATCATGCAGTCATTTTGGCACGTTTCAGGCCAGGCGTATGCAGGCAAGGTACAGAAGTCCCCATTATAAAAAACCACAGTTGGTTCATACATTAAATGGCAGCGGACTTGCAGTGGGGCGATCACTGGTCGCGGTGATTGAAAATTATCAACAACCTGATGGTTCAATTATAGTGCCAGAGGTGCTCATACCTTACATGCATGGACAAAAGATCATTACTCCCTAATGCAATACAATGTTATTTAAATACTAAAAAAAACCCAAGCCGTTAGGCTTGGGGATGTTAATAACGTATCGGAGAGATACATCAAGAAATTATTCTCGGTTGCTGCCGGAGAAAAACATTAAAATTTGAAGAATGGAAAGGAATAAATTGTAGAGTGAAACAAACAATGAGACGGTGGCCAGGATGTAATTTCTTTCCCCACCATTTATGATCATGCTGGTATGTAGTAAAATTGAGGCAGAAGAAAGCATTGCAACAAATGCGGATAAAACTAAATAAAGGGAAGGAATACCCCCAAAAAGAAGGTTTAGCAACATAGTGGCAAACACCACCATAAAACCAACAAAAATCATACCATTCATGAAGGAGAAATCTTGCTTGGTTTGCAGAACATAAGCAGATAGGCTCAAGAATACCAGGCCAGTTGTTCCAATGCTGGAGAATAAAATAAACGCCCCTGCAGGTAGTGACAGACTATATCCAATGATGGGCCCAAGTGTATAGCCAAGGAATGCTGAAAACGCAATCGAAAATAAGATGCCAAGTCCTGATTCGGCATTTTTATGCACCAGGTACAGCAGTCCGTATGTGCCGATCAGCGCAATGATAAAAAATGGTCTGGCTTGTGAAATCACACTGAGGTAGGTTGCTACTGCACATGAAATCAAACAGATGGATAGTAAGAAGTAGGTATTTCTTAGCACACTGTTTATTGCCGCATTACTGGTGCGGACTTCATTAAATGCAAGTGATAAATGATTCATAAAAATCCCCTTTTTTACATTTTAATTATACGTCCAATTAACCCAGATGTCTATCTAATGTTGAAATAATTCATAAAATCCGTTAAATTGTGGTCAAATTATGGAAGGAAGAAAATGAGTTTTGAGGGTAAGGTTTTTATTTTAACAGGGGGCTTGCGGGGTATTGGTCTTCAAATTTGTCAAGCATTACAATCGAAAAATGCAACTGTAGTGATTATTGGCTCAAGCATTGAAAACAGTATCAGCGCATTGAAATCAAGAGGTCTTGACACCGCATTGGTGAGTTATCATTCTTGTGATTTAAGGAACGATCATGAAATTGAAGACTCAATTGATTCCATTTATAAAAAATATGGTGCTATTGATGCCATTATTCATAATGCTGCGGTAATCAATGCTGCAAGCAGTATTGACATATCCACAAGTGCACTTGATCTGATGTATCAGATCAATGCCCGTGCCGCTTGGCTTTTGGTTAAATATAGCTTTGAATTTTTAAATGAAAGCAGCATTAAGCAGGTCATTGGAATCTGCCCACCTATTAATCTTGACCCATCTTTTTTAGGGTCGCACTTGCCTTATGTCGCCACCCGCTATCTTGCAGGCATGCTTTTTTCAGGCATGGCTGTTGAAAACCCCAGTCTTCGAATCAATACACTTTGGCCCAAAACATCGATTGATGCATCAGACATTTGTAATATCATTTCCGGTTCATATGAAGATATGTCAAAGCATCATCGGACCCCGCAAATCATGGCAGATGCCTGCCTGTGTCTGATTGAAAATCAGGCATTTGGTCAAACCGGAGAGTGCTTTATTGACGAAGAGGTTCTTCGCTCAGCTGACATTAACTCATTTGATAAATACGAACTCAAACCTAAGGCTGAGGCAGAAAAAACGGCTATTTTTTCATATGGTGAGGAAAATTCACAAGATGAAGAAGAGGATGAGGATCCATTTAATAAATAAAAGAAGGGGCCGATGCTCCTTTTTTTATATCACCAAATTAATAAGTCTATCAGGGACAATGATGCATTTTTTAATAGAATGACCAGCAAGTAACTCAACTATTTTCATATCGTTCTTGACCATTATCTCAATCTCAGACTGCGTCATATTTCTATCCATATATATTTGATGGCGTTTTTTTCCATTAATCTGAACAACCATCAGTGCTAAATCTCCTTGTGTCCATGCCTGGTCAATTTGTATCATTGGCCCATCCCCCAAGATTGCGATACCATATTGCTCCAAAACCACAAAGGCCATTTGTGGCGCAAACGGGTATAAATTTTTTAATAGCATTTTCAGTAGCCATCCACAGGCACCTGCTGACATCCCATCGGTTTGTAGCATATAATTTGTTAGTTTCATTAATCCTGAAATAACGGTATTAAATTGGTTTCTTTCAAAGTCCTGCTGAATTTGAAACAAATAGCACATCGCTTCTGAATGCTTCTTGGCTTCTTCAAGACTGGCATTTTGCATGTGCTTGCCTAGCTGATGACTCAATCCCCAAATTCTGGCTAGGAATTTATAGGCTCCTGCCACCGCTGAATCTGACCACTCAACATTCTGCTCTGGGGGTGCGGCAAAACAAATAAATACACGAATAGCATCAGCCCCGTATTTTTCCATCAAATCAGAGGGCGCAACCACATTCCCCTTGGACTTTGACATTTTTGCACCATCCTTGAGAACCATCCCTTGGGTTAATAAATGATTGAAGGGCTCATCATGCTCAATTAATCCTAAATCAAAAATTACTTTTGTGATAAATCGGGCATATAAAAGATGCAAGATTGCATGTTCAATCCCTCCAACATAAGTATCAACCTGACCCCATTTTTTAGTGCGTTCATCAACAATTTGACTGCCATCTATGCAAGGGAACCGAAGATAGTACCATGATGAGTCCACAAACGTATCAAATGTATCTGTTTCGCGTTTGGCATCCTGACCACAAGAGGGGCATTGGGTTTTTAAAAATTCCTCACAGCGCTGAAGTAGATTCGGGCTTTGATCAAATTGAATATCAACTGGCAACCTCACTGGGAGATTTTTTTCAACTTCGGGCACAATCCCGCAATTTGAACAATGAATCATGGGGATAGGGCAGCCCCAATACCTTTGGCGCGACAATCCCCAATCTCTTAATCGATATTGCACTTTTATTCTTGCATCAATATCAGATGCAATTTGCAAAATGGCCTTATCACTCTGAAGCCCATCATAAGGGCCGCTGTTCATGAGGATGCCTTTTTCTACCATCGGCAATATGGTATCTGGACCTATCACTTGAACAATCTCATGCTGATGGGTTTTTGCAAATTCATAATCTCTCTCATCATGAGCAGGGACTGACATCACTGCACCGGTTCCGTAGCTCATTAAAACATAGTTACCCACCCAGATAGGAATTTTTTTCTCAGATACCGGATGAAGAGCATCTATGCCAAGGCTGAGGCCCTCTTTTTTTCGGATGGCTAAGTCGGCCTCTGCAGTTGTAGTCTGCTCACAGTTTTTTATAAAATTCTTCAGATTCGGGTTATGATCGGCCAAAGCTTGAACAATCGGGTGGTCATAGGCCAGAACTAACACACTGACCCCCATGATCGTATCTAGTCTTGTGGTAAAAACAGTGATCTTTTCTAAAAAGGCAGGTACATAAAAGTCAATTTCATAACCCTCAGACCGACCTATCCAGTTTTTTTGCATCTGCTTAACTTGTACTGGCCAATTTTTTAATTGATCAAGACCTTGGAGCAGTCGCTCAGCGTAGCTAGTGATTTTCAGATACCATTGGTCAATTTCCTTTTGCACAACAGGCACCCCAGATCGCCAGCCTTTACCATCAATGACCTGCTCATTGGCAAGAACTGTTTGATCAACTGGATCCCAGTTTACAATGGATTTTTTTCGATACACCAAGCCCTGCTCATACATCTTTAAAAATAACCATTGCTGATGCCGATAATATTCAGGATATATGGTTGCAAGCTCATGATCCCAATCAAATCGCCATGCCATTTCTTCCATTTGCTTTCGCATCCGACTAATGTTCTGTAGGGTCCATTCCATAGGGTGCTTTTGGTGCTTTATCGCAGCGTTTTCAGCAGGAAGACCAAAAGCATCCCAGCCCATTGGCTGGAAAACTTGATATCCTCTAATGTGGTGATACCGACTAATCACATCACCCAATGTATAATTTCTAACATGTCCCATATGCAAATCCCCACTGGGGTAGGGAAACATGGATAAACAGTAAAATTTTGCACCTGTTCCTTTGGTCTTAAGATCAGACTCTGCAGAGTATGATTGTTGAATGTGAATATGATTATAATCTGCTTGATTTAACACACTTTCTTCCCATTATTGCATCTAGAGAATATATGAGTATGCCAAGGATTGCAAGAATCGCATGCATGGATTCCAACCAATAAATAGGTTTAAAAAATGCACGCGCATACAGATGAACCTGCTTGCTGATAAAACCATGCGCCTTGATTTCAAGTTGCATGTTTTTACCATTTTCAATAAACCCAGTGACACCATCGGTACCAGCTGAAATTAAGCTTTGCCCTAGGATTTTACTGACCATTTCTGCTTGTCGAAAATGGTACTGCCTGACCCAACTGTTGCCATACCAATGATCATCCATTAATAGGATAATCGGCTGATCAACATCCAGCAAGTAGCGTTTTGGGAAAAAAATATCATAACAAATGAGGACATTATAAAGCTGATTGAGCATTACAATCGGTCGATCATGCTCACCAGCTACAAATGAATTTAGATTAGCAAATGTTTGTGCCCATTTAAATCCAGGGGGAAAAACTTCTCCAAAGGGCACTAAAACCTGTTTATCATATTGATCATATTTGGTTGCCGCAGAGTTTGTGATTGTGCCATCTGAATGCATCAAATTAACGCCAAGCAGCACAGGTGACTGGCTTGACATAACATGATCTTGAATAAGCTTAAGCCATGATGTATCAATACTGAGTACGCCCTCTGGAAATACAGCAATGCTCTTTGGCAGCGCCTGGCTTTGATCAAGCAGTGCCAGAATATATTTCATATGGCCTTTTTGATTATTGTCTGGTATCTGATACACACGAAACATTTGAGACTTTCCAAGCTTAACTTCCTGCGGATTCAGTGTTAGAAAAAATAAACATCCAATCATTAGCAGAGCAGTTTTTCGATGCTCGATAAATAGGCCTGTTATGAAGAATATAAGAATACAGGTTCCTAGCTGACCAAATATCGGCAATAGCCATGAAAATCCATTGCTCATTTGTGTGATGGCAACTGTTATCCAGGGAAACCCTCCCAAAACAATTAATTTTAACCACTCAAAGCTCAAACCAACAATAATCCAAGACACTACTGGGAAAATGCAGGCCAGGTGCGAATAACGTCTTATTAGAAGTAAGGTTGACAACAAAGCAGCATGAATGATAGATGCCACTAAAACCAAAAGCCAGCCCAGGTATGGGCTTAAAGCCAATTTATCCTGAAGTGGATAAATTAACCAGTGATACTGAACAAAATGAAAAATGGTCCAAGTAATAAAAGTAGTAACCAGTGGTTTTTGCAGTTTTTCACTTTGATACAACAAAGTGAAATATACCCATATTGCCCAGCTTTGCCAAAACGGAGCGTAGGATAAGAATAAAAATACTGCGCTCATGAAACTGGCTTGACTTCCATGAGGTTTATTCGTCGCTGATCAGCCTGAATCACAGTGAATTCAAAGCCACCATATATAATCTTTTCACCATTTATTGGGATTTTTCCAAATTGGCGGGCAATAATGCCTGAAATTGTATCAAAATAGCCATCATCAAGCTTGACTGAAAAGTGATTATTAAATTCTTTAATTGGTAATAAACCTCGAATATAGGTCCTGCCCTCAATGACAGAAATCGGCTCACGATCATTATTCGCATCATGCTCGTCTTCAATATCACCAACGATTTGCTCAAGAACATCTTCAATGGTGATTAAACCTGATACCCCCCCAAATTCATCAACCACAATCGCCATATGAACATGGGATAATTTAAAAGAACGCAATAAAGTGTCTAATCTTTGAGACTCAGGAACAAAAACGGGTTTTCGCATCAGTTTTGATATTTCAATATTGCTATCATCTTGATTTAATATGTCTTTAACCAGCATCAGTCCAACAATTTCATCCTTGGCCTCGGATTTCCAAACTGGATATCTTGAGTGTTTATAGCCATTGTTCAGACTTTTAATCACATTCACCTTAGAGTCCTGTACCAGGGTCACCATTTGTGATCGATTAATCATGACATCCCTGACTTGAAGTCTTGAAAACTTAAGGATTGACATGATCATTTCACACTGGCCTGAATCAATTAGCTTTCGCTCCTGCCAATTCGCAAGGGTTTGCTTTATTTCATCAACACCGCCAGGCTCTTGAAATGAAATATTTTTAATTTGATTCAATAAATTTTTCATAAGGGTTTTGTATTCCAAAAAGTTTAAGGAGAAACACTTCTTCATTCTCCATCAGAAACCGATTAGAGTCATCCTGATGTGTGTATCCCAGAATGTGAAGAAGTGAATGGAAAATTAAATGTGTATAATGATCTTTAAGAGCGATGCCATCGCTGATGGATTCTTGCTGTATTATATGCGGGCAAAAGAAAACCTCGCCAACAATCACAGCATTATTCGTATCATAATAAAAAGAAAGAACGTTTGTGGGTTGATATTTTCCTCGATATTGTCCGTTAAGCTCACTCATTTCAATCAGGTCAACAACAGTGAAGGTGATATCGAAAATGCACTGATAACGATCCTCTACGGCTTTGAGACACGCCCATAACCAATCATCGGGGACATCTGCGCTGGGCAGCTCACTATGTAAGTTACTTTTTATAATTTTCATAAGCCGATATGATATCACGAACAACAGGATGCCTAACCACATCTTTTAGCTCAAATTCAAAAAAACCAATATTATTGACTTCCCCTAACACATGTATCGCATCAGCAAGTCCACTGTGCTGCTCAGACAAATCAGTTTGAGACAAATCCCCAGTCATCACCATTTTGGAGCCAAACCCAATCCGAGTCAGTAGCATCCGAATTTGCGCCCTGGTGGCATTTTGACCTTCATCGAGAATGATGAATGATCGATTAAATGTCCGCCCACGAATAAAAGCAAGTGGAGCAATCTCAATTCTTCCGCGATCAATCCACTCATTGGTTTGCTCAGAACCAATTTGGTCATAAAGCGCATCATATAGTGGACGAAGATAAGGGTCAACCTTTTGGGCCATATCCCCAGGTAAAAACCCTAGCTTCTCACCGGCATCAACAGCAGGTCTGGATAGAATTAAGCGATCAACCTCTCCCTTCCTTAAATAATGAAGGGCGCTCATGACTGCAACAAACGTTTTTCCAGTACCCGCAGGCCCAACCCCAAATGTGACAACATTATGATCAATGGTATTTAAATACTTATGTTGGTTATCATTACGGGGTACAGCTATTTTCAGGCTGTTAGAGGGTTGAAGAACTTCAATGCCATAATTGTCATCAACCTTGCACATCTCAAAATGGATTTCTTGACGGTCCAGTTGAATATCTTTTTTATGAATTAAACGTTTATATAAATTCAATAACAAGATTTGTGCTTTTTTAGTAGCACTGCTTTGCCCTCTAATCCTAAAACTAAAGGCACGATTAACAATACTCACTGAGAGATTATCAGACATGTACTGAAGGTTTGCATTTAAGGGGCCACACAATGCTTGTAGCGCATCGTTATTATGGGGCTGTAATTCTAATAAAACCTCATGGTTAGCCGACATAAGCTTCCTTCTCCTGATACATGCTTTCAAATTGTCCTCTTAATGTATTAGCATGAATTTCGCGAATCTGCACGTTTGCAAGTCGACCAATTGCTTCTTTAGGTCCATTAAATAAAACCACCCGGTTACTCTCTGTACGACCTTTCAGCAAATTCCCTGTTCTTTTATCATACCCCTCAACCAAAACTGGGTAAACCTTAAACCTCATATTTAATGCATGCTGCTGAGCATAATGAGCCAACTTATCTTGCAATATCTTTAGGCGCTTTTGTTTGATCTGCAAACTGACATCATCGGGCAAATCAGCAGCGGGCGTACCAGGCCTGGGGCTATAGATAAAACTATATGAAATATCATATTCTACTGCATCAATCAGATCCAGTGTATCTTGAAAGTCCTGATCGGTTTCTCCAGGAAATCCGACAATAAAGTCAGAAGAAAAAGTGATGTTAGGTCTGGCTGTGCGAATTTCTGTTATTTTATCCATGTATTCTTGGCGGGTATAGCCTCGCTTCATTGCGCTTAAAATTCGGTTACTACCACTTTGAACAGGAAAATGAAGGTGTGATACAAGTTTGGGCTCCTCCATATAGGCATCAACCAAACGCTTGGTAAACGCCTTAGGGTGAGAGGTCGTGAAGCGAATACGCTCAATGCCTTCAATGGCACTGACGTAGTGGATCAATAAGGCAAGGTCACCGGTGTGTGAATCAAGCTGGCCATAATAATCGTTCACATTTTGTCCAAGTAAATTCACCTCCCTTACCCCTTGCTGGGTTAATCCAACAATCTCTTTGATGACATCTTTAAAGGGACGAGAGACCTCTTCCCCCCGTGTGTAGGGCACGATGCAAAAGGAGCAAAACTTGTTACAACCTTCCATGATAGAAACATGTGCAGTAACCTGGGAGGTCACGGTTTTTGGCAAATGATCAAACTTCTCAATTTGCGGAAATGAAATATCGACTTGACGCTGTCCATGACTTTGCCGGGCACGAATCAAATCTGCAATTCGATGTATGGTTTGAGGACCCAGTACAAAATCAACAATTGGAGCACGTTTTAAAATAGCATCACCTTCTTGGGAGGCAACACAACCTGCAACACCTATTAAAACATCAGGATTTTTGATCTTTAATGGCTTCCATCGGCCCAGCTCAGAAAATACTTTCTCTTGTGCCTTTTCTCGAATAGAGCAGGTGTTTAAAATCAGGACGTCTGCCTCATCAACATTCTCAGCCACAGATGCTGAAAACTGCTCAATGAGGACATTGAGCATTTTTTCTGAATCATAGCTGTTCATTTGACAGCCAAATGTTTTAATAAAAACGCGCATGGATGTTTTCAAAAATGGTTAATCTGCAAAGTATACACAACATCATTTATATTGACCATCATCCTCTGCACTTTTTTCTTTTAACAAAAATGAAATTAAAAAAGCCAGAAATAGAGATGCTGGCATTACCATCAGCGCTTGTCGAAAACCATCAGCATTAAAAATGGCCTGATTATAGGCATATTGTTCAAGCAGACTTCCAATATAAGGGAGTAAAAAACCAGAACACATGACCAACATGTTCGTGACAGCAACCCCAGTTGCCAAATATCTTTCAGGGACATTGTCATTTGCAACAGCAAAAACAAGAACCTGTGACGAACAAAAAAGGCCAAGTAGGAACATCATCACGCCGGCTATAATTGGGTCAGAGGTTGGAAAATAAATGATTGAGAAAATTGCTATCGCTGCAAGCAAAGATGAGCACTGCAAAATAATGCGGTTTTTACCCATGTAGGAACTTAATAGGCCTACAAAAGGAGAGCCAGCAATCCAGCCCCAATATAAAAGGCTAGAAATCACGCCTGAGACAGGGTGAACGATATGATTGACATCTTCAAAAAATTTAGGTGCCCACAAATCACTAAAAATCACAGTTGGCATAAACATAGCAGCACCGATAAATCCTGTGACCCAAATTTGGGGAATGCTAATGACATAAAACAAAGCTTTGAATAGCTCTCGAATTTGATGATCTTTAACCGCCTGAAAATGTTCCTGATTATCTGCAATGTGTCGATAGGTAACGAGATAAAGCAAAATTCCAGCTAAAAGCATGACCCATAGGGCATTGATGTAGCCTGAGTAAACAATCATCAAAGGCAGCAATGTTTGCGCGCTAATGGCGCCAAGCATACCGACACTGGTGGTCATTCCTGAAACAATGGGGAAGTATCGATTGGGCAACCACTCTCGAGCTGTTTTCAATACCGCAACAAAAGCAAATGCAGAACCAAATCCGATTAAGAAACGTCCCACTGTGGATATATAATAAACGGCATTTTCATTTTCACTGAACTCAAAGCAGGAGGCGTTTAACAAACTGCCTAAAATACAAATAAATATTGAAAATAACAGAAGCTTACGCACACCAAAAATATCTGCAATAGCTCCAACGATCAGTTGAAGTGGGGTATATGCCAGAAAATAGGCTGTTGCTAAAATACTGATTTTTGCATCAGAAAGCCCATGCTCATTTTTATAAAAATCAATCATCACTGAGGGGACAACACGAAGAAAATATTCATAAGTATAAAACGCAATCGCAAGCGCTACCATTAAAAAACCAAGGGTATGTTTTTTATAAAAATGTATCATAAGCATTCCTTGCTATACAAAAAAGAGTATAGCATGAATTAATTCCCCGAAAGCATGGATTTTAAAATCTCATTCAAAATGCTAGGATTGGCCTTGCCTTTGGAGGCTGCCATTGCTCTCCCAACAAAGAACCCAAATAGTTTGTCTTTGCCTGAGCGATACTCTTCAAGCTGTGTTGGATGATCGTCTATCACAGCTTGAATCATCTCCCTTAACGCAGTTTCATCTGATACTTGTGCTAAATTATTTTGCTTAATAATCTCAGGCACATTCCCCACTTTTTCCCAAAGTTGTTCCAAAACCAGCTTGCCGGCTGATTGTGATATTTCATTTGAATCCATCGCCCTCATCAAATCTGCAAAATCCTTAACACCAATGGGGGAATTTGCAAATAGGATTTGATGCTTATTCACCAAGGACAACAATTGTCCAATGATCCAATTGGCAACAAGTTTTGCATTTAATTTTCGACTGTGATCATCCATCACCTGATCAAAAAAATCAGCGATCTCACGCACTGAAACCAAAACATTTGCATCATAGTCACTTAGCCCCCATTGTTGACAGTATTTCATAATACGTTCTGCAGGTAGCACAGGCATGCGTTTTTTAATCTCATCAATATGCTCTTGATTAACCATAATGGTAGGAAGATCTGGTTCTGGGAAATACCGATAATCATGGCTGTCTTCTTTTTTTCGCATGGACCGAGTTTGCTCAGTCTCCTCATGATAAAGTCGGGTTTCTTGAATGATTTCTTCATTTTTGTCCAAGAGGGCGTT
>Ga0169931_10004547_pt1 | contig 21538 bp, 14 predicted proteins | sample Kivu_15m_20L_FD_129675 | JGI IMG/M metagenome (GOLD analysis project Ga0169931, IMG submission 129675) | Freshwater microbial communities from Lake Kivu, Western Province, Rwanda to study Microbial Dark Matter (Phase II) - Kivu_15m_20L... | ecosystem: Environmental > Aquatic > Freshwater > Lake... | reverse complement strand
TCGCGAGAATTTCCCGTCAGGGAAATTACTTGTGACCGAACCCCTGCGGGAGCACAGATTGAAGCAATATGCTGGTAGCATATTGCTCAAGGGGTTCGAAGGTCGGAGCCAGTGTGAGTTTGATTTTTTACTTGACTAAATTTAAATTTAAATGTATAATATGTTTACGGATGAGTGATGAGAGAGACTTTGAGTTTATTTAAGGGAATATCGCCAAAGTTAAATGATTATACAGATATATAGTAATTGACTTATTATAAAGTGAAAGATTTTCTTTTGCTTATTTTGTGTTATATAGCTACTTGGGATGCCTTTAGATTAAAATTTTATTAAATAACTGAGAATGTATATGTCTAAAAATCAGAGAGTTTTTTTCAAAAAATCAGTTGATTTAGAATTACCCAATTTGATTGAACCCCAATTAACTTCTTATAAATGGTTCTTGCAGGAAGGTTTGCGAGATTTGTTCGAGGAGCATTATCCTATTTTGGACTGGACTGGTAGTGAATATAGACTAGAATTTGTAGGTTATAGAATAGATGAACCCAAACTCTCTGAGGTTCAATCTAGGTCTAAGAATGTCACTTTTGAGGCTCCACTTCGAGCTAAAATCACTCTTGTTAATAATGAAACTAAAAAGAAAACTACTCAGGAGGTTTTCCTCAGTGATGTGCCTATAATGACTGAGAGAGGTACCTTTATTATCAATGGTATTGAAAGAGTTATTATTGCTCAAATTTTGAGGTCTCCCGGAGTTTTCTTTACTGAGAATATTACTAGGGATAAAAGATATTTTGGGGCTAAGTTGATTCCTACTCGTGGAGCTTGGATTGAGATTGAGACTGACGGAGCAGGAGTGATGTGGGTAAAAATTGATAGAAAGAGAAAAGTAGCTTTGACTGCTTTGCTTCGGGCTTTTGGATTAGGTAAAAATAATGAGCTTATCTCTGTTTTTGCTGATGTTGATACTGGTAATGTAAAATTTATCAAAGAGACTATTGCTAAGGATATTGCTACTGACCAAAAATCTGGTTTTATAGAGGTTTATCGTAGAATTCGACCGGGTGATTTAGCTACTGATGATAATGCTAAGCAATTGATTGAAGGTATGTTCTTTAATTTCAGTCGTTATGACCTTGGTAAAGTTGGACGATATAAGGTTAATTCCAGATTAGGAGTCAATCTTAGTGAAGAGCCAAAGCATAGAGTTTTGCAAGTTGAGGATTTTATAATGATTGTCAAAGAGATTATTAGACTTAATAATACTCCGGGGGCTATGCCGGATGACATTGATAATCTTAGTAACAGAAGAGTTCGTCTGATTGGGGAATTGGTACAAGACAGAGCTAGAGTTGGTTTTGCTCGTATGGAAAAAATCACTAAAGATAGAATGAGTACGGCTGATCCTGAGACTATTACTCCTACTAGTGTTATCAATGCTAGGCCATTGGTAGCAGCTATTCACGAGTTTTTCTCTTCTAGCCAATTATCTCAATACATGGATCAGATTAATACTTTGTCTGAATTAGAACATAAGAGAAGAATTTCTGCCCTAGGACCTAATGGGCTTGCTCGTGATAGAGCTGGATTTGAGGTTCGTGATGTGCATCCGACTTCTTTTGGTAGAATTTGTCCGATTGCAACTCCCGAGGGACCTAATATTGGTTTGATTGGGCAATTAGCTACTTATGCTCATATCAATGAATATGGATTTCTTGAGACTCCTTTTAGAAAAGTTGTCAAAGGTAAAGTGACTGATGAGGTTATTTATTTTGATGCTGCGACTGAGAAAAATCATCTTATTGCCTCTGCTGTGGTTGAGATTGATGAGAATGGTATGATTCAAAATGACAGAATTATTGCTCGTAAGGAGAGTAATGTGATTATGGCTGATAGAGATGAGATTGAATTTATCAATGTATCTCCAAAACAATTAGTTTCTGTATCTACCTCTTTGATTCCTTTTGTAGAGCATAATGACTCTGCTAGAGCTTTGATGGGTTCAAACATGCAAAAGCAGGGAGTGCCGTCTATCAAAAGCGACTCTCCTATGGTGGGAACTGGTATGGAAAAAGACGCTGCTATTTATAGTGGTCAATTGATCTTAGCTCCTGAGAATGGTACGGTTATTGAAGCGGATGCATCTCATATTTTGTTTGAAGCTGACAAATCTAAACAAAGAACTAGATTCGAATTGACTAAATTCTTAAACTCCAATCAGTCTACCAGTGTTAATCAAAAAATTAAATGTATTCCTGGACAAAAGGTAAAGCGAGGAGATTTATTGGCTGATGGATCATCTATGCAAGATGGAGAATTAGCTCTTGGACAGAATTTGAGAGTAGGATTTATGTCTTATGAGGGAAGTAATTTTGAAGATGCTATTATTATCTCGGATAGATTAGTCAAGGATGATGTCTTTACTTCGGTGCATATTGAGGATTTTTCAATTGATGTATCTGATACTCGTCTTGGGGAAGAGCAAGTGACTAGGGATATTCCTAATGTATCTGAGGAGAGATTGAAAGATTTAGATGCTGAGGGTATTGTCAGAATTGGAGCTACTGTTAAGGCAAGAAGTATTCTAGTTGGTAAAATTAGTCCTAAAGGTGAGACAGACCTTACTGCTGAGGAGAGATTGCTAAGAGTGATTTTTGGTGAAAAATCTCGTGAAGTCAAAGACACTTCTCTCAAGATGCCAAATGGTCATCAAGGTAAAGTTGTTGGAGTCAAAATATTTACTAGAGCTAATGGAGACAAACTGCCGAGCGGGGTTATCAAGAGAGTTCAAGTTAGTGTGGTTCACTTAAGAAAAGTTAGTGTAGGTGATAAATTAGCAGGACGACATGGAAATAAAGGAGTTATTTCGAAAATCCTCCCTCAAGAAGATATGCCTTTTTCAGCTGATGGAATGCCTCTGGATATTCTCTTAACACCTCTTGGAATTGCTTCCCGTATGAATCTAGGACAGGTTTATGAGACTCATTTGGGACTTGCTGTGGCTGCTCTTGGTATGAAGGTGGCTACTCCTGCTCTAAACGGAGTTAGTTGGGATAAGATTAAAGAACTCTTAAGAGAAGCTAATTTACCTGAAGACGGGAAAATTCAGCTATTTGATGGTAAAACTGGAGAGCCTTATAGAGAAAAGACTACAGTTGGAGTTATGTATGTGATGAAATTAAACCATTTAATTGAAGATAAATTACATATGCGATCTACTGGTCCTTACTCTTTGATTACACAACAACCTCTTGGAGGAAAAGCACAAATGGGAGGTCAGAGACTGGGAGAAATGGAAGTCTGGGCTTTTGAAGGTTATGGAGCTTCTCATATGCTACAAGAAATGTTAACTATCAAATCTGATGATGTGATTGGAAGATCTAAAGCCTATGAATCTATTATTAAGGGTGAACAAATTCAAGCCCCATATATTCCATCATCTTTCCATGTGTTAGTAAATGAATTAAAGGGTCTTGGAATTAATGTGAAGTTAAAAAATGCTAAAACAATAGTAGAAGCACCTAAAGAATAATCATCATTTAATAAGATATCTCTATGAATAATCAATTTACCCTTAACAATAGTCCAGAGACCATATCTATGAATGTGGTTGACTTTGATTCTATACAATTAAATTTAGCTTCTCCAGAGGATATTCTATCTTGGTCTCATGGTGAGGTTACAAAACCTGAAACTATCAATTATCGTACTCAAAAAGCTGAAAAAGATGGTCTGTTTTCTGAGAAGATTTTCGGACCAGTTCGAGACTATGAATGTGCTTGTGGAAAGTACAGAAGAATTCGATATAAAGGAATTATTTGTGATAAATGTGGAGTAGAAGTTACTAAAGCTTCTGTTAGAAGAGAGAGAATGGGGCATATTGAATTAGCTGTACCAGTGGCTCATATTTGGTTTTTGAGAAATATTCCTAGCCGAGTTGCTTTGGTGCTTGACCAGACTTTGACTGATGTAGAAAAAGTAGTTTATTATTCTAGCTATATTATTACCGAAGTTGATGAGAATCTCAAAAAAGATTATATCAAACAAGTTGAAGCTGAATACAAGTCCAAACTTAAAGATTTGACTAGTACTGGTAATGATAGTGAAGAGGCTTTGAAGGAAATGTTTGATTCCAAACAACAGAATTTAGACTTCCTTAATTCGCTTGAGAAATGGAATATAATCTCAGGAATTGATTATAGACTGATGTCTATGAAATTTGCTCCTGTATTCAAAGCAGAGACTGGGTCTACTGTATTGAGAGATATTTTTGCTAATATTGACCTTGAGACTGAATTGGCTAATTTAGATAAAGAATTAGAGGTAGCTGATGGAGCAAAAGCTCAAAAGATAATGAAGAAGATAAGATTCTTAGGAGGACTGCATCAGGCTGGAGTAAGACCAGAATGGATGTTTCTTACTCATATTCCTATTATCCCTCCAGATTTAAGACCAATGGTTGCTCTTGATGGAGGAAGGTTTGCTACTTCTGATTTGAATGATTTATATAGAAGAGTTATCAATAGAAATAATCGTCTCAAGAAATTAATGTCTCAAAGAGCTCCTGAAGTAATTGAAGTAATTGTACGAAATGAGAAGAGAATGTTGCAAGAAGCAGTAGATGCTTTGATTGATAATTCAATGCGAAAAGGGCAATCTACTACAGTAGCCTCAACCGGACAAAAAAGAGCTCTTAAATCTTTAGCCGATTCTCTTAAAGGAAAGCAGGGACGATTCAGGCAGAATTTGCTTGGGAAAAGAGTTGATTACTCTGCTCGTTCTGTGATTGTGGTTGGTCCTAATCTTAAGATTAATGAGTGTGGGATCCCAAAAACTATGGCTTTGGAATTATTCAAACCATTTATTATAAATCGTTTGATAGATGATGAATTAGTTCATAATATTAAAAGTGCTACTAGATTAATAGAACAGGGACTTGATATTGTTTGGGATATTTTGGATGAGGTGATTGAGCATAGATATGTATTGCTAAACCGAGCACCTACCTTACATAGATTGAGTATTCAAGCTTTCAAACCAGTTCTGATTGAAGGTAAAGCTATTCAATTAAGTCCACTGGTATGTAGCCCATTTAATGCCGATTTTGATGGTGATGGGATGGCGGTGCATGTTCCTCTATCTAGAGAAGCTATAAGAGAAGCAGGAGAATTGATGATATCTGACCATAACTTGATCAAACCATCCGATGGTAGTCCATCATCTGCGCCATCTCAGGATATGGTGTTGGGAATTTATTATACTACTTTAGTAGACGAAGCTAAAGGAGAAATTAAAGTATTCAATACCTTTGATGAAGCTGTAGGAGCCTATGATCATAATCAAATTAGATTAAGAGAGTTAATAGAGATCAGAAGAGAAGCCAAAATTGGTGCACAAGCAATGCAGACTACAGTTGGTAGAATTTCATTTAATGAAATCTTACCTACTAAATTTGATTATATCAATGAAGTAATTGGTAAAAAGCAACTTAAAAGTATTTTAAAAAAGGCTTTATATGAATTCTCTCAACCAGAAGTAGGAGAATTATTAGACAAGATCAAGAAATTTGGATTTACTGAAATGACAAGATCAGGATTATCTTGGGCTATTAGTGACTTTACAGTATCAGGTGAGAGAGATAAATTGATTAGCAAAGCTGAGAATGTTGTTGAGGAAACTACCAGTCAATTTGAGGATGGACTTTTGACAGATAAAGAACGATATGACCAAATTATAGATATTTGGAGTAAAGTTTTTATAGATATCAATAATTTAGTGAAATCTGAAGTAGATAAAAAAGGTCCGGTTTTCTCAATGATTGATTCTGGAGCTAGAGGATCTTGGGGGCAATTAACTCAGATAGCTGGAATTGTAGGATTGAAGATATCCCCATCTGGTAAAATTATTGAAACTCCAGTTACCTCAAGTTTCCTCAAAGGATTAACCGAATTAGAGTACTTTATCTCAACTCATGGAGCTCGTAAGGGACTTGTAGATACAGCTCTTAAAACAGCTACTTCTGGATATTTGACTAGAAGATTAGTAGATGTTAATCAAGATGTAGTAGTCAAAGAATCTGATTGTGGAGATACTGATGGATTATTATTATCTAGAGTAGATGCTGAATATGCTGGGGATAGCTTTGATAATTTCTTATTTGGAAGAAAGGTAGTAGATGACATCATTGATCCTAAGACTAAGAAAGCTATTGTAAAGGCAGGAGAAATAATTACTCATCAGCAAGCTAAGATTATTGATGAGTCAGGAGTAGATAATATTAGAATCAGAAGCTTAGTGAGCTGTAAAACTATTCGTGGAGTTTGTCAATCTTGTTATGGGATTGACTTAGGGAGAAATGAATTAGTAAAAATAGGAGAAGCTGTAGGAATCGTAACCGCTCAAGCTATTGGAGAACCAGCTACTCAGTTGACTATGAGAACTTTCCATCAAGGAGGTTCAGCTGGAGCTGCTGATGTAACCAAGGGTCTTCCAAGAGTGGAAGAGATATTCGAAGCTCGTAATCCAAAAACTCCTGCTATTATGTCAACAGTCAATGGAGTAGTAGTAGATGTGATTGAAACTGCAGGTGAGATTAGAGTTAAGATTAAAGCTGATGAGACTAAAGCCGTCAAATCTAAAGCTGAGATCAAAGAAATTGTAGCTGACCCAATTGTAGATATAGTAATTGTACAGGCAGGAGATAGAGTTGCTGTAGGACAACCTCTAACAGAAGGACATCTTGATTTAGAAACACTCTATAAGCAGGCTGGTATTGAGACTTTGACCAAATATATTATTCAACAAATTCTAGAAATCTATAATTCTCAAGGAGCTGGAATTGCTATAAAGCATGTTGAGATGATTGTAAGGCAAATGACTTCTAGATATATGGTTACTGAATCTGGGAAGTCTAATTATCTCAGAGGGCAGACAATTACTAGAGATCAATTAATAGAGTTCAATAATGCAGTAGAGAATAAAGATGATTTGATACAAACAGAGCCTCTATTACAGGGGATTACTAAGGTTGCTCTGAATACAGAGAGTTTCTTATCGGCTGCTTCTTTCCAAAATACTACAAAGGTATTGATAGAAGCTGCTCTATTTGGAAAAGAAGATCACTTAAGAGGACTAAAGGAAAATGTCATCATCGGAAGATTAATCCCAGCTGGTACTGGATTTGGAACTGAAAGATAAATTCCACAAAATTAAGTTTATAGTGTATACTAAATACAAGCTTAATAGTAAAATAAAAATTATGAGTAAGAAAGCCATTATAATATGGGGTATAGTAATAGCAATAGCTATCATAGGTATTGTATCTACTGCTGTACTCCTGAATAATGGCTCTTCTGCTAATAATTCTAATAATCAAAATAATTCTTCCAATAATTCTAATTCAGCTAATAATACAAATACTACTAATATTCCAACTGAGCAAAATATTGAACGCAACCTTGATTATTCCTATGTTCGTCAAACAATACCCAATAATTTACAATCTAAATTACCTGAATCAAAAAATAGTAATGTAATAGATTATTATTATTCTAAAGATTTAGGTATAGCTTTTGCCTATGAAGTTATAAGTCTAGTAGATAAAAATAACTTTATAAATATCACCCCACCAGAAAATGCAGGTACTCCGAATACAATTTATCTACATCATTTTAATGAAGCTAAAGATTCTGGACAATCAGTAGAAATTATAGATATAGAGGATAATCTTAGATTTAGTACTATTCCTGAGATTATTAATATACAAATATTAGATGAAAAAGAAAGAGAGCTATGTGAGATAGAGGAGCAAAATAACCGATATAGTATAATTGCCAAAGATATCAAAGTCAAAGATTCTACTCCAATTTGTGGAAAATATGCCAAGGGTAATAATAGATTTTTTATCAAACCAAGGCAAGAGGGTTCAGCTATTAGTAAGCTAATATTTGTCAATGCTGGTAGCCAAGAATTAAGTTATGATGGTACTATGCAGGGTCAATATTGGTATGAATCAATTATATTAGAATAATTAGACTTTTTTTGTATATTTATGTTATAATAAAAGAGTATACAAAATATACATTAAATTTAGTATTTTATCACATATTATATGACTACAATTTCAATATTGTGGTTTGGATTAAGCTCATTAGCAAGTATTGGAATAGGATATGGTCTTGGAGTATATATTATAAAGAGATCAATCAATCAAAAAGAAGCTCAAATTCAATCACTAAAAGACAAATTGGAAACAGAATCAGCCCAATTAGCAAAAGTAGCTGAGGACAAAGCCGAAAAAATAAAAGACAAAGCCCGACAAGAAGCCTCCGAAATTCGCAAAACCGCAGTTTTATTAGAAGAAAGTGTTTTAAGAAGGGAAAATGATTTGACTGAACAAACCAAAGAATTAGAAAATAATCGCCAAGAATTAAAGGGAAAAGCCGAAAAAATAAAAGAATTATACCGTGAGGTAGAGGATTTAAAGCAACAGCAATTAGATAAACTTACTAAAATAGCTGGGCTTTCTCGGGATCAAGCTAAAGCTGAGTTACTAGAAAAAGTTGAAGAGACTTCTACTGAGGAATTATTATTACAAATTGAGCGATTAGAGGGTATTCGTCGCAATCAACTAGAGCAAAAAGCTAAAAATATTATGGTTTTAGCTATGCAAAAATATGCTCAAGGACAATCCGCTGAGTTTAATACTGCTACTGTAGCTATTGAAAGTGAGGAAGTTAAAGGAAGAATTATCGGTAAAGAAGGGAGAAATATTAGAGCTTTAGAAAATGCCACTGGAGTACAGGTGATAATAGATGATAGCCCCGATAGTATTGTTTTATCTTGTTTTGACCCAATTCGTAGACATATTGCCAAATTATCTCTGGAGGCTTTGATTGAAGATGGCAGAATACAGCCAGCTCGTATTGAAGAATTTGTAGCTAAGTCTAAAGAATTAGTACAACAGAATATTAAAGAAGCGGGAGAAGCAGCTCTTTATGATACAGGGATTACAGGTATAGACCCTAAGTTAACCTATATTCTAGGAAGATTACAATTTAGAACTAGTTATGGTCAAAATGTTCTTATGCATAGTGTAGAGGTAGCTCATTTAGCAGGAGCCATTGCTGCCGAATTAGGTGCTAATGTAATGATAGCCAAAATGGGAGGATTATTCCATGATATAGGTAAGGCTCTCGATCATGAGATTGAAGGTACTCATGTGGAAATAGGAAGGCATTTATTGAGTAAATATGGTATCAAAGAAGAGGTAATCAAGGCGATGCAGTCTCATCATGATGAATATCCTTATGAGACTATAGAATCACGAATTGTACAAGTAGCGGATGCATTATCAGCTTCTAGACCGGGAGCTAGACGCGATTCTGTGGATAATTATATCAAGAGATTGGGTGAATTAGAGTCTATTACTAATAATTTTTATGGTGTGGAGCGAAGCTATGCTATTAATGCCGGCAGAGAGATAAGGGTATTTGTTAAACCATATAAAATTAATGATATACAAGCCAAAAAAATGGCTCGCAAAATAGCAATAAAGATAGAAGAAGAACTCAAATACCCAGGAGAAATTAAGGTTACTTTAATCAGAGAAACCCGTATAATTGACTATGCAAGATAAAAAACTCTTTACAATTCCGCATATATACTATATGATTGAAATAGGATAAATAATATCCAACTAAAAAATAACTTAAATATATGAGAAAGGGGGTGTGTGTAGATGGCAACTAAAGCAGAATTAGTATCAGCAATCGCTGAAATGGCTGGAACTTCAAAAAAAGATTCAGAAGCTGTTCTTCAAGCTTTCATTGATGTAGTAACCAAAACTCTTTCTAAAGGTGAAGATGTTACTCTAGCTGGATTTGGATCTTTTTCAGTGACCCAAAGACAAGCAAGAGAAGGTGTTAACCCACGAACCTTAGAGAAAATTCAAATTGCTGCAACAAAAACTCCTAAATTTAAAGCAGGAAAGAAATTGAAAGAAGCAGTAAAATAATTAATATTACTTTACATTCATAGAAAAGCGTCTACACGGCGCTTTTTTATGTTGGGTTTATTTTAGTAAGCGGAGAGGAGATAAAATTAAGAATTAGGAATTAAAAGTTAAGAAATATAAATTATCTTTGTCCCTCGCTTTTTAATCCGCCTCGGGTGGAGGCGAGGGTGCCCGCAGGGCGGGTGTGGATATAGAATTCTAAAAATACTCCACCCCGTCCAGCGAAGCTGTCCACCCCTCAAGAGGGGAATAATTCAATGCACGAAAAAATTTCACTCTCATCCCTACGGGAGATAGATTGAGAGGTGCCGTCATAAGACGGTGGGGTGGAAAAATAAAACTTTTCCCATCCACCAATTCTATGCTACAATAAAGCTATATGATAATCCCAATCAATAAACCAGCTGGTATTACTTCTCATACTGTAGTCAATAAACTACGAAAATTTTATGCTATCAAAAAAATTGGACATGCAGGGACACTAGATCCTTTTGCTACTGGTGTCTTGATTTTATTAGTGGGTAGAGAATCTACTAAGAGAAGTCAAGAATTGATGAGTCAAAATAAAATTTATAGAACTAAGCTCAAATTAGGCTACATTAGTGATACTTATGATAAAGATGGTGTAATACAGGAGTATAATATACAAAAAATGCCTACAAGGATAGAAATTGACCAAATTATAGCTTCCTTTATCGGAGAAATTAGCCAAATACCACCGATGTACTCGGCAATCAAGATAAATGGCAAAAAAATGTATGAATTAGCCCGAAAAGGTCAAAAAGTAGATATACCCGATCGCTTAGTACATATCTATGATATTACGGTTTTAGATTATATTTATCCCTATCTTACTCTTGATATATCTTGTAGTAGTGGGACTTATATTAGGTCGCTTGGGTATGATATTGGACTACAATTACAAACTGGAGCTTATCTTGAGGAATTGGAACGCAGACAATCAGGAGAATATAATATTGAGAATTGCTATAGTCTAGATACTTTACCAGAGTTAAAATAAAAAAGCCGGAGCGCGCAATGCGTCCGGCGAGGGATGACCCGTGGTGAGGGTCGCTTCCTTAGAACCTCACTTGTGGAGGATCGACTTCCCCTGATTGTCTACGTAATTCTATCTGGATCTCAATCCAGACACGATGATATAGAGGGTGTGAGGGTTGTAAGGTGAGGCAACTATTGTTTTTCTGACATATCTTTATCTCTTCTCCCCCTACTTCTAAACCATTCTCACATTTATACTTTACTGGGGATGTTAGCACTATCATACAATCATCTCCTATTTCCCCATTTTCCCCATCCTGAGCAGAAGCCGGATCTCCCGAAGCAAGCCCGAAGGCTGCTACTGCGGAGGCGAGAAGGGAAAAAGAACGAAGACAAAGTTTCTTAGTCATGAGAATATACCTCTGAGGGTCGACAAAACTATAGCATATTTTACTAGTTTTGTCAAGAGTAGTAAACATCACTTTTTGAGGGGGTGGAAATTATCGTGGGTGTCTTTGGCATAATTATCAGAGGCATGCACATATTTGGTGGTAGTCTCTAGGGACTCATGTCCGAGTAGGATTTTGATAGCTGCTGGATTGGCTCCTGACTCAGCTAAGTAAGTTGCAAAACCGTGCCTGAGGGTATGGGCAGAGATAGGGTAGGGGATATTGAGTAATAGTCGATAGGATTTGATTTTGGATTGGAGATAATTCTCTGATATATGGGAGTTTAGTAGGGAAGAGGGGAGTGTCTGCTCTTGGATTTGCTCAGCTAGGGTGTCAAAAGTTTTTTTGGTGATGAAGACATATTTGAATTGCTGTATATACTCCCCTGTTTGATATTGAGAGGGGAGAGCTTGTTTGATAATTTCTGATCTAGTCTGTAAGTAGGTATTGAGAATATTCTGAGCTCTGGGGGTTATATAAACAAATCTTTGCTTATTCCCCTTTCCATAAATTAGAATTTTGGAATCGTCTTGATTGATTTGGTCTATGGTCAAATGCGTGACTTCAGAAATTCGCATTCCTGAGGCAAAAATTAATTCTAAAATAGTCTGATTTCTAAGTCCTATGAATTGATTAGACTCTAATTGACTGGGAGCTTCTATAAATTGGATTAAGGTGTCTAATTCCGGTAAATGTAATTTGTACTTCCCTAGTTTCATCAATTTGATTTGCTGGGGTAATATTGGGCAAGGATGCTCATTGTCTATGAGGTAAACAAAATATGACCTAATACTGGTTAGCATTCGGTTGATGGTTTTTGGCTCTAGGGGTTTGACTTTGTTGTGATTAGTTTTGAGTTTGAATAATTCTCTATCCTCAGCTAATAAATCTGCTTGGTAGATGGTGATGGTTTTTTTGGTTATATTCTGGAATTCAAAATTATTGTCATTCAGGAATTTTTCAAAAACTAATAAATCTCGCTCATAATTACGAATAGTTGCCTTTGAGTAGTTACTAGTAGTCAAAAAAAGTAAAAAGTCTTCTAATAAGGGCAATTTTTGGGCTATTGGCATATATATGCTATTTAATTGGTATTGATTATCTGACTTGGAGTGAAATGGTATGAAATTAGTCCACACCCGTCGACTTCGTCGCCACCCTCGCCTCCACCCGAGGCGGATTAAAAAGCGAGGGACACAAATAAATGTCCTCCCTTGGGGGAGAAGTGGCACGAAGTGCCGGAGGAGGACATACAAAAGGGGAGAGGGTATGAGGTCTGAATTTATTATACCTTAAAGTTTTTATATCTGCAACAGAGTATAATAATGATTATACTCCGTTTACTTAATATAGCCAAGAGGGGGTAGATTTTTATACTACCCTTTTATATTATTATCTCTAAACTTATCTTTACAATATTTTATACTTACTTTTTACTTCTAACTGCTAAACTATTATATAATGCTAATATAAATATGATCAAGAATAATACTCCACAGATAAATGGCATTGTAATAAATCCAAAATAATTCACTGGAGCGTCTGCACAATTAATTCCATTAGGATCACATAATAAAGATTTTGCAATCCAGCCTCTTTGTAAACTATAATGATAAATATCCAAAATTAGTCCTAGAATAGTGAGTGGGATAACATAATCGGTAAATTTATGGTCATTTTTGAATATCCCGACTGCTGCAATAGGGAAAATAGGAAACATCAGTATTCTAGCATACCAACAGAGATTACAGGCGGGAATTCCCAACTCAGGGTTAAACCACTCCCCTTTCCCTACTAAATGTAAAAAGAAATCTCCATAATATAAATAATAACTAGCTAAAAGAATTGCTAAGAGAGATAAGATTAAAATTCCATATTTTGTAAAATTAGATAAATTTCGGGTATATTTCATATATTTTACTTATTTTTATTATATTCCTCAGCCCAGACTATTTCAGGTATAGAGGCTATAATTCCTAGAATTAGCCAAGTGAATCCCATCAATAAATTATCATTGAACATTCCAGTTATCAGAGTTGCTAATATACTGCCAAATAATATTATGGCTAAAGTAGGCTCATTTTTGATGATTAAAAATCCTTGTTTGGTAATAATATAAAGAAATGATAAGAATAGTGAAATAGCAAATATCCCTCCAGCTACTGCTACGGCTAATAGAATATTATTGGTATTATAGCCCTTCCCTACCATATTTTCATAACCAGCTAGTCCAACTCCTGTAAATATATATTTATAAATTATCACTCCTGCACTGATATATCCATCTTTTCTACTCATTACATTGATATCGGCCTGTTTTTCTGTTAGTAGATTATCTTTATTTTTAATATCATTGATATCGCCCATTGCTTTTTTCTCCCCTGTCTTACTATCAACTTCATAATAATAAGTGGTCTTTTGACTAATAATTGAGGTAAATCTGTCTTTAAGATTAAAGTCAGTAAGTCCCAATTGGCTCATCCCAGTAGCTCCGAAAACCACTGCAAATAATACTATAGCAAAGTTAAGTAATTTGATATATTGTCTTACAAAAATAATCTGATAAATCAAGTATAATCCTGTAATAATTATGATAGCTAGCCAACTTGCTCTAGTGACTGATAGAATACTCATTAAAATAACTCCTAATATCAATGCCCATATAGCAAATTGTTGTTTGAATTTTTTAGCTTCAAAAGCTAAAGGTAAGGCAATGGCATAAACTACTGCCAACCACATTCCGAACCAATTTGGCTCTGGGAGTAGGGCATCCACTCTACCTGGAAAAATCTGAAAACTATTCCAACCTAATTGAAAAGCTATAGCCTCATATAAAGCAATGAGTATCAAAACTCCTGTACTCAAAAATATTATATTCAAAGCCTGATATAGTCTTTCTCTGGTATTTAGATATTTATAAACAGTATAAAACACAATAATATATCCCAATAACACTATATTTCTGACTATGGTTGTCTTTAGGTCTCCCCCATTGATAATACCCCCAATCAAAATAATTAACCACATCAGAGACAGGAGAACTAAATGCATATTATTATAATACCAATCTATGGAGATTATATTTTTAGTAATATGTTTAATTGAAAACTGTTTGATTAACTTAGGTACTAAAACTAAAACAATTAAAGCTAAAATTATCTGATGTATTCTAATGTCCAATCCTGCCACAGAGAATTGTAATGTTTCAAATGGTAAGGTGAATATTAACAGTGATATTAGTATATTTAACATAAGTCTTAAATTATCTTCTTCATAATATTATAGGTAGCTTGAATTTCCTCCTCAGTGCTGAATTGAGAAAGCGAAATTCTAATGCTTTGTTTAGCTTTATCTTGTTTGTTAGGGCTAATCGCCTTTATTACTTCTGACTCTTGCATAGCTCCACTATGGCAAGCCGACCCAGCAGAGATAGCCAGCCCAGCTAAATCAGCGGCTATGACTATTTTCTCAGCTGATTGTCCAGCAATTGCAATATTTATATTTTGAGGGAGACGATTTGTTCTGTCTCCATTGAGAGTAATGCCTTGAATTTGTAATAATTGATCAAGTAAAGCATTCCGGAGATCTCGTACTTTGGCTACAGCTGCTTGATGTTCTGGTATTGTTAATAATCTGACAGCCTCCCCTAGTCCAGCAATCCCAGTAGTATTGAGAGTACCAGCTCTAATCCCATATTCCTGTCCCCCACCATATACTATAGGGCTGATTGTAGTATTTTGCTTGATATATAAAGCTCCTATACCTTTAGGGGCATACATTTTATGTCCAGAAATACTATATAAATCTAAATTAGAATAATTCAAATTAATTTCTTCTGACCATACGGCTTGGGCTCCATCGGAGTGAAAAAGTGGATAAACTGAATCTGGATTATATTTTTTGAGCATTCGGCCTATATCTCTTATTGGCTGAATTGTTCCAATTTCATTATTAGCATGAATTATACTAACCAAAACCGTATCGGGAGTGAGTAGATTCTGTATATCCTGAACTTTCACTATCCCACTCTCATCAATGGGAGCAATTTTATGAATAATTCTATTAGGATATCTGTTGAGGAGAGCTTTAATCGGAGAGATTACAGCACTATGCTCTATTGGGGTGGTGATAATTTCTATTTTTTCTTTTGTCTCAAGAGCCTGTAAAATCACTCCTTGAATAGCTATATTATTACTCTCAGTCGCTCCACTAGTAAAAATAATCTCAGAGAATTTGACCCCCAAATACTCAGCGATAATTCTTCGGGAATTGTCAATAATATGCATAGCTTTTTGACCCAATATATGTTGACTATGTGGGTTAGCAAAATTCTCCTGCATCACTTGAGTGACTACTTTTAGCACTTCAGGGTGAATTGGAGTACTGGCTTGATTATCTAAATAAATCATAAACTCGCTAAAATTTGTTCTAATTTAGTATTATCACCAGCTGAGATATTCCCAATCAAAGCTAAACTGATATGCTCTGCTAAAGTATATTTTTGCATAAAGTCTAAAATTTGTTCTTTAGTGACAGCTTTGTATTGTTCCATTTCATAGTCTAGGTCAAAAGGTTTATGTAACAACAATTCATTCATACCTATAATAGCTGCAATTTCATCACTAGATTCAAATCCCATTACTGTTTGACCTTGAATATGTTCTTTGGCGATATTTAATTCCCTATCACTCACTGGATAAGATTTGATATCTTTTAATTCTTTTAGGATAAGCTTTAATGTTTCTTCAACTTTAGTATTCTGTACTCCTGTATTAATATTGAATACACCTGTATCATCAAAGTGATGGCTATCGGCTCGAATATAATAGGATAATCCTCTTTTTTCTCTAATTTCAGTGAATAATCTAGAACTCATATAACCACCTAGAATTATACTGGCAATAGATGAGATATATCTATCTGTATGGTGAATATCCGGAATATGAAATCCAAGCATTAAATGGGTTTGGTCGGTTTTTTTATGCCTAATATTAACTTTGGGCTTATTTTGGGTAATTTCTATATTTAATTTTTGAGGAGCTTCAGCTTGTCTGGCATTATTAAATGATGCCTCTACTTTGTCTAAAATATTAGTATCTACCTCTCCAGCTATAATAATATAGGTATTATTAGTGACATATTTATGATTAAAGTAATTTACAAAATCTTCTCTACCAAAAGAATTGATAGACTCTTTAGTCCCAATAATCGGCCTGCCCAGAGGAGTATTATCTCCATATAAAAGGGTCTGGAAATCACTATGAATTTGCCTAGTCGGTATATCTAGATACATATTCAATTCCTCAATAATAGCTCCTCGCTCAACCTGTATATCACTCTCCTGCAACAGAGAGTTTTGGAATATATCAGCAATTACATCAAGAGCAATGTATTTTTTTTGATTACGAACTTTGACCCAATAACCCGTATATTCATAACTAGTAAAAGCATTATAAGAAGCTCCGAGCCCATCTAATTCTTGAGCTATCACTTTAGCATTAGGTCTTTTTTTGGTGCCTTTGAACATCATATGTTCTAGAAAGTGAGACAAGCCCTGTTCAGTATCTGATTCATATCTGGAGCCAACTCCAACTAAAGTCAAAACCGTGGTAGTCTTAGAATCTTTAAGAGGAATTCCAATTATAGTAAGTCCATTATTTAATTTACGAGTTTTATATACCATATTCTAATCTATCTAATTACAAAGGAATCTAGCATTCGCTGATATATTTCCTGATAAGTTATATTTTTATTATAGCATAAATATAGAAATTTATCATCTATATCTAGTCTTTTCTCACAAGTACCAGCTGTATAATTAGGTTTTTGAGCATTGATATCAAGTATAAATTCAAAACCATCTGTAGTACTGAATTTGATTGGATAGCCATTTTGACTCGCCATAATTACAAAATCAGGATATTGTAATTCAAAATTAGGATCTTCAAAATTTTTCCAAGACTTAACTTCAGCGAAGGGTTTCACCTCTTTATTCGTATTAGAATTCTCTGTAATAGAACTAGATTTCTCTAACCAAGGTTTGTTTGGGTGTTTTTGAATTAAATAATCATATAATTTAGTATACTTACCATTAGTTTCATCAAATAGCGGCGTTCCTCCCATATACACAGTGTCAGGCTTATCTCCGTATTGATTATATCCATTTTTCTCTAACCAAGCTTCAATTTGAGCTTTTTCAGCTTCTGGGAGTTCTAAATTTAAACCTTCTTTATTCGATTCGTCTTTTATTACAATATCTTCAGTATAGGTAATTCCATCATAAGTACATCTAGCTGGTACAACCTGTAGCACAACTCCACCATTAGCTTCAATACAAGACTTAAAATCTGTCACTTTAGCCTTAGGATTATTAAGTACTATAAAGTATACATACAAAGCCCCTATAGCGATGAATACTATTAGCCCCAAGGGGAATATTAGTTTTGGATTTTTATTTAACCAGTTTTTCATAGTTTTGAATTTAATTCTTATTTACCGTGACATTTTTTATACTTTTTACCACTTCCACAAGGACAAGGGTCATTTCTCCCTACTTTTGTCAGACTATCTCCAGATATCATATTGGTAGGTTGTTCTATCTCAGTATTCAAAGTCGGCTCTACTCTTAGAATAGTATTAATATAATTTGTTTGAATAGAAGTTAATAATTTCTCAAAAAGCATAAAAGCTTCATTTTTATATTCAATCAAAGGGTCTCGCTGAGCATAACCTCTTAGCCTGATTCCAGTCTTTAGATAATCTATTATTTCTAGATGATCCATCCAGAGATTATCCAAAGTCTGAATATACACAGAATTCATAATAGCCTGATACTGCTCATCAGAGATTGAATTAAATCTATTAGCCAGGATATCCTCTATAGTCTTAATTAGAATTTCAGTAATAGACTCTCTTTTACTCTCAATTGTACCTTCTTGGTCTCGAATAGTCTCCAGTTTAGAATCAAGCTTGATTTTTGTCCCAATTAGTCCAATTATATCATCTTTGATCGCTTTCAAATCCCATTCTCTTGGGCTTTCAATAGCAGTATAGAATGACACAATTTTATACACATTTTCCTTGATTAAATCTGCAGTCTGAGATTTGATATCTGTCTTTTGTAAAATAATGTCTCGCCTTTTGCGGTAAATTATCTCTCGCTGTTTATTCAAAACATCATCATACTCTAATAAATGCTTACGAGAATCAAAGTGGAACCCTTCAATTTTAGTCTGAGCCCCTTCTATGGACTTTGCAATGAGTACATTTTCAATTGGCTCATCTTCAGGGAAATTAAATCTCTCCATCAGAGACTTAATTCTCTCTCCACCAAAAATTCTCATAATTTCATCATCCAGAGACAGATAAAATTGAGTCATCCCAGGTTCACCCTGTCTACCCGATCTACCTCTCAACTGATTATCTATGCGTCTAGCCTCATGTCTCTCGCTACCGATTACATATAATCCGCCTAAATTCAGAATTTCAGTTTTCTCCTCTTCATTAGCATTAGCTCCACCTAATTTGATATCCACTCCACGACCTGCCATATTGGTAGCAATAGTAATAGCTCCCTTTTTACCAGCATCAGCAATAATAAGTCCCTCCGCCTCATGTTGTTTGGCATTAAGAATTGTGTATTTGAGATTAAATTTATCAAACACCTTACCCAAAGCCTCGCTCTTTTCAATGGAAGCTGTACCTAACAATACAGGCTGTCCTTTTTGAGAAGTTTCTTTGACCTTCTGGGCGATGGCTTTGAACTTAGCTTTTTCATTTTTATAGACTACATCAGCTAAATCAATTCTCTTGATTTCTCTGTTAGTAGGCATAATCACCACATCCAATTTATAGACTTTATGAAATTCCTCAGCACTAGTGACCGCTGTTCCTGTCATCCCAGCTAATTTGTCATACATACGGAAATAGTTTTGTAGAGTAATAGAAGCCAAAGTCTTAGATTCCTGTTGAATAGCTACTCCTTCTTTGGCTTCAATAGCCTGATGCAAACCTTCTGAGTATCTTCTACCAGGAGTTAATCTACCAGTGAATTGGTCTACAATAATAATTTCACCATCTTTGACTACATATTCTTTGTCTAAGTGAAATAAAGCCTGAGCCTTCAGAGCCTGCTCCAAATGATGCACAAAAGCAATCCCTTTTTCTTCATAAATATTACTAATATTAAGAGCCTTCTCTACTTTATCAATACCAGATTCAGTAATATTAACTGTTCGCATTTTCTCATCCACAGTATAATCAGTTTCAGGTTTCAAAGTCGGTACAATAGAAGCAAAAGTTTTGTATAAAGCCGGAGAGTCAGTGTCAGGCATAGATATAATAAGCGGAGTTCTAGCCTCATCAATCAAAACACTATCCACCTCATCTACAATAGAAAAATAATATTCTCTCTGCACCATATTAGCTTTGGAAGTCGCCATATTATCCCGCAGATAATCAAACCCAAATTCATTATTAGTTCCATAAGTAATATCAGCTGCATAAGCTTCTTTTCGTGATACTGAAGTCAAAAATTCAGCCTCCACTTCATAGGAACCTTTATCATCTCTGTCTTTATCTTCAGCTGGGACTTCTCTATATAAATAAGACCCTTCCGCTGTCACAATCCCAAGAGAAAGACCCAAAAAATTATAAATTTGTCCCATCCAGACGGCATCTCTTTTAGCTAGATAATCATTCACCGTCACCACATGCACTCCCTTACCAGTCAAAGCATTCAATACTGTGGGTAGAGTAGCGACAAGAGTTTTACCCTCTCCGGTTCTCATCTCAGCAATTTTACCCTGATGCAAAACAATACCTCCAATCAACTGTACATCAAAATGCCGCTGACCTAAAGTTCTCCGAGAGGCCTCTCTGACTAAAGCAAACACTTGAGGTAAAACCTCATCCAAACCAGTCCCCTTCTCCTGAATATCTGTTTTAATCTGAGTAATCTCAGCTCTAATCTCATCATCAGATTTAGCTTGATAAGACTCCTCTAGAGAATTAATAGTGTCTACAATAGGTTGGATTTTGGATAAAGTTCTAGCATTTGGGTCTCCAAATATTTTTTGTAAAAATGTCATATACTATATTTGCTATCGATTAAATTATTTATATAGTATACACTGCTTTGAGGGAAAGTTCAAATAAATGTTTTTAACATCCGATATGTATATGCCCTGCTGAATCAGAAAATGTAGCCCCACACACTCCACTAGGGGTACCAATTTTATATCCCCTAGATTTTAAAGTATTAATTACCTGTTGTTGTTTTGCTGTACAAGAAGAAAGGCTTGCTCCACAAAAAGGTTCGTTAAAGTCAACTGCTCTTCCGGAATAATGAGATGATCCGTTACTGTGGCCACAAGTCTCGTTAAATGCATTTACTCTAGACCCAGGACATTCAAATGCAACATATTTCATAGCATCAATTATACATTTATCGGCATCTCCTTGCCCATCTCCATCCAACCCCTCATCCCATTTCCCACTATTTTGAGCAGCACATGTACAAGTTCCTACACAACCTAATTGTAAATCTTTTAAATCACCAGTTCCTGGTAGACCTCCTTCACCTCCAAAAGTAGGCTGACTAGCTCCAGTACCTGTACTACCTATAGGTGGTATACTTATAGGTGGTATACTACAATTTCCCTGTAATAATCCTGGATTTATAATATTTATAATTATAAAAATAGATAATCCTATAATCAGTCCTGTGATTGTATTGGTAAATATCTCTTTTGCCTGATTAACTTTATCCGCATTTACCCCTGCCGTCACATACATATACCCTCCATATAAAAACATCCCTAACACAGATGTCAATAATACCGCAAACCCAAGATACCACAAAGCTGTAATTAGCTGACATAAACTACTAATTCTCCCCACCCCAGGAAAATTGGTATAGGACTGATAGCTGACAGTACCTGCGGTGGTGGAGGGTTGTGCATATACAAAATTTATACTAACTCCGATCAAGAGTAATATTATAACTAAATAAGTAAATTTATATATATATTTCATTTGACTTTTTGTAAATTTACAAGACAAGCAGTTGTCTTGT